>Ga0196970_1000515_pt1 | contig 42867 bp, 38 predicted proteins | sample S1v_513CmetaG_FD_148672 | JGI IMG/M metagenome (GOLD analysis project Ga0196970, IMG submission 148672) | Soil microbial communities from Anza Borrego desert, Southern California, United States - S1+v_5-13C | ecosystem: Environmental > Terrestrial > Soil > Desert | place: USA: California... | reverse complement strand
ACAGTTGCGAGAATGTGCGGGCGGCCCGACCCGTACTCAATGAGTTCCCCTCGACGTTGCGTGACGCGAAACTGTCTGCCGAGCAGTGCCTGCGCGGCTGTCGCGCCGAGACACACGACCACTCGCGGCTTCACTGTAGCGATCTCAGCATCAAGCCAGGGCCGGCACGCCGCAATTTCCATCGCATTCGGCTTTTTGTGAATGCGCCTCTTGCCGCGCGGTTCCCACTTGAAGTGCTTCACGGCATTTGTGACGTACACGCGAGTGCGGTCGATTCCCGCCTCCTCAAGAGCGCGGTCCAGAAGGCCGCCTGCGGGGCCTACGAAGGGACGCCCTTGCAGATCTTCTTTGTCGCCCGGCTGCTCTCCAACAAACATCACGAGCGAGTCGCGCGCGCCCTCTCCAAAGACGGTTTGCGTACCGCTTTTGTAGAGATCGCAGGCTTGACAGGTCCGCGCGGCTTGAATCAATCTCGGCAACGTTGGATTCGGCGGGACCAGAGGTGCTGCGGTCGTCTGTTCACGCTTGGCCATACATACTGTGATTCGCTCAGCGCGTGGCCGGTAGCTACGAAACCTGACCGTTCGACGCGAGCATTACGATGTGGCAGAACGCGTCTGGACCATCTCAATCGTGTGCAGATGAACGATGTTGCCGGATTCCGGGTCCATCTCGGGCGTGATCTTGTACGTCTCGCGCTTCGCGACGTAACCCTTCCCTTCCATCTCGATAACTCTCTCGTGAAACAAATCGGGATCAAACTCGCGAACAACGATGAGATCGGGTTCGGGCATAGGTGCATCCTCGTTAGCAGTGTAGCGCAACACCGATATCGACTGCGCCAGTCCCAAAAGGAAAAAAGCCCCAGCAGATCGCTGGGGCTTCCTGAGATTTGGGCAAGAACAATCAACGTCCATGAATCTCGGAGTACTCGGGTTTGACCTCCAGTTCTCCTTCGTCCACCTTACCCCCTCGTTCGAAGGAGTGGCCCGTCACGAGACCAAGGACGAACCAGCCAAGCACGAGCGCACCGATTGCAAACACCGAGTCTCCGGGAACTCGCATCCAGCGCAGAGTATTCATGACGCCCTGCTGCAGAAATTCAGCTGAACGGGCGTACCAGGTTCCATGTTCGACCGACGCCCACGCTTGCATTAGGCCGATCGGCAGCAGACTGAACAGAACCATCGCCATTAGCCCACCGTTGATGCACCAGAATGCGATCGCCAGTGGCCTGTCCTTCCATGCATACCCGGGGCGCAACGCTCGCAGGCAGAATAGCATGAGCCCCAAACCGAGCATGCCGTAGACACCGAACAGCGCCGTGTGGCCGTGAACGGGAGTGGTGTTCAACCCCTGCATGTAGTAGAGGGCAACAGGCGGATTGATAAAGAATCCGAACAACCCCGCGCCGACGAAGTTCCAGAATGCGACGGCAACGAAGAAGTAGATCGGCCACTTGTATGCATTCACCCATCGGGCACGTTCGGTACCGCGTGACAGCCGAATGTTCTCCCAGGCTTCGAAGCCGACCAACACCAATGGCACAACCTCAAGAGCGCTGAAAACCGCCCCGAGAGCAAGTACCGCGTTCGACATACCTGTGAAGTACAGGTGATGAAACGTCCCGATGATGCCGCCGGACAGGAAGATAACCGTAGAGAACAGTACGGCCTTCGTGGCCGCTGGAACACTGATAAGCTTCAGTCGCGTGAAGAGGAAGGCAATCACCACTGTCGCGAATACCTCAAAGAAACCTTCGACCCAGAGGTGAACCACCCACCAGCGCCAGTACTCGGCGGTAACTAAGTTGCTGCGCTGACCGTACATCAATCCGGCAGCGTAGAAGACCGGAATAGCGATTGACGATATCAGGAAAAGCAGCAGCAGCGATCGGCTTTCATCACGTTTCTTCAATGCGGGAGCAAGACCGCGATACATCAGCCATAGCCAGAAGACTAACCCAACAAAGAGCAGAATTTGCCAAAGCCGACCGAGATCGACGTATTCGTAGCCTTGTGTGCCCAGCCAGAAGGACATCGTGAGATTCCCGATCTTCTGCTGAATGGCGGCCCATTCGCCTGCGAGCGAACCGACGACTACGACAAGCAAAGCCCCGAAGAGAATGTTGACCCCGAGACGCTGCCCTTTCGGCTCATATCCACTCACGGCAGGAGCTATGTAAAGACCGGTCGCGAGCCATGAAGTCGCAATCCAGAAAATGCCGATCTGTAGATGCCACATACGTGTCACTGCGTACGGCAACCACCGGTCGAGCGGAATACCGTAGAACCCGGAGCCTTCCACGCCGTAGTGCGCGGTGATGGCACCGAGCAGGATCTGAACGACCCAAAGCGCAGCCACAACAAAGAAATACTTGACCGTAGCTTTTTGTGAGGGTGTTGGATTAAGGCCCAGCAGTGGATCGCGCCTGGGCAACTCCCCGACATCTTCATGACGATTCTGTCGTGATGCGAACCACCACACCATGCCGCCGATTCCTGCAAGCAGCAGAACGAAGCTGATTACGCTCCACACGATTGCATCACCGGTGGGGCGATTGCCGATCAGGTCTTCAGCGGGCCAGTTCTGGGTGTAAGTGACGGTCTGTCCCGGACGATTTGTCGCCGCTGCCCATGCAGTCCACCAGAAGAACGAGGCCATCTGCTGCTGTCGGGTCGGATCGGTTAGCGCACCTGCAGGAATAGCGTACTCACTCCGACCGCGCGAGAAAACGTCAGCGTAGTAGTTGGTGAGTTCTTTGAATGCTTCCGCTCGAACAGGATCGACTACGATGCGCCCACTGGAAGGATCGTAGGTGTTGCGTCGCATCATTTCCTGGAGGCGCGCCCTGAGACCGGCTTGCTGCTCCGGGTTGAGTGCGGCGTAACTCGCTGTGCCTCCTTGCTGAGCCCATCTGTCCAGAATGAACACCGACTCGCGATGAAGCCAGTCAGCCGTCCAATCCGGCGCGACGTAGGCACCGTGTCCCCAAATCGAGCCCACTTCGTGCCCGCCGAGGGATTGCCAGACGTTCTGTCCAGTTTGGATCGTTTCGCGATCAAACAAGAATTGGCCGTTGCTCGTCACCACTTGCGACGGAATTGGTGGAGCATTGCTGATCGATTGATAGCCAACCCCGCCGAGCACAGCAAACGACCCTACCAGTACGATGGCGAGCGCTATCCAAAGTCTCTTATATTCCATGGACGATGACTTCCCTTCGTCAAGATGGTGAGATCACATTGCGATTCAGATCTGAGACTTACCTGTAGTGAACGGGCACGCGGCCTACTCAGAACTGAGTCAGACCGCGTGGCAAGATCTCAAGCCGCGTTTTCCAATTCGAGAGCGCGCGGGAAAAGAAGGTTGTTTTCGAGATGGATGTGCTGATGCAGATCCTTCTCGAATGTCGAGATAGCCTCATAGAGCGTCTTGTAGCTTATGCAGGCGTCGGGAGGCGTGGTGTAATCAGCGGTGACTTCGCGCAGGTCGCGTAGGGCATCGCCCGCAGCGTCGTGTTCGAACATCATCATGCGAATCGGGTTCTGAACCGTACCGAAGCAGTACGCCGGAACAGTTGTTCCCGATGTGGCAGCGTCCATTTGCACCAGGTACGGAAACAGAATCTGCTCTTCCTTCGTAAGGTGGGAGGTGAGTTCCTGTGCAAGAACCGAGAAGATCTCTTGCACCCGAAGGAGTTCAGCATGGTTCTGGCCGTGAACGGAGACTACCTTCGCAAGGAGTTCCCGGATGCGCGGAATTTCGGTCTTCACGTAAACGTGGTGGGTCGAAACGATGTGTTCGATGAGCGCAGTGATGGATTCCTTTTGCCAGTCTTTCTGGGTGGCATTGTTCGACACTTGCGATTCAGCCTCTTCAAGCCGAGCCAGAAACTCTTCTGGCGTGACGTTGGCTGCGGCGCAAGCTTCCGCCAGCGGTTTGTGCCCGCCACAGCAGTAATCGATTCCGAGTGATTCAAAAATGCGGGTCGCGTTCGAATTTTCGACGGCGTATTCGCGTACGGTCTTGGTCGCAGTTGCAGTCATTGTCACCAACTCCATTCGTAGTCTTGAAAACGGGTCACCAGCGGAACCAGCTTTGGCCTAACGAACCGCTGGTGATACCCATCAGGAGGTCTTATTCGCGAGAACAGGTGGGTGTCTAACCCCCATATCTCGCCTGACGATGTAAGACTAGGCGAGGCACGTTGGGAATCCGATGACTTTAGTCACGGGTCACAAAGATTTTGTGACAGGTGAACAGTAGGCAGTGTATGTCGTTGTAAATAGAGGACAGGGTGTGGACTAGCTATTCCCGCAGGGATGCCGGTGGTTTCGCCTGTGAGCTAGCCTTGGCCTTATATGAAAACCGCACTATTCCTGAGCTTCCACTTCGGCCTCTAGTGCACCTATTTCTGGCACAGTGATGGTTCGGCCAGTCATGCGAATAATGCCGGCTGCCTGAAGACGGCTGAGATTACGAGACACGAGTTCCCGAACAGTGCCAATCTGAGAAGCAATTTCCTGATTGCTGGCGGCTAATTCGAACTCGACGCCACCAGGCGAGTGTCGACCCGCACGCGCCAAGCGCAGCAGCAAAGAAGCAAGCCGATGCCGCACAGTGGTGAATGAAAGCTCTTCGATGATGGCAACCAACCCGCGCAGCCGTCGACCGACAACGCGAAGCACTTTCAACGCTACCTGCGGGTGCTCAAGACAAAGCGCTTGGAAGTCCTGCTTGCTGACGAACAGAAGCACCGTGTCCTGCACGGCTACTCCAGACGCGGGGTATTTGCCTCCGTCGAACACCGGCAACTCCGCAACGGAATGCCCTGGACCATCAATGGCCAGTACTTGTTCCCGGCCACTCGCAGACGTCTTGAATATCTTCACGAAACCGGATTCGACGATGTACATTCCCGAGCATGGATCACCTTCGGCGAACACCAGTTCTCCGGAACGATAACGCTTGGACAATGCACGATTAACAAGAAAACTCAGTTCATTCTCGCTTAGGTCGGCGAAAATTGGCGCTTGGGCAAGAAATGCGGCCCGACTGAGTTTCTCTTTCGGGTCAGCCATGATGCCCATTGTACCGGACGGGACGTTTGGCTGCTCGCCGTTGACAATTGGCCTCTGCCGCCCTCGACCCGAATATGCGTCATGGAAGAGCCTTCAAATCAGGCAGATCACCAGAAGCGTGCCGAATGCGATCGAGTGCGCAAGTTCGCTGAGACCCAGGCGATGTAACTTGAGAGGTCCCGGCGGAGCTAAAAACCACATCGTTCCCCGCACAAAGATCGGCACAAAAGCAACAAAGACCAGCCCCGGAACAACTCGGAATGCCCAAGCCACAATCAGCGCCATCATCATGATGAACTGGCCCAGGAAGAAGCCACGCCCCTGTTTCCACCTCTCCTGCCAAGTTCGGCATCGCGAAGCATGCAGACGAAGCTGTACGAAGTGAATCTGGTTCCCAGCGAAGATCCAGTTTGCGAACCATAGGCCGTATGCAACCACGTCAAGGCCTCCAGAAGCTGCGTAGTATGCGGCGGGAGCAGTGGCCGTTAGTCCCAGTGCCCCAATCACCTGAGAGGCCATTCGGGTTTTGCGTCCAAGACGTTTCACTAGCAACTGGGCCGCAAACAGCACGGCCGCCACAACTCCCAGCAGCAAGAGTCCGAGATTGTTGCCGCGCCAGAAGAGTCCGGCAAGAGATATAGCCGACGCAGATGCGAAGAGCACGGCGAATCGCAGGACGATACTTCGCTCACGCCTATTTGCGACGCGTACAGGCGCTGTGCCGAGTAAGCTCTCAACAGGAGTGCGAAGACAGAACAAAGAAAACGCTGCCACAGCCAGGAGCAGCACTCGGGCAATAGGACCGCCTTCGGCTAAACCTATCCACGCTCCCGTTAGGAGCGGAACGAACAAGATTCCCCATGCTCCATGTTCACGAGGCCAAATAAGTTGGCGAGTTCGAGTTCGTTGTGCGCTGATCTCCGTTGTTTCAGCCATGATTTCGACGACACCCCGCCCACTCTCTTAGCCTGTTTTCTCTCGCGAACGCAACCGCCGCGTGACAGTCTCTTTCAGAAAGAAAGCACGGAACAGCGGGCTTCTAAGTCAAACGACTAGCGAGCCTTGCCAGCCCTGGAGGGCTCGGACATTCGGGGTTGGTACACGCAGAAAGGCTCTTCAGCCATCATGTCGCCGGTCGCGGCAAACGCACGGGCACGGCATCCCATGCACACGTTACGAAACTCGCAGCAGCCGCATTTTCCCTTCAGATTGCCGGTATCTCGCAACTGCTCAAAGATAATCGAGTTCTCCCACACGTCGCGGAATGACTGCGAGCGAAGATCGCCAGCTTTGGTCGGCAGATATCCACACGGGAATACCTCGCCTTGGTGCGACACGAAACATACTCCCGTCCCCGCCAGACAGCCCTTGGTCATGGCGTTCATGCCATCGGGGTGCCCACCGCTGGGATGTCCACCGGGGTGGCCGTGGGTGGGGATTCCTCCAAGTTCGCGGTTTTTGTTGATGATCACTCCTGTTGAGCCGGGCATCATCATGTCAGTCGGTCCAATCGATTCCGTCGACGCCTGGGAAGCGTGAGCTCCGTATCCCGATTCCTTGCGTTCTGCTGCGCGACGCTGACGGACCACCCGGAAATAGTGCGGCGCGCACGTTGCCTTGAGTTCGATCCCACCTTCTAGAGAGCGGTCATAGAACCAATGCAGCATTCGCTCGTACTCGTCGGGATTGACCATCTGCTCAGCTGCGATGTCCACACCACAGCCAACCGGGACCAGCAGGAATGTATGCAGCGCATCGGCACCCAGGTTCTTCGCCAAGTCGAGCACAGCCGGAAGTTGATCTGCGTTGTGGCGCGCAATTGTCATGTTGATCTGCACCTGCATGCCAAGCTGCTTCAGGTTGCGAAGGCCGTAAATGGCGGCTTCGAAGGCGCCGGGAATGCCGCGAAACGTGTCATGCGTTTCGGCGTCGGCACCGTCCAGACTGATGGAAACGCGCTTCACGCCAGACGCCACTATTTTCGTCGCGACGTCTTTAGTGACCAGTGTCCCGTTAGTGGCCAGTGCCACGCGCAGACCGCGATCGGTCGCGAGGCGCGCGAGCTCGAACACGTCACGACGAAACAGGGGCTCTCCGCCGCTCAGCACCAGGATCGGATTCGCGTACGAAGCGATCTGCTCAATGATCTCCCGGGCCTTCGCCGTTGGAAGATCGAGAGGAGAGCTGAGTTCCGTAGCCGTTGCGCGGCAGTGCACGCAGCGCAGATTGCACCCTTTTGTTAGCTCCCAAAATATAAGGCGCGGCTTGCTCGTCATATTCTGCGGTGCCATGGCGGTTCCCGTACTCATCGCGATCTCCTTCGAATGAGGATTCGTGCACCCCTGTATTTTTTTCACGATAGAGCCGAATGTCCGCCGAAGCCGTGAGAGTTGTACTGGCGCGCTGTGATAAGTGTCACGGCAACTTCAGGTCGTCAGCCTGGGCCTTCAGCCGGAAATCGCACGGAAGCTAGCCTTTATGTGTTTCGCCTGCCTCTGAGCGCCGATGTCTACTGAACCGACCGCGCTAGCGACTGTGGGTGAGCATCGATAACCTCACGCACCTTACGCGTCAGAGCCTCAAGCGTAAAAGGTTTCTGCAGGTACACCGTCTTGGAGTCCTGGCCGCTTCGCACCACGGAATTGTCTGCGTATCCGGATATGAAGATCGTTCTCAGACCTGGGCAGCGTCCGATGAGTCTCTCGGCCAGTTCACGGCCGTTCATGCCGGGCATCACTACATCCGTCACCAACAGGTGAATATTTCCTCGATGTTGCTCGAAGATCGCGATTCCCTCGGCGGCATCCTTCGCGCTCAATACAAGATACCCGCACATTTCAAGCACCTCACGCGCAATGTCGCGAACGTAAGGTTCATCTTCAACCAGGAGAATGGTTTTGCAGGAGACACCATCCTGCTCGGCAATGCGCTCCTCACTGTCCGAGATGAGCTGGGGGATCATGCTGTTCCGAGTTCCGTAAATCAGTGCTGGGTCAATGGCTATCGCGCCCACGGTTCAGGACTCCTATTTGGGGTGTTCTCGCATTTGGTGTGTTCTAGCACTTTCTAATTGCACCTTTTTCGCCAAATATTCGCCCTGAGCCGACACGACTAGGTGAAACGTAAGGCACACATAACAAAGGTTGATGACCTGCTTTTCTCAATCGGCAAGATGGTCAGCTTTTTAAACCTCCCGAGCGCAGACCCAAAATGGAACTCCCATTCGTCCCCGGGAACCATTTCGGGAAACCACATGGGCGAGTCCTCTATAGTGGTTTCGATCATGACTCAACAAACGTCCCGATTCCGGCTCACTCGGGTTGCACTGACCTGGGTTCGCGATTCCCTCCGCTACAGGGGCTTTCTTGCGACCATAGGTATCTTTTCGTCGCGGATATTCGATTACCTTCGAGATCTGACGCCATCCCGTCGTCAACTGCGATACGGCGATCTGCAGTTCGATTTCGATCACGGGGTAGATACCACGTGGTCCAACATTTCGCGTCGCACGCGGCTTCGTGAGATTTTTTCCGGGGAGGAATACCAACCCATCGACCCCGATCAGTTCCACGAGATGATCAGCGCTTTGGCCATTCGGCATGAGGAGTTCACATTCATCGATTTGGGGTCGGGCAAAGGACGAGCGCTGCTTCTAGCCTCGGAGTACCCCTTCCGTCGGATCATCGGAGTCGAAATCATTCCAGAACTCCATCAGTTGGCTCAAGAGAACTTCGCGAGATACGCCAGCAACACGCAAAAATGCCGGAACCTGCAATCCTGGTGCGGCGACGCCCGAGACTTCGTCTTCCCCGCAGACCCGCAGTTGATTTACCTGTTCAACCCGTTCTTCGAGCCGGTACTGGCCGATGTACTCGACAATCTAGAGAGTTCGCTTACGGCGCATCCCCGAGAACTTGTCTTGATCTATGCGAATCCGTTGTCGGAGCATATCGTGAGCAGTCGAGCCTTTCTGAGGAAAACCGGCGGCACGCATCAATATTCCATTTACCGGTCCAACATCACAGGTCAGGAGCACTGATCTTGGGATATATCGCTCGTTTGATGGACAAGACAACTCAGGGCGGGGCTGGGCGACATTTTCCAAGCTGCCGCATCTAAGATTCTGATGTGTGCTTTAGATTGAAGCGGTTGAGAGTCAGAACTCCGCATTTGCCAGCCGTCACTCGGCTTGGCTCCGGCCTCTGCCTTCCCATCCCGGTTCGTCGCGGCAACAATCAACACAACAAATGAAGGACGTGTGCACCACAATGGAACAGGGTACAGTGAAGTGGTTTAACGATGCCAAAGGCTATGGATTCATCACGCGCCAGAACGGCGAAGATGTTTTCGTACATTTCTCAGCCATTCAGGGCAAGGGCTTCCGCAGCCTACAGGAAGGTCAGTCCGTTCAGTTCGAGGTAACAAAAGGCCCCAAGGGCTGGCAAGCGGAAAACGTTCAACCACTCTAATCCCAAAACGAAGGGGCGGCAAAAAAGCCGCCCTTATGGTTCAAATCCGCCGGTGAGGCGAGTTTCAAGTCTAATTGGATGCTTTTGCAGCGACGCTCTTCGGCGCATCACCTTGGATATGCGCCAGTCGGCCCTCCAGGACCTTACGATATTCGGCTAAGTGAACCGGTTGCTGGGCCACTCCGGTCTCCATGGCAGCTTTCGCTACCGCCAGCGACTCCCAGATCAGCACACGCGGATCAAACGGCTTCGGAATGATGTACTCCCGCCCGAACTCAATTTTGTCAATTCCATAAGCGGAGCAGACTTCCGCCGGAACTGGTTCATGCGCCAACGTCGCTAGCGCTTTGCTGGCAGCCACTTTCATGTCCTCATTGATTGCCGTTGCCCGTACGTCCAGCGCCCCTCGGAAGATGAACGGGAATCCCAAAACATTGTTTACCTGGTTCGGGTAATCTGACCGTCCAGTCGCCATGATCAAATCGCGCCTCGCGGCGACCGCTTCCTCGTAGGTGATCTCCGGATCGGGATTCGCCATGGCGAAAACGATCGGGTTGGGAGCCATCGAGCGGATCATTTCCGGTGTGAACGCGCCTTTAGCCGAAAGCCCAAGCAGGACGTCCGCACCCTTCACCGCATCCTCGAGTGTGCGGAGAGGCGTGGGTTTCGCAAACCGCTCCTTGTACTTGTTCATGCCCGCTGTGCGGCCCTGGTAGATGACACCTTTCGTGTCGACCATGGTCACGTTCTCGCGCTTTACTCCGAGCCGAATATAGAGCTCTGCGCACGAAATGCCGGACGCTCCCGCACCATTGACTACCACCCGGATGTCGCCGAGGTCCTTACCAACTAACTCGCAGGCGTTCAGCAATGCGGCAGCCGAGATGATGGCCGTCCCGTGCTGGTCGTCGTGGAACACGGGAATCTTCATCGTGGCTTTCAGAGTCTCTTCTATCTCGAAACACTCAGGTGCCTTGATGTCCTCAAGGTTGATACCTCCAAATGTCGGCTCCAGCAACTGGCAAACGCGGATCACTTCTTGCGGGTCCTGGCTGTCAATCTCGATATCAAATACGTCGACATCAGCGAAGCGCTTGAACAGGACGCCCTTACCCTCCATAACCGGCTTGGAAGCAAGCGCGCCTATATTGCCGAGTCCTAATACTGCAGTGCCATTGGTTATGACCGCGATGAGATTGCCACGTGCGGTGTAATTGAACGCATCCTGCGGGTTCCTATGAATGGCAACACACGGATCGGCGACACCGGGCGTATAAGCCAGGCTAAGGTCGTGCTGCGTCTCGCAAGACTTTGTCGGTATGACTTCGATTTTCCCCGGACGGTCGCCGATGTGATACGCCAGCGACTCCTCTTTCGTAACTGCCATTAACCCTCCCCATTCGCGAATTAGTTCCGCTTCGCGGGGTGTGAAAAACGCTCCCAGAGCGTGCACCATTAAATCGCCCCGGTCACACAGGTCGTCGCCGGGGTAGCAGCGATAAACATCCAAATGTACTTTAATTACCGACTACCACAGCATCGGTGACGACGGTCACCAGACCGCCTGTTATCGAGGCATGTGCGCTGATGTTGCGGTGGGGGCAACAACCCTTCTTCGCGGGACGCCGCGAGCTGCTGGCAGACCAAATTTCAGTTGCGTCCGCCACCGTTTCAGCTAAGATGTGCGGGCATCCATTCCAGCGATGATCGTGTGGCAGCGGGAGTCGCCGTCTCGCGAATAGCCGAACGACTGTTCGGGAACGGGTGGCTCTTGTGATCGTTTGTGCGATTCTGCTCCCATATCAGTTGCCCCAAGTAGTAGAATTGAATGTCACAGGGGGTTGTGCTTGCTCTCACCGTACGGGTTGGACATTATCGAGAGTTGCTTCACCTGCAAACTGCGGGCCGATCGTATCTTCTGCGATCTTCCGGCCGCTGCCCTGCAGTCGTTTGAGGCCATAAAGTACGCGACCGCCTATCCCAAGGGAGCCGTTCTATTTGTCGAAGGTCAGGCACCGCGCGGCATCTTCGTCCTTTGCAAAGGCCGCGTGAAACTGTCCATCTCTTCCAGTGACGGCAAGACCCTCATTCTCAAGATTGCTGAACCTGGCGAAGTTCTAGGCCTAAGCGCTACCGTCTCCGGCAAACCCTACGAGTTGACGGCTGAGACCATTGATCCGTGTCAGGTCAATTTCGTCAAACGTGAGGACTTTCTTCGCTTTTTGCGGGAGCACAGCGACGCTTGTTTCCGCGTTGCCGAGCAGCTCAGCGATAAGTACAACGCCGCCTGCCACGAGATTCGTTCCTTGGGATTGTCGCATTCGGCCGCAGAAAAACTCGCAAAACTGCTGCTCGAGTGGAGTTCGAAAAACGGCGAAGCCCAAAAACAGGAACCTCGCCTGAAGCTGGCCCTGACGCACGAAGAAATCGCGCAGATGATTGGAACATCGCGTGAAACGGTTACTCGACTTTTCGCCGATTTGAAAAAACGTCAGATAGTGCAGGCAAAAGGCTCGACCCTTCTCATCCGCAACAAGGCCGCTTTGAAGCAACTTGCGAGCAGCTGAAAAGCTGTTGCGGTCATTATTTCTGTGCAGGCATCACGGCTAAAAGTGACTATGGTCACTGCCCCATGCTCTTGTTCGGCAGTATCCAAGAGGTATGGAGAGCGCCACATATCCGAGTTGCTTCAGTTGCGAATTGCGGCCGGACCGGATCTTCTGCGACCTCCCCGCGGACGCACTGCAAGCATTTGACGCGATCAAGAGCGTCAGCCTGTTTCCTCGGGGCGCTACTCTCTTCGCTGAAGGCCGGCAACCACGCGGCATTTTCGTCCTTTGCGATGGGCGCGCCAAACTGTCCATCTGCTCCGATAATGGCAAGCGCCTCATGCTCCGCATAGCGGGGCCTGGTGAGGTGCTTGGCTTAAGTTCCACGCTTGCCGGAAAGCCGTACGAAATCACTGCCGAAGCTTTGGACGCTTCTCAAGTAGTGTTCGTGAAACGCAAAGATTTACTGCGTTTTCTCCGTGATCATCGTGAAGCTTGTTTGCAGGTCGTCCACTTGCTCAGCGGCGATCTTCACACTGCTTATGAGCGAGTTCGCTCAATCGGGCTGACCCGTACGCGCCGTCCGCGGGCACCGCGTCCGCGGGTGTAGGAACCGGGCCGAAAGGCCTAAGGCCCGGCCAAGACCCGATTCATTTCCCCTCACGAACGAGTGCCACAAGATTTCGGTTCGACCTGCCTCTAGCATGGCAGCAAGTGTTCAACACATCGTGTTGTTCGTTGCAGCAGGCGGGCTACCCATTTCTGCAGAGTCGCATCTACCAACGAACTGAGCACAGTCCCGGCAACGTTGGTCGGGCCGGCTGTTACCCCCGGTTCGTCCGAAGCTCGGTTCCCCTGATTTCCGTTGTCGAAGGCCCTGCGCGTGCATACGCACAGGTCGTCGGCGCATCCCGTCGTGAGCAGTGAATGGTGGAGCCTCGCGGGCCGTCATGAATGTTTACTTATTTGTCACCGTGCGGCGTGACCACCCTCACTGAAGAGTTACTAGTAATAGCCTGAGTCTTACCAAAGTGCGGTAAACCCGGTAGTAGAGGTGTAGTTCAGAAATTAACAAGGCGTCATCAGCATCAGTTCGGCTTGCCCGAGGAGCAAAGCGTATGCATCTTCTCACGCTCAGGCGGTTTGCAGTGGTGCTTGCGATTGGTGGCTTAATTCTGCTGGTGGGTGTTAGCCAGCAAGCGGGCGCCAAGTCAGATGCTAGTCCGACTCAATCACTAAGTGCGACTCAGGCACAGCCTCCAGGATCACAATATGTCGGGTCGGATTCCTGTAAAGGGTGCCATGAGGACGTAGTTAATCGTTTTGCCGCTAATCCTCACTGGGACTCAACCTTCAAGGTGGATGGCACGGAGGTCCATAGCTGCGAAACCTGCCATGGCCCCGGTGCTGCTCACGTCCAAGCCGGAGGCGATAAGAGCAAGATCTTCGTCTTCAAAGAAAGAAGCCCCGCCGAAATCAGCGAACGCTGTTTGACTTGCCATCAGGCTACGCAAGAGCACGGCAACTTCATGCGCTCGCAACACCAGAAGAACGGTGTCAGTTGTATTGGCTGCCACTCGGCTCATTACGCTCGCGAGAAGAATGCGCTGCTTATTCAAGACCAGCCGAATCTCTGCTATACCTGCCACGTCGACACGAAAGCTGATTTCGCCAAACCTTTCCGGCATCGCGTAAACGAGAAGTTGATTACCTGCGACGATTGCCACAATGTCCATGGCGGATATCAACCGTTCCGCCGCTCGTTGCGAACAACCGCCAACCAGGAGCAAGTCTGCTTCAAGTGCCACCGCGACAAAGAAGGCCCCTTCCTCTTCGAACACCTTCCGGTGAAGACCGAAGGGTGCTGGAGTTGCCACGCACCACACGGTTCGACGAACCCGCGTTTGCTTAGGGTCTGGCCAGTTAACACTTTGTGCATGCAGTGCCACACGCTGACCACGAACAGCGGTACTGAGCCGATTCCCTCGTTCCACAACCAGGCGCAGAAGTACCAGGCTTGCACTTTGTGCCATCCGGCGATCCACGGCACGAACGGTGCCGAGACGCTCGAGTACTAGCAGGAGGTAAAAGAGATGAGACGAATTTACTTTTTCTCAGCGCTGTTTGCTCTCTGTTTGTCTCTCGGACTTCCTGCCGGTGCGCAGGTTGACCAGTCGGCCACCGGGATCCCGACCTCTGCGCCTCCGGAAGAACGGCAGGTTGGCGGCTACGCCACTGCCGTTTCCATCGAGGCCGGATACCGCTTCGTAGACCTCACGTCAACGGCTCAGATACCGCTTCCGGGCGGCGGTACGACCAGCTACAGCGGCCCTTACAACACCTTTGTTGACCAGCGCGAAGGCCCTCGCGTTTTCGAGCAGAGCCTTTCCATGCGCTCGGTGGGACAAGCTGGAGTTCTATTCGATAACCTTTTCGTCAGTAGCTTCGGATGGGGCGGTGACCCGGAGAATGTCGCCCGGCTGCGTGTCGGAAAACGAAAATTTTATGATTTCACCACCTTGTTCCGCCGTGACTACATGCGGTTTGACTACAACCTGCTAGCCAACCCGCTAAATCCACCGAATTCGAGTCCGACTGTATTTGTTTTCACGTCACCGCACCGGTTCGACACCGTTCGCCGGATGACGGACGTGAATCTCACGTTAGCGCCGCTTTCGCCTGTTAGCGTCAGGCTGGGGTACCACCGCAATCGGATGGAAGGGGACAGTCGTACGACTGACCACATGCCCCGGGGCACGGACATCGAAAATCTTCAGCCCTACAACGTCACCAATAACGGCTTTCGGGCAGGCATTGACTTGAAGTTCTTTCCACGAACCACGCTGAGCTTTGATGGGATTCTCAACTGGTTCAAGCACGACACTTTTTGGGAACTCGTGGACTTCCCTTTTACAGTTGGCGGTATCCCTACGAACTTGGGAATATCTTGGAACACCCTTGCGCGCCAACCTTGTGCCGCGCCTTTTAACCTCGATGGAACCGTCAACCCACTGTGTAACCAGGCCACATCTTTCTTCCGTCAGGACCGCTTCCGCAACGACATGCGCGACGTCATGGCCTCGCTACAGTCGCGTTACTGGCAGCGCTTAGATATCTCGGCACGCGCAGTTTATGGGTGGAGTGATCTGGATTCGGTGTTTTTCCAGGACTGGACCGGCGTAACAGCTACCGGTCGCAGGCAGACGACTCAGCAGAACCCTCAGGTTCGTCGGGTCACGACCGCCACCGACCTCGGGCTGACTTTCCACCTCACCGACTCACTCCGAATCAGCGATTCATTCCGGTTTGAGAACATCCGCCGACCGGCAGTAGCCAGCCAGGTGGTAACCACATTCCCCGGCAACAGCATCCTGATACCGCCCGGCCTGCCTACGCTAGCGGGAAGGGGATTCGACCGTGGCCTATTCACGAATGCGAAGGTGAATGAGGTCGATCTTGAATTTGACGCGACGGCCTACTTCGGCGGAGTAATCGGGTATAGGTACGCGCATCGCGAAATCGAATTGAGGGGCGAGGGCTTTGATATAGACCCGCTCACCGATGAACGTGATTTCGACACGGAAGCTGAGTTTGGGTTGCAGAACTACAAAATTCCGGAACACACCGGGATTGCGGGTATTTGGATCAGGCCGAGCGAAAAGTTCCGCTTGAACCTCGACGCTGAATTCACCTCTGCCGGAATCCGAAACCGCACCGTGGATCCCGGCACTACTCCCCCCACCGACTTCGACGTCGAAGGAATCACGACTTTCCTTCGAGTCTGGCCGCGTCACCAGCAACAGTACCGCGCCCGGGCAACCGTGATTCCGGAGCGCCATGTCACCCTGACCGCGAACCTAAACATTCGCGAACAGAGGAACAGTCTCCGCGACATCCTGTATCGAAATCACAACCGCAACTATGGTTTCAACGCGACCATTCTCCCGAATGAACGCATTTTGTTTGACCTCGCGTACAACTACCAGGACTTCCTGCAGAACAATCTGATCTGCGTTGTAGCAGGCACCAGTCCTGGATCGTTCCCCAGCCCGACAGTTCTAGCCGCTGGCCCATGTTTAACGTCTCCCGCCCCGTACTTGGGTGTGACTGGCGATTACAACCACCAGACCCACTTCGGGTCGGCAACGCTCCGGGTGAAACCGATCAAGCGCCTCACGCTGGCTCTCGGCTACTCCATCGTGCTGAACGATGGTTCTTTCACAGAGATCAACGCCCTGCAGCCAATAGGACCATTACAGTTCAATTTTCATCGTCCGTTGGCCGAAGTCGAAATCGGTTTAGCCGGCGGTCTTGCCCTAAAGGGCGGCTGGAACTACTACGGGTATAACGAGAAGGGCGAACAGCCTGGCCCGACTCTACAGCGCGACTTCCATGCGAACACCGGTACCATTGTAATGCGCTACTCATTCTGATCGCCTCAGTAGCTATGGAAACACTAAGGGGCGGCCGCAAAGGTCGCCCCAGTTCTTTGCACTTGCCTGCCTCGCTTCCACACGCGCGCCGGCGTCTGGGTCTGTTTGTCTCTTATCCGTGTGACCCGGCTCACTTGCGCTCGTTCAAAACCGCCGAAAATCACGCTTAGTTGTGAGCCATCTCACAGCCGGACGTGGCATGAAAATGACAACTTTAGTCAGACCTATCGGCTCGATGAGCGTTCTCTTGCTGCTACCCCAGAAGTTCCGCTTGTGCGGAATCTCGGGCACAACGGCAGGGACGGCTCAGAAATGTGGGACACTGTCCGGGGCGGTTGCAAGTATTCAGGGGGACGCGTCCCCTTGCAGGTGGATGGCCTTGATTAGATACGGCAAGGTACTTATAGCTTTCATTCTCATCCTGTTCGTCGGCAGTGCGGTTGCAGCCGCTCCGCCGCAAATGACTCCCTCCGAGTGCATCGCGTGTCACGACACGGTGAAGGAAGACGTTTACAAGACTTCCATACACGGCAGCATGTTCTCCTGTACGGACTGTCATCAGGACATAAAGGGTGCCGGTCCACATGAGCCCGCGCCGACAAAGCCGCAGTGCGCAACCTGTCACGCCGACTCGCAGAAAGCGTACGAGCACGGCTTCCACGCCAAGGCAGTGAACAACGGTGACAAGCCATCAGCGAAGTGCGTTGACTGCCACGGCGGTCCGCACGAAATCCTGCCCAGCAGCGACGCCAAGTCGAAGACTAATCACGCCAACGTCGCGAACACTTGCGCAAGCTGCCATGCGAACGGCAACTTAATGGCTGCTAGCGGACACAGTTCCGCTCCAGCGAAGTCGTACGCTGACAGTGTGCATGGAAAAGCTGCGAGCGCCGGCAACCAGAAAGCGGCTGTTTGCACCGACTGTCACGGAAGTCACGACATCTTGCCAGCAAATGATCCGCAGTCTCCCATATTCAAGTTCAACGTGCCGACAACCTGTGCGAAGTGTCACGACGGCGTGAAGAACGAGTTCATGGGCAGCATTCACGGAAAGGCGATCACGAGGGGAAACTGGCAGTCTCCGGTTTGCACGGATTGCCATGGTACTCACTCCATCAAGGCCGTTGCTGACCCGGCCTCGCCTGTTTCGGCCCAGATGCTGAGCAAGTCCACATGCGCACGTTGCCACGAAGGCATGCGCCTGACGCAGGAATTTGGGGTGGCAGGCCGCCGCTCCACGACTTACGAGTCCAGCTATCACGGACTCGCCGCTCAGGGCGGCTCCACAGTGGTGGCGAATTGCGCCAGTTGTCACGGCGTGCATAACATTCTGCCGTCCACCGATCCCAAGTCCATGATTGCGCCAGCCAACTTGGTAGATACCTGCGGGAAGTGCCATCCAGGCGCTGGTCCGAACTTCGTCAAGGGCAAAGTTCACATTGATGTACCGCTTTCCGCCGACATCGGAAGCACGGCAGTTCGATGGACACGTCGCTTCTATATCGGGATGATCGCGGTCGTGATCGGCGGCATGCTGCTTCACAACCTGATCATCTGGCGCAAGAAGGCTCTGCTCAAGAAACAGGCACAGCACCGCATCATCGTTCGAATGGAGAACGCTCAGCGATACCAGCATTTAGTGTTGATGATCAGCTTCATCACTCTGGTGTTGACCGGATTTGCGTTGAAGTACCCCGGCTCCTGGTTTGCAACGTTCTTCGGCCTGCCGGAAACCATCCGCGGTATCGTGCACCGTGTAGCCGGCGTTGCACTCATAGCCGTGGGCCTCTACCACATGTACTACCTGGTCGCCCACCGCTCTGGCCGAAAGATGTTGAAAGACATGCTCCCGGTTCCGAAGGACGCTGCAGACGTCATCGGCACGATGGGATATTACCTTGGCCTCTCGAGGAGCAAGCCAGCCCTCCCACGTTTCGGTTACGCCGAAAAGGCCGAGTACTGGGCCCTCATATGGGGCACTATCGTGATGGCGGGCACCGGTCTGGCACTCTGGGCCAAGGTATGGTTTGGTTCGATTCTCCCGCGCTGGTCCCTTGACGTTGCGACCGCCATCCACTTCTATGAAGCGATCCTGGCCACCCTCGCGATTCTCGTGTGGCACTTCTACTGGATCATCTTCGATCCGGATGTCTACCCGATGAACTGGGCGTGGATGGATGGCAAGATGGACATCGAGCTATACGAAGAGGAACACGCCGGTGACCATGAAACCATCCTCGCTGCCGTCGAAGCTGCCGGCCGCGAAAGTGCCGAGCGCGAGAACAGCCTGGCTGAAGAGACCAAGGAGACGGACAGCGTTCCCTCCAAGCAGTAGGTTCAGGCACTTCAGACTCGCCGGGGCATATCCCGGCGAGTTTTCTACTTTCGGACAATCTACGCTTGCTTGTCAGTTGCCACACTGAGTTATCATTGCGGGCACCGTACATCGAAAGCGATGGCCGGAAACAGCGAGGCGGTGGGGCCTCTTGACTGTCGAATCAACATTCACCTTGTGACGCTACGATAAGATCCTGGTCGGACGCTAGGGAGATTGCGGATGAGTAGCAACGAGCCTCCTGCGCAGCAAAATTCGAAGAATGAGCGCATGCGTGGATTGTTCCGGAACACTATCAGCCTGATCGGCACCGCACTTGCCGCTATCAGTCTGGCCAACATCGCCTTCCTTTTTCTAATTGACTTCACCTCTTCCAGGCCAAGTCCCTACATCGGAATCTTCGCGTACGTAATCATGCCGGCGTTCTTAATCTTGGGTCTGTTGCTGATCCCCGTCGGCATGCTCCTCGAAAGGCGCCGCCGCCGCAAGCTTGCGCCGGGCGAAATTCCAGCGTATCCGCGCCTCGATCTCAACAACCCGGCTCAGCGAAGATCGATCGCGTTCTTCATTTCCTTTGTTGTCGTCTTCGTCATGCTAACGGCTATCGGGAGCTACCGCGCCTACGAATTCAGCGACTCTGTGCAGTTCTGCGGTCAGCTCTGCCACACAGTGATGAAGCCTGAGTACGTCGCGTACACGCTTTCGCCGCACGCTCGGGTTGCCTGCGTGGATTGCCATGTAGGTGCCGGAGCCGGATGGTACGTGAAGTCGAAGCTTTCAGGTGCCTACCAGGTCTATGCCGCGGCTTTCAACAAGTATCCGCGGCCGATACCCACGCCTGTTGAGAACCTGCGACCCGCACAGGGTACTTGCGAACAGTGCCACTGGCCGCGCAAGTTCCATGGCGAGCAGTTCAAGGTGATCACACATTTCGCGGCCGATGAAAAGAACACGCCGCGGCAGGTCCGAATGCTGATCAAAACCGGCGGCGGCGATCCCGCTACGGGTGTCGCCAGTGGGATTCACTGGCACATGAACATCGGGAATGAGGTCACTTATGCCGTGACCGACCCAAAGCGTCAGAACATCCAGTGGGTTCAAAAGAAGGATCTGGCAACCGGGAGGACCACGGTCTATCAGTCGAAAGACATGACCGTTACGCCTGAAGAAATCCAGAAGGCACCCAAGCGTGTGATGGATTGCATCGACTGCCACAACCGACCGACGCATATTTACGTGCCGCCCGACCGCTCCGTCGATCAGTCACTCATCGCAAAGCGCCTCGACCCGAACATGCCTTTCATCAAGCAACAGGCAGTGGCCGCACTTACCGGCGATTACAAGAGCGAGGAAGATGCTGCTAAAGGAATAACCAAAAGCTTGACCGATTTCTACTCGCCCAAGGGAGTCGATAAAGCCACTCTCGACAAGACCATCAAGGAAGTCCAGCGCATTTACGACAGCAGCATTTTCCCTTACATGAAAGTTGACTGGCGTACCCATCCGGACAACATCGGACATTTTTATTTTCCGGGCTGCTTCCGATGCCATGATGGGAACCACGTCAGCTCGGATGGCAAGGTCATCAGCAGAGATTGCACCATCTGCCATGTCATTCTCGGCCAGGACGAAGGGCCGGAAGCCATCCCGGGCAGGATAGCTACAACCGGGTTCACGCACCCAGTTGACGTAGGCGATGTCACCCAACTCAACTGCTACGACTGCCACACCGGGGGTACCCAATAAGAATCGGCTGCGTTAAGCCGTTTCGCTAACTCATCAATTGTTATCGAGCCGGAAAAGAACAGCGACAAGTCGCCGAACCTCGCTGACGTACATATCGAGTTCCCCGATGAAGCGGTCCGCTCCGAACCTTCGTACCGCCGGGCATTCCTCTGCAAGAATCGCCCACGCTGGCGCCGAGGCAATATCTTGTGCTGGCTGCTCAGAAAAACCGTAACCCAACCCGCAATGACGGCAGATCAGGTCTCCAATGTGAACCAAGGCCACAAGTCCGCGATACAGCGAAGCATTCTGTACATCATGGTGACGGCGTATGACCTCACTCAAGTCGGGCGCAAGCTGCCAGTGTTCTGCCAAGAGGGCTCCGGTGACGCTATGGGTGAGCCCAATCAGCTTCGATTCGGCCGCATCGAACGGTAAATGCTGCGCAAATGAGTGGTGCGCGACTTCATCAAACTCGTCTGGTAAAAGCAGGAGGTTCGCCACAATGCCGAGATCGTGCAACAGGCCAGCGAGGTAAGCTTTCTCCGGATCACGAAAGCCAACACGCCGAGCTAGACGGCGACTTACCAGTGCTACCCCTAACGAGTGCTCCCAGAAGACCCGCGGATCGACGCACGTCCTGTCATTGGGCAGAAGCTTCAGCACACAACAGGACATCGCGATGTCACGAACTCGGCTAATGCCAAGTGCGACCACGGCACCGCGCACGGTATCAATGTTGTGCCAGCGTCCGAACAGTGGCGAGTTCGCCATATGCAAGCACTGTGCGGCCAGCGATTTATCGTGCGAAACCAGGTCCACGACCTTGGGGACGTCAACGTCCTCGATCGGAACATCCAGATATCGCAAAAGCGGAAGCAGAATCGCGGGCACACTCGGGATCGTGTCCAGCCGCTCCATGCGAGCGGCCAGTGCCTCTAGCGAGATCGCAACGGTCGTACTTGCGTTCATATTGGGGTCAGTTTCCGGTGTTGGGTGCTGGGAACAGCGTCTGGTTTCGGCTGTCCGGCGCTGGTGCGCTGCTCGACAGGTTTGGACCTTGTGCGGCCAGAATGACCAAGTCCACGCGTCGGTTCTGGCGGCGACCGTCTGCCGTTGCATTCGTAGCCACGGGGTGAAACTCACCATATCCTGCAGCGGACAACCGAGTCGGAGACAACTGGTGTCGCGAAATCAGGAAGCTGATCATTTGGGTCGCACGCGCCGTTGACAGTTCCCAGTTCGAAGTGAACTGAGCAGTGTGTATCGGGACATTGTCCGTGTGCCCTTCGACTCTTACTGCCACCCCGCGTTCCCGCAATAAACCGGCAACGCGGCCTACGGCAGCCTCCGATCCCGGTTTCAAGACCGCTGAGCCACTGTCAAAAAACCCAACTTCCCGCAGGCTGACTATCAGTCCTTCCGGTCCTACCCGCAGCGCAACTTCGCGACGGCTGATCTCCGCAGCCAGCGCACGCTCCAACTCTACTTTCAGGCTCTGAACAGCATGTGAGGTGAACGGTGCTTGCTTGGTGTCCGTGAGTGCAGCTATTCGGGCGATTTTTTGAAAGTCCTGCTCACTCCGGGTCTCCCGGGCGACAGGGTTGTTTCCGGCTCCGGCATTTGCTGCCTCGACTGCTTGAATCGGCGGGCCGACTGTTGAACCCTGAAATACCCCGAGTTCCTGAAAAGCCCCTTCGATTGCGGCAGCCAACTTACCCATTTTCGCCTTGTCAACCTGGGAGGATGAGTACAGAACGACGAAAAAGGCGAACAAGAGAGTGATGAAATCGGCGTAAGACACAAGCCAACGTTCATGATTAGCGTGCTGAGCGTGCTTGTTTTTCCGGCTCACTGGCTCGCCTCCGCAGCAGCGCTCTGCCGTGCAGACGCTTTGGAGTCTCTTAGGAAGCCGAGCAGCTTCGTTTCCAGCATGCGAGGGTTCATCCCTTCCAGAATGGAGACGACTCCCTCCAAAGTCATTTCGCGGATGATCTGCTCCTCGCGTATTCGAATTTTCAGCTTTCCAGCACTCGGCAGGAAGAAAAGGTTGGAAGCACCGACTCCGTAAATGGTGGCAACGAACGCAACCGCGATGCCGCGCCCGACCTCATCGATGTTGTCAAGGTGCTGCATGACTTGGATGAGGCCCATCACCGCACCGATAATGCCGACAGTCGGTGCGAAACCGCCCGCGGACTCGAAAACCTGCGGGATTTTCTCCTCGTCCTCGGCCTTCGTATCGAGTTCCAGTTCCATTATCTTGCGTAATTCTTGAGGTTCGGTCCCATCAACCGCCAGCATCAGGGACTTCTTCAGAACTGCATCCTCAATTGCATTAAGTTCGGAATCCAGTGACACAATTCCCTCGCGACGTGCCTTGTTGGCGAAACCGACCAACTGTTCGATCTTCGCCTCTGCGTCGCTTCCCTTTTCGAAAAAGACGTTAGCAAGTTGCTTTACGGCGGTAAGCACTACTGCCAGAGGAAACTGAACCATCACTGCTCCGATTGTGCCCCCAAACACAATCATCGCTGCCGTCGGTTGCAAGATCTGGGCGATCTTGCCTCCTTCAAGAATCAAGCCACCCAAAATGCCGGCACCGGCGACGGCAATTCCACCAAACGTACCCTTGTCCACTGGCTACTCCGTGATCGAATCGTGCTCGTTGCTTCCCGAAGAATGCTCGGTGTCCTTACCTGACGAGGCCAATCCCGACAGAATGGATCGGCGAAACTGGAGTATTCGCTCCAGAACCTCCTTTGCACTTTCTCGTACCACGAGCTTCTCGCCAGTAACGAGGGTCAAGACAGTGTCTGGAGCCTGCTCAACGAACTTGATCAGATCGGCATTCACCGCGAGCGGCTGATTGTTGAGGCGCGTGAGTCGAATCATTTTCTGACATCACATCGACCATAGCTGGTACGCCGATGTGATCCTGCACTTCTGTATCGGCATATTTCGGGTGAGCTTCACTGTCCGTGTTCTCCGCTCAAAGAGAGATAAGACCGCTCTAATCCTGCTTGGCAACCTGGTTGCGTCCATTCACCGTGAGTGTCCAGGCGAAAAGGGGCGTGACTCATGCCAACTGTTGGTCTATCCATGATCGTGAAGAACGGAGCAGCCGATATTCGAGGTTGCCTCGAAAGCGTTCAGGGAGTTGTAACGGAGATAGTTGTTGCAGATACGGGATCGACCGACGGAACGGTTGAGATTGCAACAGAGTTGGGAGCTACCGTGATCCAGGTGCCTTGGGCCAACGACTTCGCTCAGGCCCGCAATGCCGCCTTACAACCGTTGAAGACTGACTGGGTGCTCGTCTTGGACGCGGACGAAGAACTGGATTCAGACGCGAAACCGGTCATCCCTGGGCTGCTGGAGCAGAGCGTTGGCGGCTATGAGGTGCCCATTCGCAACTACCTGCCCGTACGCTACGCACGGACTTTCGACCGAGTGGCGAAACCAAACAACGAAACAACGGGGCGTGCGATACATGCGCCTGCGTATACCGAGCATACAAACTGCCGACTGTTCCGGCGCGTGCCGGAGATCTACTTCGTAGGGCGAGTACACGAGCTGGTCGAACATCAGATCCTGGCGCAAGGATGGAAGCTCGGAATGGCCGACTTTCACATTCACCACTTCGGGATGCTTGCCGGCGAACAGAGACTGAGGCAGAAAGACGAGTTCTATCGCGAGTTGGGCCGTCTGAAAGTGAAAGAGCGCCCAGATGACCCTGCGGCGCACATCGAGCTCGGACTGCAAGAATACGAGCACTTTCAAAATTACGAAGAAGCGCTTTGCTGCTTTGAACGTGCTCTTGTGCTGGCGCCGTCGGCAAAGTCGGCCTGGCTCTTCACTGGCATGGTGCACCTCGACTTGGGAAACGATCGTGAGGCCCTCATTGCGCTGGAACTAGCGAAGGGCGACGGTCCGGGGCAGGCGCTCGCAAGCCACCTGCGCGCGGATGCGCTTTTCAATCTCGGACTGCTGAAAGAAGCGAGACACGAGTATCGAAAGGCGTTGCACCTTGTTCCGCACGACCCGTTCCTTGAAAGTAAGCTCGGGATGACCGAGGTGCGCATAGGGCGCAAGAAGTTGGGGTTCTCGAAGTTGAGACGCGCCATAGCTGCCGCTCCAAGGATGTTGGAGCTGCGCGAGCGAATGCTGAAGGCATGTGTGGCGGCAGGCGAACTGGAAGAAGCAGCCATAATCGCGGAGGACATTGCCGAACATTCGCTGCTACCGAAAAAGCTGTTACGCGCTGCGAGCATTCGAGCGAAGCTCGGCCAACGCGAACGGATGAAGGAGCTATTGGAGCGCGGCGATCACAAGTTTCCTGGTGCGGATGTGTTCCGGACGGCTTTGCTTGAAAGTTCGGCGGAATCGCCGAACGAAAATTGCGTTTCCGAACTAAAGCACGAATGCAGAGTGCCGATGTAATGCGTGTACGAGATCCGATCTCGTGATGAACGGAGCATAACTCGGTTCGCCACGGCGACGGAACGTGAAAGGAGCAAACTATGGCGCTCAGCATTCTTAACAACATCCCGTCGATGGCGGCACAGAATCAGTTGTCGATTACGGGATCGTCGCTGCAGAAGACCTTATTCCGCTTGTCGTCCGGTTCCCGCATCAACAGTGGTGCGGATGATGCAGCTGGTCTGGCGATCGCAGACGGCCTGCGCGCGAACGTGACGGCGCTGAGCCAGTCGGCACGAAACGCAACGGACGGCATCGGCAAGCTTCAAGTCGCTGACGGCGCGCTAGCGCAGGTCACGAACTTGCTGAACCGCGCTGTAACACTAGCAACCGAGGCCTCGACCGGGACGGTCAATGGAGACCAGCGTACTGCACTCGACAAAGAGCGATCAAGGCAGAGATCACAAGAATCGGCTCGAAGACCACCTTCAATGGCGACACCCTTTTCACCGGCACATCCACGGTGAAGGACACGAATTCCTGGGCTGGTGATGCTGGCTCACTCACGACTGGAACAGCCCTGGCTGCCGGTCACGACCTGACCATCACCGATACCAAGACGGGCACCCAGAAGTCATACAGCACCACGACTTACACCAGCGTCGGCGCTTTAATGACCGCCATCCAGGATGACATGGGCACCGGTAGTGGCGATGTCGACGTTCAGGTTGCCCTCGTTGGTGGCAATCTCCAGATCAAAGACGCTGGTGGAGATCGCAGCCTCTACATCGAAAGCAATGTAACCGAGCTTGGCACGGTAACTTCGGCAGATGTTTCCGTGGGCGGTTCGCAGGTATTCCTGAGCGACGGCGGCGCTTCGATCAGCGAAACCATCAGCACAAACATCGCTGCTCTTTCCCCTGGTGATCTCGGATTGACCAACAATCTGCAGACTGACACCAGTGCACAAGCGGCCCTGACCGAGATCACGGACGCGATCAAAACGATTGCTGCGCAGCGTGGTGAAATCGGCGCCGGCATCAACCGCTTGCAGTCGGCGACGAACGTCATCAACGCTCAAGTGCAGAACCTGTCCGCCGCAGAAGACGGCATCCGCGCCGCCGACATCGCGCAGGAAGTCGCAAACATGACGAAGTTCAACATCCTGAACCAGACCGGCATCTCGGCGCTGGCGCAGGCGAACCAGATGCAGCAGGGCGTGCTCTCGCTGCTTCGCTAATTCCCACATGAGGTGGAGCGTCTACACGCTCCACCTTTGCATTTGTGAATAGGCACTGTTGAGGTCGCGATGTCTTCCTTCTCCAGCGGTATAGCCAGCGGCACCGGCAGTAGCGGATTGGACGTGCAGGCCACCGTGGATCAACTGATCTATGTTGAGCGCGCTCCGGAGCGCCTTTGGCAAAAGCAGCAGGCGTTGCTGGACGCGCAAGCCAGCGCACTTCGTTCCATTCAATCCAAACTCCAAACGCTGTCCGAAGCAGTAAATGATCTGAAGGATTTTACTGGCGTATTCGATTCCCGAGTCGCTTCGACTTCGGACAGCACGCTGGTGAATGCAACCGCCACATCAAGTGCTGTTTCCGGTACTCACGCTATAACGATCAACAGCCGGGCGACAACCTCGTCGTATTACACAAAGGCAATCACAGACAGTGATTTTCGTTTTGGCCTCGACGCTCGTATGGACATAAGCATCGGAGCCGGACAAGTGACCTCGCTGGACCTCTCCGGAAAGTCGCTCAGTGAAGCAGCGAATTACATCACGACGAACGTCCCTGGAGTCCGCGCAAACATTATCAGCGACGCATCGGGATCGCGGCTTTCAGTAGTCAGTGCTACCCCTGGGGTGCCCGGCAGTATTCACATTTCGTCTGACACAACTGCGCTGAATTGGACCTGCGGTACGACCGGTGCTAACGCGAAGTTGGTCGTGGACGGCATACCAATCGAGAGTACTTCAAACACGGTGGCGGATGTGATTCCTGGAGTCACACTTACGCTCTCCGGACAGAACGAAAACACTACCGTTACACTTACGGTCGGACCCAACAGCAGCAAAACGAAACAAGCTATCAAAGCATTTGTTGACCGCTACAACAGCGTGATCAAGGAATTGAACGACCAGTTCACATATAACCAGGCCACGAAGCAGGCCGGGGTTCTTGCCTCCGATAGCACTATCCGAGCGATTCAAGGCACGTTGTTGCAGAACATCAGCCACTCGGTCGAAGGAAATGGCGCGTTCGAGTCGCTACGCTCCTTGGGTGTTGAGATGAACAATGACGGCACGCTGGAGATTGAAGATTCAGACTTGGACCGCGCTCTTCAAGATCATTACGCACAAGTGCAACAGTTCTTCCAGAGCACGACTCCCGAAGGCTTCGCCCGGCGCTTCGGTACAGATCTGATGAACATCAATGATTCCACTGATGGTCCAGTCGCTGTCGATTTGAAGGGCCTGGATGAATCAAGCAAGAACATTTCCGATCAGATCGATGCCTTTGAAGTTCGTATCACCAACCGTCAGCAGCAACTCCTCGATCAGTACTCGAGGATAGACATGTTGCTGCGACAACTGCCACTCATGCAATCGCAAATCACTGCCCAACTGGGCGCACTGAACAACAAATGACAGGACCGAACGTACAAAACGCTTACCGGGAAGCTGCCGTGCGCAGCGCCAGCGAAGTGCAACTCGTAATCATGATGTACGACATGATCGTGCAGGACCTGCGCCGCGCAATCAATGCGATTCAGAGCAACGACGTTGAGGCGCGCTCAGCAGAGATTAAGCATGCTATAGCTGTTTTGGAGCAGTTACAGGGCACGCTGAACATGGAACGTGGCGGAAGCGCTGCGCGGCACATGGACCAACTCTACTCCATTGCCAGGGCCAAGATTCTGGAGGCGCACATCAAGAACAGCGAAGCCATGCTGCGCGCTCAAATGGTGATATTCTCCGATCTTCGTGAAGCTTGGCACAAGATTGAGCAGGGCCGCACCGGCATAGAGCGACCGCCGGTCGCTGCTCCTGGTGCGCGCCCAGTACCGCCTTCTGTCGATTTAGCAGGTGAACCTGTCTCGTGCGAATGGAGCGCGTGACTGATGGACTGCGTAGACTTGTTGCGGAGGAGTAGTCAGCGAATCGAGGATTTCCTTGTCTCAGTGCAGCCACACGTAAGCAAGGTCGACGCCGTTTTGACTTCCCTGTTGGAGGTAGAGAAATGCGTCGATCAGGTCGGTGCCACCCTGAAATGCGCGGGAGCTACTACTCTGGCCGCAGTGGATTGTCGTAACTGCGCCTGCGGCGTAGAGAGAGAACGCTATCGAGAGAACCTGTTGCGGTTGCAGTCTCAATTACGAAGCATGACGAAGCTGCTGGAATCCGAGCGCACCAACTTGGCTGGCGAAAGAGCGTTCCTGGCTGCGGCCCGCCCTTGGGTGCAATACATACATGCGATTCCGAGTGAGTCTAGGGTTGCAATTTGCAGGTAAGAGCGGAGGATAGCGAGGGAGCGTGCTCACGCTCGGCATCAGCTCGGACTGGCGCTCATTAGCGCCAGTCCTGTTCGTTCTAGCGAACGCTGCGGCAGCTTAGGGCACTTCGATCAGTTCGAGTTTGCCATCTTTCTTCCGATGCAGCACCTTCACATCGCCGTTCATATCGCGGAACACAAATACTTCTCGGTCACGGAACTCGCACTCCTTCACAGCTTCTTCGAGCCTCATGGGACGAAGCGCCACCGCATCCTTTGATCTAGTCAAATGCGCCTCGGTGGTGTGAACAGAGGCCGGAAAGTTATGCACAGCAATAGGAACGGCGGTGTTCGCAGATGCTCCTACAGCCATGACAACCTGATCCTGCCGAACATCCTGTGCAAAAACCTTTTCCTTCTTGGGCTGCCGCTTCAAGTTACGCCAGCGACCTTTGTTCTTAATCGCCTGCTTTTCTACTCGATCAAGGGCGCCGTCTATGGCTGAGGTCATGTCCGGTGCTTCCGAGATTCCTACGATCGGCTGGCGATTGCGGCTGGTCAGCGCGATCTCGGCTTTACAGCGCTTCTTCTCCATAGCGAGAATCACCTTGGCTTCGAAATTATCGCCAAGTATCTTTGTAAGCTTCGCAAGTCCGGTTTCGACCTGCTTTTTGATTGTGGGAGTGATGTCGCAGTTTCTGCCGGTGTATTCAACGGTCATCGAACGTCTCCCTCCTTGAAGCCGAGGCGCCTTGTAGTGCCGCGCAATATACCACGGCCAAGCGCCGGAAGCATTCAGTTGATTCGCCCAAAAAGCCGTTCGGGCGGTGATACCGCCCAAAGTGCAAATCGCCGGGTCCAAGACCCGGCGTTCACGTAAACATCCACGCGTACAGCTACGCTAATTCTTGACTCGTCGTTGGTGAGTACTTGGGATGTGCATGTCTTCCCGATACTTCGCAACCGTTCGCCGAGTGACCTGGATTCCCTGCGACTGAAGAATCCGAGTAATCTGCTCGTCGGTGTAAGGCCTGGTCGGATCTTCTTCCTCAATGAGTTTCTTGACCCGGCGCTTCAAGATAAGTAAGGACGTACCGCCACCTTCCGGCCCGTTGACGCTTTCACTGAAGAAGTAACGCAGCTCAAATACACCCTGTGGGGTGTGTGCGTACTTGTTCGCGACAGCCCTACTGACCGTTGAAGGATGCACGCCAATTTCTTCAGCCACTTCTTTGATCATCATCGGCTTCAGGTGGTCGATGCCGTAATCCAGGAACTCACGTTGGCGACCGATGATCGCGTAACAAACTTTCAGAATCGTCTGTTTGCGTTGTTCAATGTTCTTGATGAGCTGAATGGCGGACTTGTACTTTTCCTTAATGTACGAGCGAACATCTTTTTCCGACCCGTCCTTGTTCAACAGGCGGCGGTAGGTCGGATTGAGCCGCAACTGCGGCACATCTTCATCATTGAGAACGACCAGATACTCATCACCCTGCTTGATGAACGCAACATCCGGTTCGATTAGACGCGCTTGTACCGTGTTGTAGCGGAGACCGGGCCGGGGATCGAGCGTTTTGACGTACTCAAGTGCCGCCTGCACAGCTTCGACGGGGCGACCCAATGCTTTCGCGATTTCCTTGAACTGTTTGTTCTGAACTTCTTTGAGATGCGAATCCACCATGGCGATCGCATCTTTGAGGACCTGCTCTGTGCCGTTGCCGTTCTTACCTTGCGCCTTGTGGCGTTCGAGAACGGTCTCGTGATAACGCAGTTGCGCAAGAAGACACTCCCGCAGATCGCGGGCCGCCACGCCAACCGGATCCATCTGCCTTACGAGTTGTAGAGCTTGCCTCAGTGCTTCGCGGTCGAAAAGCGGCTGTACCTTTTCGCGCGGAGGCACAAGTGACAACTTCGATCGCTCCTCGGCGAAAGCGGCCTCAACCGCCGCGGGCAATTCAGCCGTAATCTCGGCGACGGGTTGGCTTTCAGGGTGAACGAGTGGAATGCCGGGAGGCAGGTCAACCTCACCGACCTTCGGTCCGCCGTCATTGTGACCAGTATCGGTGCTGGTAGCTACGCTCTCAGGCGAAGCCTCGTTGTTGCTTGCGGGTGCGATGGGCGTGCTTGCTGCTTCCGGGGCAACGCCAAGACTCTCATCCATCGCAGCCGCCATGAGTTCTTCATCCGTTGCCGTCAGGTAGCCGTCTTCGTTGAGATTGCCAATGATCAACTCGGCAGCTTCGCGGATCACCTCGCTAACATTCATTGCGCCCAACTGCCACATCAGGTGATCGGTCAGCGTACCAGGCTTCGACAGGAAGTTCTCGAACGACGGCCTCTCAATCGCTTCGAGGTCGGGGCTTCTGTAACCAGGATCAAGATAATCGCGGAAGAAAGACCCAAAGTCGATTTCCTCGAATGAATCGGTCTTTTCGGTCTCACCGGCCTCGGATGGTGTTGCCAGGCGGTCTTCTTCCCGCCGTGCAGCGTCGTCCAGCAAAGGAACGGAATCTTCCAGTTCCTCTAGAACCGGGTTCTCGACCATCTCGGCGTTGATCATGTCTTTGAGCTCAAGCTTGTTGAGCGCCAAGACGCTGACCATCTGCACGAGGCCTGGGGTCAGAATCTGCTTCTGAGAGACTTTCAGGTTCAGTTTGGGCTGTAACGACACCATGAACGGCTAACCAACTCTCCTGCGACTATGTTACAACAGCAGAAACTCTCGCGCCTGCTCCTATGAGGTTATTTCTGAATCCGGAAATCAGCGCTCGGTGAAACCTACTACGCGCGTCGAAGCAACACCTGAATGTCGCGAATGCGCACGCGCCACTCCAGACAACAATGGTGCGGCGTATCTACACTAGCGAGAAACTCTCTCCCAGGTAGACTCGCTTGACCTCGGGGTCACTTCCAAGCTGCTCTGGAGTACCAGCCCGGAAGACCCGTCCCTCATTGATTATGTAGGCCCGGTCCGTGACGGAAAGAGTCTCGCGCACGTTGTGATCCGTGATCAAGACCCCTATCCCGCTCGTCTTCAAGTCGTAAATAATTTTCTGTAGATCGTCGACAGCGATAGGGTCAATTCCGGAGAACGGTTCATCCAGGAGAATGAACGACGGCGAGATGCAAAGACATCGAGCAATTTCAACACGGCGTCTTTCGCCACCCGAAAGCGCATACCCACGGCTCTGGCGTATTATGCCGAGCCCGAGTTGCTGAATGAGTTTCTCCATCTTCTCGCGGCGCTCGTGCCATGCGATCGGCTGCGCTTCGAGCACAGCGAGGATGTTTTCCTCGACGGTTAGCTTGCGGAACACCGAGGGTTCCTGAGGCAGGTAGCTGATACCGTAGTTGCGCGCCCGGAGGTACATCGGGGCGCTTGTGATTTCCTCGCCGTCAACGAGAATGCGTCCTGATTCGGGCGGGGTGAGCCCGACGATCATGTAAAAAGTAGTAGTCTTGCCGGCTCCGTTCGGGCCGAGCAAACCGACGACCTCACCTTGTTTGACGTGGAGACTGACGCCGTTGGCTACCCTGCGGCCACGATAAGACTTGGTGATGTCGTCTGTGGCCAGCGTCTGCATCTACTTGGAAACTCTCGTGGTTGTAACGGTTCGGCCTTGATCGCCGCCCTCAACGAGCACTCTATCATCGCGACTATAGAAGGTCAACGCACCGCCAGTGATTGTACCGCGTTCAGCATCGATAATGGTCGGAGGACCACCAGTCAGAACAAACTTGCCATTTTCTGCGCTGTAGACCAGCTTGGCTCCGGTAGCACGACGCGTGGGCTGCTGAACAACGATGTGCCCTTCCGCTACGATCCTGTCGAGTTCACTAGGCGTGGTAGTCGCCGCTCCAGTCGATTGGCGAGGCTTGAGAAACGCATCGATGTGATCGGCCGTCATCGAGCCATCGGCGCTTCGAACCAGGACATTGCCCTCAAACCTCGCCTTGCGCTGCTTGTCAGCGTACGTGAGTCGAGCCGCAACGATGCTGACGGGAGTGGTTTTGCCACTCTTCTCCGGCTGGACCAGAACGGTGCTGACCTGCTGGTTCTCATTTCCCTCAGCCTGCAGGGCACGTTTGTCACGATCAAAAACGATGATAGGAGCTTGAACAATGTTAGCCGCCTGCCAGAGGCGTGCATTTCCGGAGAAGCGAGCAACTCCAGTAGCCCGTTTGAGGGTCATAGTCGCCGCTGTCACGTGGACTGGCGCTGCCGAAGCCAGTAGTGCCCCGCTGGGTTGTGGTTCCAGTTCGCTGTAGGTCGTCTTCACATCGTATTCGGCTTCAGCATCTCCAGTTCGTCGGTTCAGACTTATGGTCCTCGCACTCGCCGCCATGCCGCCTTCAACGACCCTGGGAGAGCCCTGCAACACAAGAACCTGGGTTAGGTTGCTGTAAGTGGCCTTGTTCGCTGATGCCGAGCGCTCGACCTTGCCGCCCCGCCCGCTTTCGCGATAGGCGAAGCTGCCCTGCTGAACAAATCCGCTGATCGTGCCGTCAGCAGCGAAAGTAGCGTCAAGGGAATCGCTAGTGCTCACCTTGTCTGGTTGGCCCGCAACGGACTGAACGATTCGCGCATTCGGTGCGCCATGGATCAAGGTCAGGCGGTTTCGCTGAAAGCCAGCGTTAAACTTTCCAGCTGTGATGGTCGAACGCTCAGGTGACCTGCTGTTTCCGGGAACTATCGTAATCTGAGCCGCGCCAGTAGTTTCGGCACGGTCCAGCATCTTGCCATTCCGAACGTAGAAATCGACAGCATCGGCGGTTAGTTCTATGTTGTCGCGGGGCTGAGTACGGTTGCGACCTTTCGCGTCCCGTACGATACCCGGTGATGACCTCAGCGCTGCATCAACGATTCCTGCCGAAGCACCTTGCGAACCCCCTGAAGCCTTCTCGAGCAAGCGCACTCCCTTGCTCGCACGCACTTTGTTTAACTTGGAATCGGGCCCGAAGTCCAGGTCAACGCGTCCTGCATTTCCGGTGATGTTGTGTGCCCCGGCGGCTTGAAGCGCAACGCCGCCGCTCATAGCGGCTGCGCGAGGGACGTTTTTCCCAGTCAGAAAGATTTCGGCGTGCGGAGCCTTTGCAGCCACTTCTGTCTCGCCGGTTGCCCACATCCGGACGTCGCCATCCGCAAGCACCCGATCGATGGTGTTGTCGTGCCGCAGCGTCACGTTTACTTTGTTCGCGGCCATAGTACTTTCACCGCGTTTAGCCAAAACGCGGTGAAGCACGGCCTGACGAGGCTCCTTGGTCAAAGTGCCGTGTTCTGCAGTAACGTTGGCGGCGCTCTCTCCCGTAGTACTGAGTTCAACCCGTGAGACCAAGGTCAGCGTATTCGTCTTCGAATCGTATGTAGCTCCGACTGCCGACCCACTCGCCTGGGGGATCCTGAACTCGACTCGCTCATCCGTCTTCGCAATGCCAGACTTCTGGTTGAATATGAGGCCGCTGGTTTTTACGTGAATAGGGTTTTTGAGTTCGGGGGGCGGCATTTGGTGAGGCGCGATTTGTCCGAGCGCGTTTGCTTCCAAATCGATGTGCACCTCGCCCTTTGCAACCACGTTCCCACTCTGCGGGTCGTACTCGAAAGCAGCCCCGTATATCTGGTCGAAGCGATTTGAGTCGCGCCCATAAACAAGGATGCTGACGTCTCGAAGTTCGGCACGCCCACCGTGTTTGTATTGCACGGCTTTCGACGCTCGAATAGTAAACAGCGTCTTGCCGCCTTCCGATTTTGATAGGGAGAAGCTTTCGGTACTCTGCTGTACTTCAATGCCCAGCTTTTGTGGGATTTCTTTAACTGCGTGGTAATAGCGGTAGCGCGCATAAAAGTAAAACCCAGCGACAACGAGGACCACGGCAATCGTCGCCGCGGCAAACCAGAATCGCAGTCGGGATATATCTATGCGCATCTTCTATCATCTTACGCGACCGGGGTAGGTTTTTGGGTTTCACGTGTAGCTGAGGAATAGAACCACAGGAGCGACGTGCCGAGGGCCATCCTCGGCACGTATACGGATCCGTTTTTGTAGCCCCGCCCGTTACTTCTTAACTACTAAGGTACTAGCGAGCATGTCGTGGAGGCCCTGCTTACGCTCGGTCAGACCCACCATGATGTAGCCGATGTTCAGAATCATCCCGGAAATGATCTTGGCGAAGTGCCTCCCTGTGGCGCGTCCGAACGAGATGCGATTGCCGTACCCATCGGTCACCTTCAGGCCAAGCGCCATTTTGCCCAGCGTTCCCTGATACTTGGAACTCTCCATGGCAGCCGAATAGACCCACGGCACACCAACCATCAGCGGGAGCAATACGAGCAACATGACAGCCCCCAGCGCCTCACTCGCAGCTCGCGGCGCTGCTCCGCCGGCTGCGGCACTCAGGCCGATCACCAGGAACATCAACGGGAAAAGCACAACGCCGGTGACTGCGCTGTCGATCAGAGCCGCTACCACCCTAATCCAAAAGCCGCCATAGCCGCGGAATAACGGAACGGTTGGCGCGTACATCGGCGGCGCTACATAGGTGGAACCCGTCGTGTGCACTGCACCTGCTGCTTGATAGACCGCACCGGCATCGCTCGAAAGAGCGTGCTGAGGCGCAGCGGCTGCGTAAGCGGAAGGGGAAGAAACAGCAGCAGTGCCGACCGGCTTTTGGCGCGCGCCGCAGCGGGAGCACAATTCTGCTTCCGGGTCGTTTAATTGACCACAGTAGGAGCAATACAGTCCGGTGTTGCTCATGGTGAGGGGACTATATCGACACTGCGCGTCCGTGTAAAGAGGAATAGCGAACCGGTGAGACTAGCGGTGCCAAGAACCGAATGGCGCAAACATCGACTCAGTTCGGATCCCCTGCCCTCGCAGCGGCTGCTTTCGGTGCCGAACCCGTTCGGGAGAAATCAGACAGTGAGAGCTGGAGTCCGCCATACTCGGGATGCTGGTTCTCGTCTACCGAGAAAGCTATGTCGAGCGCGTCTCCCGCTATGACTGCTTCTTGTTGGATCCTGTCGGCCATTCGCCAAGCCAAAAGATCGAACACACGTGCCCCGCGGCCCGAGCCGTTGAGGTTATCAGGTTCTTGGCGAACCCGAAGCTTCATGTGCTTCTCTTTCAGCAGGCGCGGGGGTACCAGCACTCGAACACCACGGGATATGAATACCGGCTCTGGGTTCGACATGCCGAACGGTTCAAGTTGCTCGATGAACTCGAACAGGTTAGGCGTGACTTCGTCCAGCATGATTTCCGAATCGTAGCGCAAGACCGGGCGAAGATCTTCAGGAGTGAGCCGCTCGTTCGCCCTCGCACACAAGGCTTGGCGCAATTCCGGAATCCGTTCGGAAGGCAGGGCGAATCCCGCCGCGTGAGCATGGCCCCCAAAGCGCGTGAAAAGCGGGGCGCAGGACTCGAGCGCTTCCATCAGGTGAAAGGCTTCAATTGATCGCCCGGAGCCCTGGGCCACTACACCTTCGCGGGAAATCACTACCGCGGGACGGTGATAACGATCCACCACTCGGCTCGCAACGATGCCGATTACACCCTTGTGCCAGCCTTCACCATCAACGACTATGCAGTTCGACTCTCGTGACTGCTGATCGCGGTCGAGTTGCCCCTGAATTTCCGCGACAATTCGAGCCTCTTCCGCCTGACGCTCAGCATTGAGCGCGTTCAGCCTGCCGGCAATCTCACGTGCCAAATTGGCGTCCTTGATGGTGAACAGGTCCACCACGTCTTTTGCAACATCCATTCGCCCAGCAGCATTCAGCCGCGGCGCCAGACGGAAAGCGACATCCCCGGACTTGATGGGCCGTCCGCTCAAGTCTGCCACGTCCATCAGAGCTCGCAATCCGGCGTTTACTGGAGATCGCAAGCCGTCGAGTCCAAGCTTGGCAAATACGCGGTTTTCGTCCACGAGCGGAACCGCGTCTGCGATGGTGGCAATCGCGACCACTTTCAAGAACGAAGGAATAAGTTTGCCGTAATTCGGATACTGCTCCAGCAAGCCCTGCGCCACTTTAAAAGCGACACCAGCGCCGCAGAGTGCCTTGCAAGGATAGGAGCAGCCGTGCTGGTTGGGATTTAGAACAGCGACGGCTCGCGGAACACCATCCGCCTCAGGGAGGTGGTGGTCGGTAACGATCAGGTCGAGTCCCAACCTGTGACACGTTTCCGCAGCCGCAAAGGCCCGAATGCCTGTGTCCACGCTGATGATCAGCGAGACTCCGCCCGCCGCCGCCCGCTCGATCACATCATCGCGCATTCCGTAGCCTTCACGGATGCGATGCGGGACGTGGAACTCGCAAGTGCCGCCACAGAGTTCGATCGCAGTCTTGAGTATGACGACGGCCGTGGTCCCGTCCACGTCGTAATCACCGTAGATCAGCACGCGTTCCTTGCGTTCGATTGCGGCGCGCAAACGGTCGATTGCAGCTCTCATCCCCAGCATCTCGTAAGGCGAGTGCAGGTGTTCCATTTTTGGAGAAAGGAAGCGGGTAGCTTCCTCGACCGAATCGATTCCACGCGCAGCCAGAAGCCTGGCCAGCACCGGCGCGATACGCGCCTCAACGCTCAGGCGGGAAGCAAGTTCCTCTTTTTCGGGAGTACAACGAGGGGTCCAGCGCACGGGCTATCGCTCGTCGTCCTGGTCGGGCTCGTCGATCATGATGCCGCTATCCTCAGCCAAATCCAGTAGTCGCTGGTACCGTTCATACCACTCGGTCGACGCCTCGTACAGGAACATGATTCCTTGGTAAGGCCAGCCAATCTGCAGGTATCCGGTTTTGCCTTCGTAGGAGCGGAGCCAACGTGCCTCTTCGAGATCCTCGGGAGTCGTATATGTGGAATAGCGCAGTCGCTCCAACAGAAACTCGAGATCCTCATGGTCGAGGACGAAGTCATCCATTGTGAGAAACGCTGAACCTGATGCCTTTGCCACCTCTACGAAGTCTTTCCATGCGTCAGGATTTTCAGCCGCATCCCACGTGACGCTATTCATTTCCTCACTGACGTAGCCCTTGAACCGGCGCATGCCGTGGCCCTCAATGAAGGCAATCATGTCGTCCTTGACACTGCTCAGGTCATCCGGCTGCATGGAATCGCTCTCTCGTTGCGCTGGCGGATTGGGATCACCAAACATAATACTCCCGCGAGAAGCAGCAAAGCAGAAGATTTGATGCGGAACTCCGAGCAAAGACGATTGGAAATCAGGATAGAAACAGCTCCTCCAGTCGAGCACGAAAGTAATCAGCACTGAATTGCATGAGCCGAGTTTCCATGGGGATGGCGTTGCTGAAGGGCCCTCGCAGCAGGACAGAACTCGACAGAGTCCAGGAGCTTGTCGTGTGTTAAACTGACTTTTCTATTCACGTTGATAGCGAACGCTCATGGTCCTGTCGAAAGAATACGTGGGCTACTTGGCCCGCGAAATCACTAAAAGGCTTACGGAACGCAAGTTCATCACAGCCGCCGACCTCGGCGCGGTGAATGAAAAGATCAATGCTGCCCTGCTGGATGAACTTGGCCTCGAAGACCGCATTAACGAGGAAGTCCGCCTCATTCTTGAGACGTATTCGGAAGAGATGCGCCGCACCGGAGCCAATTACCAGGAGATGTTTAAGAAAGTAAAGAACGAGCTCGTTCGCAAGTACAGGGCGGTGCTATGAGACTCGGACCCGACAAGCCCCAGAGCACAGGCATGCGTCTGACCCAGGAAAAAGTTAACAAGCTGGCCGCAGTGACGACCGACGCCCTCGCTGGCATGAAGAACGTCGAATTTAACGAGCCCTACGAGGACGTTCGTGGCGAGTTGCGCCGCATCATCGAGGAACTTCTTCGCGAGGAGCACAAGATCGATCTGGCCGCCCGGCAAAAGATCGAGTCCCAGCGTCGCGTGATTCTTGAAGGTACCCAGGAATGGGACATCCTTTATCGCAAGTACTACGCCGAAGAGGTCAAGAAGCTAGGCATCTAGTTGCAGTGTCCTGAATGTAGCTGCTTAAACTCCGGCCGGTAGGACCTGACCGGAATTTTCAGCCACGACATCTCCAGTCCCCAACTGCTCACGAAATTTCAGGTGACGCCGGCGCGTCACCTCGATCAAAGGCGACCAGACTCTGTGCACCAAGTCATGCTTTATCAACTGGTGCCAGAGGCGGTTGGATCGTTTGTACAGGAAAGACATGGCAAGGTAAGGCGCCACCGCTCGCCAATCCTGTGGTCGACGCTTCCAGACGGAGGCACACTGGAACAGCCGCTGGTACGTCCACGCATAGCCCTGTTCAAGTTCTTCGGGACTCATGTGCTTGGGCCGGAACACCGCGTGGGCAGTATCGTAAAGCGACCAGTCCCGATGCAACAGGCGTCCCTGGCCCTCCAGTTCACGAAACAGTGGCGTTTGAGGATAGGGCGTCAGAATGTGAAACGTCGCACATTCCAGGCGATTGCTCTCGATCCAATCGGTGGTGCGGGCAAACACGTCGCGGTGGTCGTGATCGAAACCGAACACGAACGAGCCATTAACCTGGATGCCATAGTCGTGCAGGATGCGAACACAGCGGGCATACTCTGCTGTTTTCGGCGTCTTCTTCCGGGCTGCCTGCAAGTTCGCATCCGTGAGGGACTCAAAGCCGATGAACACGCCCGTGCATCCGGCCAATGCCATTTCGCGAACGAGCGCTGGATCTTCTGTCACATCAATGGACACAGCCGCGCTCCATATTTTTTCCAACGGCCTTAAAGCGCGACACAAAGCCCTTAGATAGTCCTTGTTCGAGCCCAAATTATTGTCGACGAACACGCCATAAGGTTGGCCACTCTCGGCGAACTCAGCCGCAACTGCGTGCGGATCTCGCGTGCGATACGGCATTCGCAATCCGCTTGTCGCCAGATAGCAAAACCCGCAGCGGTTATGGCAACCACGCGTAGCAATCAGGCTAGTGGTCGTCAGAAAGCTTTCTCCCGGTAGGATCGAACGACGCGGCGGTGGATCGCAGGCGTATTCATTCCCGTACGTTGCGTGATATCTGGCCTGCAACGCATCGTCCTCCACGTCTTGCAGTATGCGCGGCCAAAGCTGCACGCCGTCACCAACAGCCAGCGCGTCAGCATGCGGGGCGCACTCATCAGGGCACGACTGAACATGCAGGCCGCCAAGTACCACTTTCGCCCCTCGGTTCCGGTACCACCTGGCCAGCTCGTAAGCTCGCTGTGCAAAAGTCAGATGCACCGTGATGCCAACGACCTGCGGCATCGGGTCGCACGGCGGCCGGCCATGCAGCAGGTTCTCGTCCCAGTACTGCACTCGCCATTTTTCAGGAGTTGTGGCAGCGAGACTTGTAAGCGCAAGACTCGGCGTGAGCACGTGCTTCCCAAAACTGCCGTACGGGTCTTTCCTATAAAAGGGATTGATCAGCAGAGCGTAGAAGGGTTCGACGCGACCGATCCTTCCATCTTCCGGTAGATCGGGGGCGATCGCCATCTCCGGGGGCATCCATGGAGTGCGCGAGAGCTTCCCCAGGAACGGCACACCGACCTCTGTCATGGCCGCGCCTGGGTTCGGCAATAACGAATTGTTATTCGTTGAACGAGCACGTTATGCGCTTGGAGCGCCGTTCGCCCATTCTCCCGTAGAGAGATACTCATGGATAGATTTGGCTGCTTTACGCCCCGCAGCCATGGCAAGGATGACAGTGGCCCCGCCAGTCACAATGTCGCCTCCGGCGAACACCCCCTTCTTGGAGGTCCGCAGCGTTTCCTCGTCGGCTACGCGTATGTAGCCGCGCTTGTTCGTCTCCAGATCGGGAGTTGTCGACTGGACGAGCGGGTTAGCAGTAGTGCCCACCGCAACGATCGCCATTGAAATCGGGATGTCGTACTCGGATCCTGCAACCGGGATCGGGCGGCGTCGACCGCTTGAGTCGGGCTCGCCTGGTTGCATGCGAATGCACCGCACGCCCTTCAGCCATCCCTCGCTGCCTAGAAATTCCGTGGGGTTCGACAGCGCGTGAATCTGGACGCCCTCATCTTTCGCGTGCCGCACTTCTTCCGTGCGTGCTGGCATCTCTTCTTCAGTACGGCGGTAGATGAGGTGTGCGTTACGTGCCCCCAGACGGAGCGCCGTTCGCACAGAGTCCATCGCTGTATTGCCACCGCCAATGACGGCGATGTCCTTGCCGCGACAGTCGTAAACCGGACCGTCGTACTCAGGAAATCGGTACGCGCGCATCAGATTGATACGAGTCAGAAACTCGTTGGCTGAGTACACGCCATTGAGGTGTTCTCCGGGCACCCCTAGAAACTGCGGCAGCCCCGCGCCTGTAGCGACGAAAACCGCATTGAACCCCTCGTGTTCGAACAACTCGTCAATCGTAACCGTCTTGCCAACAACGACGTTGGTTTCGAACTCGACTCCCATGCGGCGCAGGTTATTGACCTCCTGCTGCACGATCGACTTCGGCAGGCGAAACTCCGGGATGCCATAGACCAGCACTCCCCCGAGTTCGTGCAAGGCTTCGAACACCCGCACCGAATGACCCTTTTGAATGAGGTCGCCTGCGGCACTTAACCCGGCAGGCCCGCTTCCCACGATGGCAACCCTTTTGCCCGTTGGAGGACCCATCTTGGGCAGCGAAATTGTCCCTACACGCTGCTCGTAATCTGCTACGAAGCGTTCCAGGTTCCCGATAGCGAGTGGATCGCCCTTCTTTCCCAGCACGCATCCGTGCTCACACTGGTCGTCCTGCGGGCAAACGCGTCCCGTGATTGCGGGCAGGACGTTGTCTTCGCGAATCTTCGCCAACGCCCCGAGGTAATCTCCGGCCACGACAAGGTCCACAAAGTCGCGGACCTTAACGCCCACCGGGCATTCCTTAACACAAGCGGGCTTTGCACATTCGATGCAGCGGGTCGCTTCGACTTGAGCAAGTTGAGGATCGTAGCCGAGGTTGACTTCCTCGAAATTCTGCGCGCGAACGCACGGCGCCACCTCCGGCATGTGCTGCCGGGGTATCTTCATTCTGTCTTTCCGGGGAACCGGGTTGCGAGAAACTTCAGTCTTCACCTACAACTCCCTCTGCCCGGTCCATAACCTGAGCCTGAGTCTCGAATGCGGTTAAAGCCGCGATCTCCTGTTCGCGGTACATCCGGTTCCGTGCGGTCAGTACTTCGAAATCGACCTTATGCGCATCAAATTCTGGCCCATCTACGCAGGCGAACTCACTTGTGCCGTCCACGATCACCCGGCACCCTCCGCACATGCCCGTACCGTCGACCATAATCGAGTTGAGGCTGACCAATGTATAAATCCGCTCTGGGCGGGTTACTTCCGCTACGGCACGCATCATGGGGGTTGGGCCAATGGCCAGAACCAGATCTAGCCGCGCACCGTTCTGGATCAACTGCTTCAATTGATCTGTCACGAGGCCTTTGCGGCCATAGGAACCATCGTCGGTCACGATGTACGCGACATCACTCACCTCGCGAACTTCCGATTCGAGGATGACAAGATCCTTGGTTCGGGCGCCCACGATGGAAATGACGCGGTTTCCAGCTTGTTTCATGGCTGCAGCCGTGGGATACGCGATAGCCGTGCCCACACCTCCGCCGATCACGACCACGGTCCCATACTGGCGGATCTCAGAAGGCTTCCCCAAGGGTCCAACAAGATCGAGGAGCGAATCACCAACCCCTAGCTCGTTGAGTTCTCGCGTGGTCTTGCCGACAGCCTGCACGATTATGTCAATGGTGCCATTGACCGGGTCGGCAGATGCGATGGTGAGCGGGATCCGTTCGCCCCGTTGATGAACGCGGACGATGACAAACTGCCCCGCTTTCTGCTTTCGAGCAACTCGGGGTGCGTGAACAGTAAACCGTTTGATTCCCGAGGCCAAAAACTCGGCCCGCAAAATCTCGAACAAATTCGCCTCGCTACAATCGGGTGTTTTTGTAATTCGGTTATCTATAATCTCTCGAACTTCTTACCGGTTCGCCTATGATGTACGTCACGTTCACGGTGACGAAAGACACACGCAGAAGTGACGCCTGAGTGCACCACTCCCGCAGTTGCCAAGGCACTGACTCCCACGGGCTTTCAACAAGAGCCTTGCTGCAGAGGTAGGCCAATACGATGCAATGGCCTTTTCACGCATGGCTGTGACGCCGGTCACCAGCTCCGGTGAGTTTATCAGGACCAACCAGGTTCACTCCTCATGTCGAACACGTAAAGTGCTCCCGAAGCCTCTAAAATATGAACAGGCCATGCCCCGCGTTTCACAACTGACGGAACTGGCAAAGCGTGCTGCCACTGAGGTCGGCTTCGATCTGGCCGGTGTTGCAGGCATCAGCGA
>Ga0196970_1000514_pt1 | contig 42926 bp, 34 predicted proteins | sample S1v_513CmetaG_FD_148672 | JGI IMG/M metagenome (GOLD analysis project Ga0196970, IMG submission 148672) | Soil microbial communities from Anza Borrego desert, Southern California, United States - S1+v_5-13C | ecosystem: Environmental > Terrestrial > Soil > Desert | place: USA: California... | reverse complement strand
CATGAGCTTCGGCAAAACCACCCCGATCCTGCGGATCTTCGATGAAGCCAAAGCTGTTGAGTTCTACGTCGATTTTCTCGGTTTCAAGATCGACTGGCAGCATCGCTTCGAAGCGAATTTTCCGCTGTATCTGCAGGTGTCGCGCGGCGATTGTGTGCTGCATTTGTCCGAGCATCACGGCGACGCGTGCCCGGGTTCGGCGCTGCGCATCGAGACGGATGAGCTGGAAGTTTTTCAGCAACAACTGATCGCCAAGGACTACACGTTTTCACACCCGCAGATTCAGGCGATGCCGTGGGGCAGCCAGGACATGACGATTGCCGATCCGTTTGGCAATCGGCTGGTATTTACCAATGCGATCAGTCTCTGACGCGGGAAAAAAAGCCCCTCACCCTAGCCCTCCCGAAACGTCGGACCGCCCGGAGGGAGAGGGGACTGACCGAGGTGTCTTGCGCTATACACCGACCTGAAAAATCGAGTCGATTGGGGATTCACCGCCGCTCTTGCAGGTCGGCGCATCGTTCGAGCAACCCCCGGTCGGCTCCCTCTCCCTCTGGGAGAGGGCTGGGGTGAGGGGAAACGGGGTAAGCACCAAACTCGCGACCAACCAAGATCAACCGTGGTAGCGAGTCTGCTCGCGAAAAGGCCCGACCCATCACCGCCGATGCATCTGCCGAAACTCCCCTGGCGGCATCCCCCTCTGACTCTTGAACGCCCGGTGAAATGACCGCGGTTCGGTAAACCCGAGATACTGGGCAATCTCCTGAATCGGCAAATCACTGTTGAGCAAATAATGCTCCGCCAGCTCTTGCCGCAACTCATCGAGCACCTGCTGATACGACGTCCCCGCCTGCTGCAACTGTCGCTGCAAGGTGCGCAGCGACACATTCAGCAGTTCGGCCACTTGCTCCTTGCGCGGCAAGCCCTGCTTGAGCAGACCGCGCAGAATGTTTTTCACCTGCTGCGCCAGCGGCGCGTCCTCCAGTGTCGCCAGCAAGCCCAGCGCGTGTTCCTCCAGCGTGCGCAACAACTGCGCATCGGCCTGACGCAACGGCAATTGCAGATAGGCCAGCGGCACGATCAACGCCGAATACGGCTGATCGAACAATACCGGGCAACCGAAGAAGCTCTGGTATTGCGCCGGCGTCACCTCGGCCGGGCAGGAGTGTTCCAGCCAGACAGCGGCCGGCGACAGCTGCGTGTCGGCAATCCAGCGCGCATAGTGCAGCCATGAACCGAGCACGTTTTCCACCAGATGCCGCCGGATTCGCGGGCGCTGGTGACGGCAATCCCAGATCAAATGCACCTGACCGTCGCGCATTTCGGTGCGGCTGACGCCCATGTCGCCGACCAGTTTTTCAAACGGCATGATCCGGCTCATCGCATCGCCCAGCGTCGCGCAGTTCATGGTGATGTAACCGAGCACGCTCCAGGAATTGGGCAGGACGAAATTCGCCGCGTTGAGACCAAACAGCGGATCGCCGGAATGCTCGCAGAAATAGTCGAGCAAACGCTCATGCGCCTCGCCCGGCAAGCGCAAGCTGTTGTCGCTCAACTGCTGCGTCTGCAACCCGGCCGCCGCCAGCGCCGGCTCAATGGCCATGCCCAGTTGCCCGGCATGGCGCAGGTACTTGAGCAGCGGCGGAACCGAAGTGAAACCGAGCGATTGCATGATCGCGTTCCTTTGAGCAACGCCTGAGCGAAGGGATGGCCGAAAGGTACGGTGAAACCCCGGCGAAAGTAAATGACCGTATCTGGCACGCCGGTTGACTCAATTGGCTACCCCGATTGGCCGGATACGACCGTGACACTCTGGCGCCGCTGGCTAGTATGGGGACTTTAAGCCGCATTGATTCGACGGCCCATAAGGACACACGCATGCGACGCTGGAACGGCTGGGGAGACGCAACCACGGTGGTCGAGTTACCAGCGCAGGGCGCAAGTTTTCTTGCGCAGCGAGTGGGCGAGGGCCGCGCGCTGCCCGACGCCTCGCTGGACACCGCGCTGGCCCGGGTGCCCGCATCGCGGTTGCCGGCGCACGCCTTGTACAGCATCGACGCCCATGAGCGTTTGCTGCATGCGCGCGGTCAGAGTCTGCCGGACTGGCTGGCGCTGCGCGAAGGCACGCTGGGCGTTTATCCCGACGCCGTGGCATTTCCGGAGAGCGCCGCCGCCATTCGCCAATTGCTGAAGCTGGCCGAGGAGCAGGACGTGTGCCTGATCCCTTACGGCGGCGGCACGTCGGTGGCCGGCCATATCAATCCGCCGATTTCTGCGCGGCCAGTACTGACCGTTTCACTGGCGCGAATGAACCGCCTGACCGACCTCGACGAACAGAGCCTGCTGGCGACCTTCGGCCCCGGCGCGAGCGGCCCGCAGGTCGAGAGTCAGTTGCGTGCGCGCGGCTATACCCTGGGGCATTTTCCGCAGTCGTGGGAGCTGTCGACGCTGGGCGGTTGGGTCGCCAGTCGCTCGAGTGGCCAGCAGTCGTTGCGCTACGGGCGCATCGAGCAATTGTTCGCCGGCGGAACGCTGGAAACCTTTGCCGGACCGCTGCAGATCCCGACCTTTCCAGCCTCGGCGGCTGGCCCGGACCTGCGCGAAATCGTGCTCGGTTGCGAGGGCCGTTTCGGAATCATTTCCGAGGTCAAGGTGCGCGTCAGTGCGCTGCCTGCCGATGAACATTTCTATGGCGTGTTCCTGCCGGACTGGACGCAGGCACTCGGCGCCATTCGCCAACTGGCCCAGGCGCGCGTGCCGCTGTCGATGCTGCGCCTGTCCAACGCGGTGGAAACCGAAACGCAACTGGCCCTGGCGGGTCATCCGCAGCAGATCGCCTGGCTGGAAAAGTACCTGAACCTGCGCGGTGCGGGGGCTGGCAAATGCCTGCTGACCTTCGGCGTGACCGGCAATCGTCAGCAGAACGCGCTGTCGTTGCGCCAGGCGCGGCAGAATCTCAAAGCGTTCGGCGGTGTGTTCACCGGCACCTTGCTCGGCAAGAAGTGGGCGCAGAACCGCTTCCGTTTTCCCTACCTGCGGGAGAACCTGTGGAACGCCGGTTACGTGGTCGACACCCTGGAAACCGCGACCGACTGGAGCAACGTCGACCACTTGCTCAACCTCATCGAAAACAGCCTGCGCGACGCCCTGGCCGCTGAAGGCGAGCGCGTGCATGTGTTCACCCACCTGTCCCACGTCTACGGCGAAGGCTCGAGCATCTACAACACTTACGTGTTTCGCCCGGCGGCGGATTACCCGGCGACGCTGGCGCGCTGGCAGGCGCTCAAACATGCGGCCAGTCAAACCATCGTCACCCACCACGGCACGATCAGCCATCAGCACGGCGTCGGCAAGGACCACGCGGCGTATCTGCTGCGCGAGAAGGGCGCGCTGGCGGTGGAAACCTTGCAGGCGTTGAGCAGACATTTCGATCCGGCCGGGCGCCTCAATCCCGGCACGTTGCTGCCGGAATGACTGCCGTGAATGAGAACTGGAACGCCGCATGGCGCGAGCAGATGCTGCCAACCCTGGCGGACGAACGCTGGGATCTGATCGTGATCGGCGGCGGCATCAGTGGCGCCGGGATAGTGCGTGAAGCGGCGCGGTGTGGCTGGCGCTGTCTGTTGCTGGAGCAGCGGGATTTTGCCTGGGGCACCTCCAGTCGTTCTTCGAAAATGGTCCATGGCGGTTTGCGCTACATCGCCAAGGGCCAGTGGCGACTGACCCGCGATTCGGTGCGCGAACGCCAGCGCCTGCTCGACGAGGCGCCGGGGCTGGTGGAACCGATGAGTTTCCTGATGCCGCACTATCGCGGCGGCTTTCCCGGCCCGCGTGTGTTGGGCGGATTATTGAGTGTTTACGACGCTTTGGCGGGGCGCCGCAGCCATCGTTTCCATGACGCGCAGCAGTTGCGTTTTATCGCACCGGGGCTGAAGGAAAATAACCTTGTCGGCGGCACCCGTTTCGTCGACGCACTGACCGACGATGCCCGGCTGGTGATGCGCGTATTGCGCGAGGCGCGCGCCGATGGCGCCGCGGTGCTCAATGGTTTGCGCGTGACGCAGGTGCTGCGTGAAGACGGGCGGGTGTGTGGCGTTGAAGTTGAAGATGGCGAGTCGGGTAACGCATTGCAATTGCGCTGCGCTGTGCTCGCGGTGGCCACGGGCGCATGGGCCGAGCGCCTGCGCCCAAGCGATTCGCCACGGCAATTGCGCCCGCTGCGCGGCAGTCATTTGCTGCTGCCGGGTTGGCGTTTGCCGGTGGCGCAGGCGCTGACCTTTCTGCATGCGCGTGACCGGCGGCCGGTGTTCGTTTTCCCGTGGGAAGGCGCGACCGTGGTCGGCACCACTGATCTCGATCATCGTGAAGATCTCGATCAGAGCGCGAGCATCAGCGGCGAAGAACTCGACTATCTGCTGGCCGCTTGCACGCAAGCCTTTCCCGCTGCCGAAGTGACGGCGACGGATGTGCTGTCGACCTGGGCCGGCGTGCGTCCGGTGGTCGGCGCTGCTGGCGAGCATCAGGGCAAACCGTCGAACGAAACCCGGGAACATGTGCTGTGGCAGGAGCCCGGCTGCGTAACGCTGGCCGGCGGCAAACTGACCACGTTCCGTCCGCAAGCGATTGAAGTGCTCAAGGCATGCGCGGACATGCTCGGCCGCGCTTTTGAAGATGACGCCGCGCCGGTGTTTGCCGCGGTGCAGCCATCGCCGATTCCGGGCCTGAGCCCGCAGCAATGGCGTCGCCTGGCCGGGCGCCATGGCCGTGATCTGCCGAGGCTGGCGCAACTCATTGCCGAAGTCGGGCAGGAAACGGTCGGCGCCACGGATACGTTGTGGGTCGAACTGGCGTTTGCCTGCGAGGCGGAAATGGTCCTGCATCTGGATGACTTGCTGCTGCGTCGCACTCGTCTGGGGCTGTTGCTGGCGCGCGGTGGCGAGGAGCATTTCGCCGCGACCCGTACGCTCTGCCAGCCGCGCCTGGCCTGGAGCGACGACCGCTGGCAGGCGGAGATTCAGCGTTATCGTTTGCTGTGGCAACGCGATCATGGCTTGCCGGAGGTCACGCCATGACGGCTAAAAAATACCTGCTGGCGATCGACAACGGCACCCAGAGCGTGCGCGCGCTGCTGTTCGATCTGCAGGGCAATCTGCTCGGCAAGGGCAAGGTCGAGTTGCAAGCGTATTACTCGACGCAACCGGGCTGGGCCGAGCAGGATCCGGACTATTACTGGGCGAAACTCGGCGAGGCGTGTCAGCAACTCTGGCAGCAGACCGGGATCGACCGTGCGCAGATTGTCGGCGTTTCCCTGACTACGCAGCGCGGCACGGTGATCAATCTTGATGCCGATGGCAAACCGCTGCGCCCGGCAATTGTGTGGCTCGATCAGCGCCAGAGCGAAGTTGCAGGCAGCATCAAAGGGCCGTGGGGCTGGCTGTTGAAACTGGTCGGCGCGAAAGCCACCGTCGACTACTTTCGCGCCCAGGCCGAGGCCAACTGGATTGCCCGGCATCAACCGCAAGTGTGGGCGGCGACGGACAAGTTTTTGCTGCTGTCGGGGTTTCTCAGCTATCGACTCTGCGGGCGCTTTGTCGACTCGGTGGGCTGCTGCGTCGGCTACCTGCCGTTCGATTTCAAGCGGCTGAAGTGGGCGGCGCCGCGTGACTGGAAATGGCAGGCGCTGGCAGTGCGCCCCGAGCAACTGCCGACCCTGCACAAGCCCGGCGAAACCCTCGGCCACATCAGCGCCGAAGCCAGCCGTCATACGGGTATTCCCGAAGGGTTGCCGCTGATTGCCGCCGGTGCCGACAAGGCCTGCGAAGTGCTCGGTGCCGGCGTGGTCGATACGAGCACCGTGTGCCTGTCCTACGGCACCACGGCGACCATCACCAGCACCCGTTCGCGCTACCTGGAAATCGTCCCGCTGATCCCGCCGTACCCTGCGGCGGTGCCGGACCAGTACAACTGCGAAGTGATGATCTACCGCGGCTACTGGATGGTCAGCTGGTTCAAGAACGAGTTCGGCCTGCGCGAAAGGCAGCAGGCGCAAGAGCAGGGCATTGAGCCCGAGCAACTGTTCGACGCGCTGGTCAAGGCGGTGCCACCGGGGTCGATGGGTTTGGTGCTGCAACCCTACTGGTCACCGGGCATCCGCGAACCGGGCGTGGAGGCCAAAGGCGCGATGATCGGCTTCGGCGATGTGCACACTCGCGCGCATATCTACCGGGCGATTCTCGAAGGTTTGGCTTATGCGCTCCGCCAAGGCATGGAGAACATCGAGAAACGCTCGAAGGTCTCTATCAAGCGCCTGCGCGTGGCCGGGGGCGGATCGCAAAGTGATGCGGCGATGCAACTGACCGCCAACATCTTCGGCCTGCCGGCAGAGCGCCCGCACGTCTACGAAGCCTCCGGCCTCGGCGCCGCGATCTGCTGTGCAGTAGGGCTGGGCCTGCATCCCGACTTCCCCAGCGCCATCGCCGCGATGACCCGCGTGGGCGCAGTGTTCACCCCACAACCTGAGGCGCAGCAGGTTTATCAGCGACTGTATGCAGAGGTGTATCTACGCATGTATCGGCAGCTTAAACCGCTCTATCAGAGCATTCGGGAGATTACCGGGTATCCGGCTTGAAGCCGCTGAATGTGGACGACTCAAAAACTGTCAGATCGAGGCGAACACATCATCTATGAGCGACCCAAAACACCTGTGGGAGCGGGCTTGCTCGCGATTGCGGAATGTCAGTCAGCATCGAATCGCCTGACACAACGCCATCGCGGGCAAGCCCGCTCCCACAGGTACCGAGGTGTACACAACATCTATGGATGACTCAAAAACTGTGTGCGAGCCTGCTCGCGATTGCGGTGTGTCAACCAGCATCGGATTGCCTGACACGACGCCATCGCGAGCAGGCTCACTCCTACAGTTATCGAGGCGTACACATCATCTGTGACCGACACCGTACCTGTAGGAGTGAGCCTGCTCGCGATTGGTTTTTCGCCTCAGCGAAGGCTCACGATCAAACGCGGAAGTGGCTGACCATCTGCTGCAACTGACCACCCAGACGCGCGAGTTCAACGCTCGACGCGGCCGTTTCATCACTCGCTGCGGCGGTCTGTTCAGACACATCGCGCACGTTGATGATGCTGCGGCTGATCTCTTCGGCCACGGCGCTTTGCTGTTCGGCAGCGGCGGCGATCTGCTGGTTCATCGACTGGATGTTCGACACCGTGCGGGTGATGTTTTCCAGCGACGCACCGGCCTTGCGGGTCAGGGCGACGCTGCTGTCGGTCAGCGCGCGGCTGTTGTTCATTACCGCCGAAACTTGCTGTGTGCCGTTCTGCAGACCGGCAACCAGGCCTTCGATTTCCTCGGTGGACTTTTGCGTCCGCTGGGCCAGACCACGGACCTCATCGGCAACCACAGCAAAACCACGACCGGCCTCACCGGCGCGGGCGGCTTCGATGGCGGCGTTCAGCGCCAGCAGGTTGGTCTGTTCAGCCACGGCTTTGATCACGTCCATGACGCTGCCGATCTTGTCGCTTTCCTGTTGCAGCACGCTCATCGCTTCGGTCGAACGCACCACTTCGCTGGCCAGACGCTCGATCTGCGCGATGGCCTCATTCACCACCTTGTCACCTTCACGGGCTTCACCGTCCGCCGCAGCGGCAGCTTGCGAAGCCTCTTCAGCGTTGCGCGCGACTTCCTGCACGGTGGCAGTCATCTCGTGCATGGCGGTGGCGACCTGATCGGTCTCGACTTTCTGGCTGTTCACGCCGGCACTGGTCTGTTCGGTCACAGCCGACAGTTCTTCGGCGGCGCTGGCGATCTGGGTGACGCCGTCGCGGATACCGCTGATCAAGTCACGCAGGGTCACGCCCATGCGAGCAATGCCTTGTTGCAGCACGCCGAGTTCGTCGCGACGCGTGACGGTCACGTTCTGGGTCAGGTCGCCGCTGGCGATGCGCTCGACCACGGCCAGGGTCTCTTGCAGCGGACGGGTGATCTGGCGGGTGATGATCACCGCAGCGATCACGCCCACCAGCAACGCCAGCAGGGTACTGATCAACTGAAAGGTGCGGGCCTGAGCACTTTCGACGTCACGACGGTCGAGCTGAATCTGGTACAGCTGCTCGCTCAGGGACACGATGGTGTTGCCCTGATCGGTCATCTCCTTGCGCGCCTGCACCGCTTCGCTGTTGGCATTCTTGAACGCCATCAGCGAGCTGCGGTAGTTGACCAGCGCGGTCTCCAGCTGACGCAGCGCGTCTTGCTGGGTCGACGCAAAATAGCTGTTCAGTGGCTTGAGGCTGGCAAGCGCCGCATCGATCTGGCCGACGGCTTTCTGCTCGGTTTCGGCATTGCTGGTGGCGGTGTAGCCGCGCACTTCGTAGCGCGCGAGGATGAACGCTTCCTTGGCCGCCGTGACCGCCTGGAACTGTTCGAAACGCTGCTCGCTCAGCTCCATCTGCTGCACACGCTGGCTGATCGATTCGATCAAATCGTACGCGGTCGCGGCGCTGGCGCTCATGCTGTCGCGGGCGCTGTTGCCGGTGCGATAGGCGTTGCGCATCTTGTTCAGCGAAGTCTGGTATTCAGCGATGGTCGCGGCCTGCTGCTTGAGCAGTTTGACGTTTTCCGGGCTCTTGAATTTGCTGATCAGCGCTTGCTGCTGAGCGGCGAAACCGTCGAGGGTGGTCTGCACGTTCTGCGCGGCGGTTTCATCGCCATTGGTCAGCATGTATTGCAGGCGCACCACGCGCAGTTTGGTCAGGCCGCTGTTGAGCTGGGTGATGTCGCTCATCCAGTTGCTGCGGTCGATCAGCCCGCCGAGGCTGGTCCAGCCGGTCAGGGCCAAAACGCACGTCAGGGCCAGCACCAGGCCGAAGCCCAGGCCCAGTTTCATGTTCACGCTGATGTTGCCGAACCAGCTATTCATCAATAATCCTCCAGAAACGTTGGGTTTCTTGGTCGTCAGTTAAGCTGGAAGATTGTTGTTCTTTTGAGCCAGCAGGGGTGTAAGCAGGACTGTATCGGCCGCAAATCCGAGAGCTGAAAGGTTTTTTGTCCTGCGGTACGGGGCGCTCGCTGCCAAGACTTTTTTCACATGGGTTTCACCGGCCGCCGACGCCGGGCTCGGTACCTTCGCCGCATCGGATAACAGCAGATGCATTGCGGCGAGGCGGCTTTTTGTGGAATTGAGACTGAACCTGTTCGGCGTCAAACGCGCGATCGATCTGCGCGTACTGGCGCGTTTTCGCGACACTTGGGTGGTGCTGGCCGCATCCATACTGGTCATCCCGCTGACCCTGTGGTTGCTGGCGCCGACAGCGGTGCCGGACCTGGCGCACGGCAACGTCGCCGGCGCGCAGGCATTGGCGCAGGGCTGGGCCCAAGGCGACGTGATCGCCCTGGTGCGCCACGTCGAGCGCTGCGATCACTCGCGAGCGCAATGCCTGAGCGGCCACGACGGCATCACCGAGCGCTCGCGCAGTGTCGCCGTCGCGGTCGGCGCGCGTTTCGAGCAACTGGGCTTGAGCAACGCCGACATCTACAACAGCCCGTCGATGCGCACCGTGCAGACCGCCGGCTATATGTTCAACCACGCCGCCAGCGGTGATGACTGGCTGATCAACTGCCGCGGACGAATGCTGCAAGACGCGCTGGCGCACAAAGTGCCAGGCCGCAATCTGATCCTGGTGACGCACAGCGAGTGCATGGCGCAAATTGAAAAAGACTTGAAAGTACCGACCTCAAACCCAGATTACGGCGCGTCTCTGTTCGTTTCTGCTGCCAACACCGCAGCGCCAAAAATGCTCGGTTTTATCGAAGCCTCCGACTGGCGCACGGTGACCACCCGATGAAATCTCGTTTCTACGCGTACAACTTCGGCATTCCACTGCTCTGCGCAGCGCTGGTGTTCCTGATGTTCGACATGACCGGTATCGACATCGCGATCAGCAACCTGCTGTTCGATCCGCAGACCCAGACGTTCCCGATCGACAAGATCCACTTCTTCGAAAAACTCACCCATAAATGGGCGCGGATCATTCCCGACTGGACGGCAGAAATCGCCCTGATCGGTGCGCTGCTCTCAGTGATCTGGCCGCTGGTAAACCCGCAAAAGCGCCCACGCCTCGGCGTATTTCTGCAACGCAGCAAAGTCGCACCACTGCTGCGATTCTGCGCAGAACACCGTAGGGATTTTCTCTTTGTCGTGGTCGCTTTTGCTGTGTGCACCGGGGTGATCCATTTCCTCAAATCCCACACCAGCGTGTACTGCCCGATCGAAACCACCTTGTACGGCGGAAAAATGCCGCACATCGAGTGGTACCAAAACTTCCAACTCTTTCGCGAGGCGGGCAGTGGTCGTTGCTGGCCGGGCGGTCACGCATCGGGCGGATTCACCATGCTGGCGCTGTACTTCGTCGCACGCCGCTATCAGTGGCGTTTGTCCAAGGCCATCCTGTGGGGCTCGCTGCTGCTGGGATTCATCTATGGCACCACCCGCGTCCTGCAAGGCTGGCACTACATGTCCCACACGCTGTGGGCGGGCATCTTCGTCTGGCTCGCCTGTTTACTGACAGCGCTGGCCTTCTATGGATGGGCGCGGTTGGCGTTGCCGGTTTTGAGCCGGCGTGAACAAACACTCAGCCGAGTCGCCGCGACCAGCGCTTGTCCGGCGTTTCGAACAGCGGATTGACCAGCGCCGTCAGCACATGGTCCTGCCAGCGCCCGGCAATGTTCAGGTACGCCTTGGCGTAGCCTTCTTTCTCGAAACCCAAACGTTCAAGCAGCCGCGCACTGCGCTCATTGCCGGGAATGTAGTTGGCCATGATCCGGTGCAGGTTCTGCGTATCGAACATATAGCTGATGCCCGCCTCCAGCGCCTCGGCCATCAAACCCTGCCCCTGATGTTTTTCATCCAGGTGATAACCCAGATAACACGCCTGAAACGCCCCGCGAATCAGGCCACTGAAATTGCACGCGCCAATCATCTGTTGGCCATCCAGCGTCAACAGCGCGAAATGCATCGCCAGCCCGGCTTCGAAGGCACTGGCCTGAATATCGAGGCGTCGACGAATCTGCTCGGTGGAAAAATACTCAGTCGTACGAATCGGCGACCATGGCGCCAGGTGACGCTGATTGCGCTGATAGAACGCGCTTTCCAGCTCAGCCTGATCCGGATCGAGAATCGCAAGCGTCAGGCGCTCGCAGGGCAGGGTCAACAGCGGCATCGGACGCTCCGGAGCGAGGAATCTGCTCGCAGAGTCGCGCAATCACCGGATGACGGCAAGTCGTGGTGTGAAAGGGGACTTTCTTCCAGGCAAAAAAAAGCCCGCAGGAGCGCGGGCGAACCGTAGTTTCTTGAATGAGCGAGAGGACTCTACAAGGGTTGGCCGCGCATGAGCAGTGAATAAAAATTCATCTCGATCGGTGGCTGACAACGCGGCCCAAGGGCCACGGAAATCGAGGCGTCTTACCGACTCAGTGGCGAGTTTCCGGCCCGGCAGCCGACGGATCAAGATTGTCCCGCGCCCGGCAAACCAGCATCTCCGCCATCGCGCTCAACTGCTTGATCGCCACCGCCACATGATATTTCGAACCGTCGAACTCATCGGCAAACGTGGCGCTGATGGCCGCGAGAGAATCGAGGATTTCGCTGGCATGGTTGAGCAAGGTGAGCGTGTCGACATCGTCACGCACCCTGAGCAATTGATTCAGCGGCAACGCCCGCCGGCGCCGGCTTGGCATCTCGCAGCGTGGGGTGGCAGTGGAGGGGGCGACAGGACTGGCGGTCAGCGCATCGGCCGAGGCCGGGCCAACCAGCGTGAGCCGGGTGATTTTCTTCATGATGGAGCTCCGTGGGTAAACATTCACAGCGATTCAACTGCCAGACCGTCCGCTGGATGGCAGGAATGGAGGAGGGTAGCGGCGGGGGGGAGGGAGCGCCAGTTCATGGGAGTCGACGCGGGTTGAGGGAAAAGTCCTAGGATGGGCTTTTTGTAGGAAAGGGGAGCGAGACGTTACTGCCCAAAAAAACGCGCATGGCGGAATTTTGATAGTACCCGTCGAGTTGACGGGAGCAACGAAGCACTGCAGCCGATTATTGTCTTTCGCACAAAAGCAGGAAGCGATAATCATGCTGCCGTTGATCAAAAGAACCGACAGTCACGTTCATTTTTTTACTTCGCAAGACCTGCGCCGAGTTTCGGGTTCGCTGCCCTATGCATTACCCGAACCGCACTCGCTGACGGCTTATCTGGATAAGTTGATTGATGCCGGTATTGCGCCGACGCTCCTGAACAACGTCCATTTAAGTATCTTGCCGGACTCGGAAAACGTATTCGCTTCATTTGCCGAGCTCAAGAATCTCCAGGCGGCCGACCCTCAGCGCTACGGGGGCGTCACGTTAGTAGGGACGATCAAGGCCGAACCTGCCTATGCCACATACGAACGCCTTTCGCACCCTCAAATAGTGGGCGCGCGGATCGTTCTGCACGATGCACCACCGGAAGCGGTTTCCGACAGGCAATTCAGCGATCAGCAGTGGCTGGCGTTTTATGGCCGCTTGCAACCGCACCAGCATCTGCACATTTATGCAAAGGAAGCCGAGACAAATCTGCGGGTATTGCGCCAGCTCCCTCGCGCTGTGCGGGTCGTCATCGATCATCTGGGCACTTGTCACCGTGAGCGCGACATCACCGAGCCCGCTTACATCGCGCTACTTGCCGAAGCCAGAGCCCGCGACAATGTGTGGTTCAAGGGGCCCGGCTATCGCACCTGCATTCAGCCCGAGGAAACAGCTCGCTTCGTGACGCAAATCATCAGTGCCGTCGGCGCGGACAAGCTCGTTCTTGAAGCAACGGATGCGCCTCATGTTGGCACCGACAACAAAGGCGTCGCGTATTCCGATCTGTTTGATCCGCACAGGGCTTTCAACTTTGTTGATGCCGTTGCGCTGCATGTTTCCAAAGCGACCCGAATTCCTGTTGGCCAACTTCTGCGAGGAACATTTGGCCGGTTGGTAAGTTGAGCTACGCCCACATTCTCACTTCGAGATCACCCGCAAATGACGACCATTACAACAAGAAACATCAACTTCAGCGTCAAGTACAACGATGCAACCCTGAGTCTCAAAGGCATGGTGTTTCAGCCCGAACAACACGACGTTGCGTCGCAAAAACTGCCACCGATAATCTTTAACTCCGGCTTCACCGGCGGGGTCACGATGTACGGCCAACTGTTCGGTCGCGCCCTCGCAGCTCTGGGTTATCGCGTGATGACTTATGACGTAGCAGGTTTCTTTTCCAACAAGCACATCCGTAACACCATTGAGTTGGGCGACAAGGTCATCACCCACGTCATTCTCGAAGACCAGAAAGACGAAGTGCTCGGCGCCGTTGCCTGGGCGCGCGAAAACTTCGGTGAGATGCCGGTGGTCGCATCGTGGGCGATGGGTTCGGTGGCCAGCCTTGGAGCTGTTGCTGAACTGGCCGCGGACGGCGCTGAACAGATCCGCTTCTGGGTGCCGATGAGCTACACCAACATCCGCACATTGCAGGCTTTGCGCGTTGATCAGGCGGCGGCTGATGCGGCGATTAAACAACTTGCCGATGACGCACCGATTCCGCCATTCGACACCGGCACCGATGAGACCCGACTTGGTTACTACCCGCTGGATCCTGAAACCCAGGCGTATGTTGACCAGCAACTGGGTGGTTACACCGAAGCGGGCGGCGCGGACCGTTGGCCGGGTTGTACCTACGTGACGGCAAAATCCTACACGTCCTGTGTGCAATATGACCCGGAGCAGGCCATCGAAGGCGCGAAAGGCTTCCCGCCGGCGCTGATCATTCATGGCGCCGACAACACGTTGCATATGCCATCGGAATCCGTGCGCCTGCATCAGAACTATCCGGGCGATGCAGGCCCGAATGCGCTGATCATTTCGCACATGCAACATGGTCAGCAGAATCAGGCCGGCAATCCGGTGTTCGAATCGATGATCCAGAGCATCGACGAAGCCATCCGCACGCGATCCTGATCCCGGGCAGCGTTCTGATTTGTCTGCGCACTTCGGCAAAAGCAGTACGCACTTTCAATCTGGCTGGATGCGTGTCCAACCCCTAACATGGCGGGTCAAAGCCGTTCGCTCAAACGGCTGGCCCCCATGAAAGGATCTGGCGATGACAGCCCCCAATGATTCAGCGATGTCTGTGAATAACGGTACAACCAAGCGAATCGGGCTGCTCATCCTTCCTCAGTTTTCGATGATGGCCCTGGCGGGTGCCAGCGAGCCCTTGCGTGCGGCCAACCGGTTGTCCGGCAAAACGCTTTATGAATGGACGTTGCTAACGGAGGCGGGTGGACCGGTCAGTTCCAGCAGTGGCATCGAAATCCAAGCCGTGGCCGTCGATCAGGCCCCGGAACTGGATCGCGTATTCGTCCTGGCCAGCCTCGATACCGAGCATCAGAAACCACCAAAAATGCTGCGCTACCTGCAACGTGCGGCATCCCGCGGGATCACCGTCGGCGCACTGAGCACCGGTACGTTCATCCTCGCCCGCGCGGGATTGCTGGAGGGCAAGCGATGTACGTTGCATTGGGAATCCTTCGGTCAGTTTTCCGAAGAATTTCCCACGATCGAGGTGACCCGGGAGCTGTACGTCAACCATGACAACCGCTGGACGTGCGCCGGCGGGACGGCGGCCATCGACCTCATGCTGGCGCAGATCGCGCTCGATTTCGGCAACCCGCTCGCGGCGAGTGTCGCCGAACAATTTCTCCACGCGCGGATACGCGCGCCGGAAGAGCATCAGCGCATGTCGATCCAGTGGCGGTTCGGCATTCACGATCGCCGGCTGACTGCCGCCATCGCGTTCATGGAGAATAATCTGGAAAACGTCGTCGGTATTGAAGAAATCGCCGACCGCTGCAATCTGTCCCATCGCCAACTCGAGCGCCTGTGGCATCAGCACTTTGGTAGGACTCCGAAAAAGTTTTATCTGGAACTCAGGTTGAACGAAGCGCGCCGATTGCTGCGTGAAAGCACGCAGCCCATTGCGTCGATTGCCTATAGTTGCGGGTTCGTTTCGGCCTCCCATCTGGGCGCTGCCTACCGTCGTGTCTGGGGATGCACGCCGGGAGAGGAGCGGCGGAAATTTGATGATGCTCACTCCTGATTTCGTTTACAGAATGTATCCGCGCAAAACCTTCGAATCTCTCCAGTCGGCGAATCCCTTAGCCGGCTAATGACCCGTCTGGCTGGCGTATTACCGTACACGTCTGTCACCAGCGACCCGCCTGTTGCCCCGCACCCAACGCGCTGAACGGCGGATTGGCTTTCTGCGTAACGTCGATTTTTTGATAGAAAACGTCGAGCCCGCAGCTCAGAGTGCCCGCACTGGCGCGGTAAGGTCTTTTCCAGACACGGCGTTCAATCCAGAGGCGCGCCGGATAAAAACAACAGATGACGTACAGAAGGCACAACCCTCATGGAAACCTTGCGTTTCATTCTGGAAAACGGCGGGCTGATCAGTCTGCTGCTCGGCCAGCACCTGCTCATCGTGGCGATAGCGGTGGGGCTGGCGATTCTGACCGGCGTGCCTGTCGGCATCGCCATCTCCCAACACCCGAGGATGCGCCGCTGGGTCTTGGCCTTCGCTGCCGTGCTGATGACCATTCCCTCTGCCGCGTTGTTCGGGTTGATGATTCCGGCGCTGTCGCAAATCGGCTACGGAATCGGCGTGGTGCCGGCGGTCATTGCGCTGTTTCTCTACGCCCAATTGCCGATCATCCGTAATACCACCACGGCCATCGCCAACATCGATCCGGCGCTGCGCGAAGCTGCGATCGGCATGGGCATGTCGACCGGGCAGCGATTGCGCAAGGTTGAGCTGCCGCTTGCGGTGCCGCTGATCATGGCGGGCGTGCGGATGGCGGCCGTGATCAACATCGGTATCGCCGCCATTGCCGCCTACATCGGCGCCGGCGGCCTGGGCAGCCTGATCATTCGCGGCATCGCCCAATCGGATACCCGCCAGTTGTTGGCCGGCGCCATCGTCATCAGCGTCATCACCATTGCCGCCGACTATGCGTTGTACGGCTTGCAGCGCCTGCTGACGCCAAACGGCTTGAACAAGAACAAACTGGCCACCGGCCGAATGAAGGAAGCGACGACGTGATTCAGATCGAAAACCTGAACAAGCAATTCGGCGCTATCACGGCGGTAGAAGATGTCTCCTTCAACGTTGAAGAGGGACAGATCTGCGTACTGCTCGGGCCGTCGGGCTGTGGCAAAACCACCACGCTGAAAATGATCAACCGACTGATCACACCGACTTCCGGCACGATCAGAATCAACGGGCGCGACACCTCCGAACTGGACAGCGTCACCCTCAAACGCTCGATCGGCTACGTAATCCAGCAAGTCGGCCTGTTCCCGAACATGACCGTTGAGGAAAACATCTGCGTCGTTCCGAACCTGCTGGGCTGGGACAAGAGCAAAAGCCGCAAGCGCGCGGCAGAGTTGCTGGAAGTCGTCGCGCTGGACCCGGCGAAATTCCTCAAGCGCTACCCGTGCGAGCTGTCCGGTGGTCAACAGCAGCGCATAGGCGTGGCGCGGGCCCTGGCAGCGGACCCGCCAGTGATGCTGATGGACGAGCCCTTCGGCGCCATCGACCCGATCAACCGCGAAGTGATCCAGGACGAATTCATGCGCATCCAGCGCCTCGTCAACAAGACCGTATTGTTCGTCAGCCACGACATCGACGAAGCGGTGAAGATGGCCGACTGCGTCGCCCTGTTCCACAACGGCAAAATCCAGCAATTCGGCAGCTCGGATGATTTGCTCGCCCGGCCCAACAGCGAGTTCGTGGCGAACTTCATGGGCGGCGACCGGATCATGAAACGCCTGCGCCTGCTGCGTGCCGCGGATGTCGTCAGCAAGATCGCGCCGCGCGAACACATGCAGGTCGTCGGCAGCACCAGCGGCATCGCTGCGCACTCGCACCTCATCGTTCGGCCTGGAGACGACCTGCGCCAGGTGCTCTCGCAACTGCTGGGCCGCGGCCAGGACTGGGCATCGTGCAACGACAGCGACGGCCGCTTTGTCGGCTATGTCCACCAGGCTGACATCCTGGCGCGACTGGTTGAAAACATTAACCCGGCGGTGAACTGATCATGCCTGACTTGCTCATCGGATTCCGGCAGGGGCTGCAGTTTTACTGGGGCGACATCAGCTACCTGACGCTCCAGCACTTGCAGATCGTCGCCGTCAGCGGAGTGTTGGCCATCGCCATTGCGCTTCCATTGGGCGTGTGGATGAGCCGACCGGCGAACCAGCGCTACGCCATGGCCAGCATGCAAGTGCTCAACGTCGGGCAGGCAATCCCCAAACTCGCACTGCTGGCCCTGGCCATGAGCTTCATCGGCGTTGGCAGCGGCGCGGCAATCATCGGTCTGTTTGTCGCGACCTTGCTGCCCGTCGCAGTCAACACCTACGAAGGCTTGCGCGCGGTACCACAGCATTTACTCGAAGCGGCCGAAGCCATGGGCATGACGCCACGGGAGACGCTGTGGAAAGTCGAAATCCCAAATGCGCTGAACGTCATCTTCGCCGGCATCCGCACCGCGCTGGCAATCAACGTCGGCACCGCACCGCTGGCCTTCCTGGTCGGCGGCGGCGGGCTGGGCGAGTTGATCTTCACCGGCATCGACCTAAACGACTTCAGCATGATGCTGGCCGGCGCCGTATCGACCGCGCTCCTTGCCATCGCCGTCGACCTCGGCTGCGGAGTGATTCAACACATTGCAGTCTCCCGGGGCTTGCGAATGGCCGGGCGCGAATGAGTCAGAACACCCTTCACTAAATCAATAACATGAGGTGCACGATGATTTATCGAATGCTCACCAGTCTGGTCATAAGCCTTAGTCTCATTTGCGCCGTAATCGGCAGCGCTTCAGCCAACAGCACAATCGTAGTCGGCGGCAAGAAATTCACCGAACAGCAACTGGTCGCCGAAATGACCGCACAACTTCTCCGCGCCAATGGTTACAAGGTCGATAAACGCGCGGACCTGGGTTCGTCGGTATTACGCGCCGCACAGGAGAACGGACAGGTCGACGTGTACTGGGAATACACCGGCACGTCCCTGATTACCTACAACAAAATCACCGACAAACTCAGCGCCGAGGAAACCTATAAAAGGATCAGCGAACTCGATGCGCAAAAAGGCATCACCTGGCTGAACCCGTCCAAGGCCAATAACACCTATGCACTGGCCATGCGCAAAGTGGACGCTGAGAAGGATGGCATCGTCTCGATCAGTGATCTCGCGAAGAACGTCGCAGCGGGCAAGTCGTACAAGTTTGCGTCGAATGCTGAGTTCTTCTCACGGCCTGATGGGCTGCGGCCGCTTCAGGAGGAGTACGGGTTTGAATTCGAGCGGAAGAACATTGTGCGGATGGATGGCGGACTGACTTATCAGGCGCTTAGGGATGGTCAGGTGGATTTGGCGTTGGTGCTGTCGACGGATGGACGGATTCCGGCGTTTGGGTTTTTGGTATTGAAGGATGATAAGGGGTTCTTTCCTGGTTATGCGTTGACGCCGGTTATTCGTACTGAGGTTTTGGAGGGGAATCCGGGGGTTGGGGAGTTGTTGAATGATCTGGCTTCGAAATTGGATGATGAGACGATTGCGGGGCTTAATTCGCGGGTGGATGTGGAGCGGGAATCGATTGAGGGGGTGTCCAAAGAATTCCTGCAACAGAGCGGTTTGCTTTAGTTGGGGGCGGTGGCGTTGGGCGACAGTGGGCTTCAGCGTGACAGTTGGGGTCAGGACTGTTGGTGGGCCATTACCGGCCCGCACACAACAAATCTTTCACTCTCACAATTTACTGACTTCCAAGCAAGGAAAAGACGTCGATGGATTTCTTTAAATGGCCGGGGTAAGTTGAATTAGGTTAGCAACATATTGATTAATTGTGGGAACTCCGGTTTGTATTTTGAGCTGGAATACCGATTGGAATACTGCGGCACGTATTCATGGCCTGCCGATAACCAGCTCGGCCGCCCACTGTCGGGCGACCCTGTTCCAAGAAAAGCCACTGAGCTAAAGCACTACGGCGTAACAGGTGTTTATAGTCTGTCCAGCATCAGCAGAACAATGATTGGAAGCAGCGTGCCGGGTTGGCGCAGTCATGCAGTTGATCGCGGTTGACGCTTCGAAGAGCTAAGTGTCAGAACTTCATCAGTCACGGCTGCAGTTCCTGGAGGTTGCTCACCACCATTTGCTGGGCCTCAGGCAGTATTCCCATGTTGCGGTGGTCGATCTGATAGCGCTGCAGCAAATACTTCAGCAGTGCCCGGCGGCTGGAGACCACCAGTTGTCCCTGCGTCATGCCGAAGTCTGTTTCGATAATTGCCTTCTGCGCCGCGTTCAACCGCCAGTCAGGCTTGATGCTGCTGCGGCAAGGCGAGTAGTGGTGGCTGGTTATGGAGACTCACAGCCTATCCCCGGTATTGCACCGGGGGATGCGCAGCAGCGGCGTATCGAAGTGCGCTGGATCACACCAGAGCAGGCCAAGCCATAAGCGCTCTCCAGCAATAAACGCAATGCCATTAGGAGCGGGTTTCCCCGCGAGGAATGTGCCGCGGTGTATGGCACCGGCACCGCCGGTTCGCGGGCAAGCCCTCCCCCACAGAAATTGCGCTGTTTTTTGGGTAGGTTGGGCCGCGCGCCTTTTACCCTTCGATTCGGGTGAACTCAGCCTCGATCAACTCCCCGCTTTGGCGCCATTGCTGGAACTGTACACGCAGCGTGTTCTGGCTCCGGATAGCATTGCGCACGTCTTCGGCATTGCTTTGCAATGAGGCATAGTCCGGGAAGAATTGGGCCTCGAAGCTTGGGGCGTCGATAAGGGCCAGCAGTTCTTCACGCTGATGGTTGAAGTTTTTCTCCATCTCGACCAGCGCCAGGCGGAACTGATCTTCGCGCTTCTTGCGCTCGTAGCTGTCCCAGGCCTCCAGTGCCAAGCCAGCCACCGAAAGGATCCCATTGAGGTTCTTGGCCAGGTTCACCGCACCCCACGGCTGGAACTTGAGGGTCTTGCCCAGATCCACACCGAACGTCTTGGCCGCGCTGACGATGCCATCACGGGCTGCCAGGATGCTGCCGTTGTTGATGAACTTGCCCTTTACCACGTAGTTCAAGCCCTGCTTGCCCAGGTCGATCACGGTGCTATTGAAGTGGTCTATCTCCGAGTCGAAGCTAAGGCGCATGCGGGAAAGCTCTTGGCTGACACCATTGAGCTGGCGATCAAACTCGTTCTTCAGGCGAGTGTTGACCATGACGCCGTCGCGACCTATTTCATGCTCGAAGAATTCTTGGAAGGTTTCCTGGGTCAGACCCTTGGTGCGCAGGATCAGCCCGGCAAAGTAACGCGCAACGAACTCGCGCAGGCCTGTGCGTACTTCGCTTATCTGGCCCTCGGCGCCACTGAGTTGGCGAGTGAGGGCACGGTTGACTCCACTCAGGCGCTCCACTTCATCACCCAGGCGCTGGTCGTTCTCCACCGCTACTGGCAATTCCTTGTGCAGTACGTCGAGGATGACGCTCTTGCGCGCCTGCTCGACGATTTTCGCCGGCCCGCCACTGGCCTGGATCTTCCCGGCAGTGGCCTGTTGCAGGTTGCCGATATGCGACAGTGCCTTGAATTTGGTCAGGCGTTCGAGCCAGTAGTCGGTGCCCATGTCGAACGGGTTGGCGGAGACCGCAACAATGCTCAAGGCTGCTACTTCCGCGTCGGTGGCAGCGATGCTCTCGCGCAGACGGGCTTCAACGTTGGTGCGTTTTACCTGCAAGTGCTGGGCATAGCTGTCTTCATCTTCAACATCGGCCACTTCGTCGAAGCGGCTAAGCACGAACACCGTGCGCGACAGCAGGTCAAGGGCGCGGAACAGCCAGTTCAGGTCGTCCTTGTGGCTGTCCTTGATCGGGTTGGTGGAGTTCATCACATACAGCACCAAGTGCGCTTCGCTGACGTACTTGCGGGTGATGTCCTTGTACTTCTCCATGGCATCGATGTCGGCGTTGTACTGCTCTTTGAAACCGAACAGCCCGGGGGTGTCGATAAGCACGAAGTTGTTGTCTACGTCGTAGATCTTCACTTCGTTGGACGACTCCTGCTGGCTGATATTCATGCTGGCCTTGTCCAGGCGCTCCATCCACGCGGCGGCGATGGAAGTCTTGCCTTCGGAGAAGCCGCCGATCAGGGCGATCTTGAGCTTTTCGGTGGCCAGGTTCTGGCTTGCGTGTTCGAGTTTGCTCAACAGGCTGGGGTCGATATTGACGCCCAGCGCGGCACCTTGTTCGAGAAACGCCTGCAGCTTGCCCAGCAGTGCCAGCGCCTGGTTGTTCTGGTGTTGAAAGCTTTCTAGGGTCAATTTCATGTTGCAGTTCCTTATGCGTTGAGGTCGCTGGCAAGTTTTTGCAGGCCCAGGTGTGCGGCTTCGAGCTTGCGCTGGATATACCTGGCCTGGCGGGCGGGTTGATGCAGGACGCTGTCAATGTGCTGGATCTTGTCTTCCAGCGGCGGCAGTGCTTGCTTGAGGGTTTTCTGGAAACCTTCGCGGATGGCCTGGCAGGCTTGATCGAGGTTCTTGTCGGTGGCCTTGCGTTGTTGGCCTTTCTTGTAGTCGTCGTCAAAGAAGCCCCACACCGACTTGGCGAAGCTGATAAGCAGCGTGGCCACGCCAATGCTCATCATCACCCAGCCTACCGGGTTCCAGAACAACGCCACGCCGCCGGCCAAGGTGGCGAGCAGGCCCACTACGTTGATGCCGTTATCGATGTTCACATTCAGGTTGAAGTCGCTGGCCAAGCGGGTCTTGCCGATTTGCGAGTAGCTGTCGAGCAGGTCTTTGGCATGAGCTTCGAAGCGCTGCACAATATCGCTGACCTGGTTCTGGAACCGCTCGACTTGCTTGTCTAGCACCGCAGGCAGTTTTTCTTGCAGGGCGGCTTGCTCGCTCTCGAATACCCGTTCGAGCGCGGATTTGAATTGATCGTTGCTGATGTTGCTTTCAATGCGCTTGTAAACGCGGTTACGCACATTCTCTTCGAATTGACCGATAGCCTTTTCGCCCTCGTTGGCTAGTCGGCTGTTGAGCGATTTGAAGGCGATCTGCAATTGTTCGCAAGCGCTCTCGGCTTCTTCTTTGAGCTTCTTGGCCAGTGGCGCAAACTGTTTGTGCTGGATGACCGCGATTTCCTCGCACACGTGGGTGACGGCCAACTGCACCTTGTTCATGTTCGAACGGCGGATCTTAGCCTTCACGTCCGTCACAAGGTCATGGGTGAGGTGCCGGTAGAACTGCTTGATTCCAGATTTCGTCAGTAGGTCGTCCGCAGGCATGGCATCGAGGAACTTCTTGCGGCTGTTCGCTGCGGTGGAGCGCGGTACCAGGCATTCGGCAGCGGCGTAGAACGCTGGCAGTGCACACAGGGTCATGCTGCGGCGGTAGTGGCCATTGAGCTGGCTGGCCATGACCTGGTCGAGGTTGTCCAAGCTGGTTTGTTCGTCGGCACTTACCAGGTTTGGTTTGTCGAGGGCGATGGGGTTGGTGATGCGTTTGTTGTATAGCGTCCACACTTCCGTCTGCGCATCGAGTTGCGCCTTGATCTTCTCCAGCGTGCCAGGCCGCCCGTCATCGCCTGTCTGCGGCGGCGCTGCTTTGGAGGTGACGTAGAACACTGCGTGGGCACGCTTTACCGCCTTGTTGATCTGCTCGCTGACCTTGCTTTCATCGCCCTCTATACCGGGCACATCAAGCAGTTGGAACTGCTGCCCTGCGCTTTCGAAGGTGTAGGCTTGTGTTTCACGGGTGAAGTCGGCGCGGCCATCGCCGATGATGCGGCCGTCTTCGAAGGCGGCCAACTGCTGCAGACTGTCGAGAGCGGTGGCGTGGTGCTGGTTCTGCTCGCCGAGTTGCCCTTGAAGTTGCTCGCTTTGCTGGCGCAGCGTGGTCAATTCAGCGTCACGCTGCACGGGCAATACCGACGCGCCAGCCTGCAACTGCGCCAGCGCGATTTCCTCGGGAAGCTTGCGCAGTAGGTTGAGGATGCACTGGAACAGGTTTGCGTTGCGTTTCTGTTCTTCGATACGTGTGCGCAGGGCCTCTTCCTGCAACTGTTGCTCGACCTGGCGTTGGTTGTGGCGGGCGTCGGCGGCGAGCACCTCTGCCTCGGCCTGGGCTAGGCGCGAGGTCAACGAGGCGATTTTCCCTTCCAGCGCCTGTAGCGCTGCTTCACTCAGGCCCGCCTGCTGTTGCAGGTCGAGGAAGCGCTGGCGCTGGGCCTGCTTGGTGCTTTCCTTAAGCAGGATGCGCAAGGTTTCGATCAGGGTCGACTTGCCCGCGTTGGTTTCGCCGTAGAAAGCCACGGTGAAGGTCTTGTGCTCGGCGTTTTCCTTAAGATCGAGGATGGCATTGGTCAGCGCCTGCTCGATCTCCTTAAGCTTGTTTTGGGCATCCGCCTGGGCAGAGGCGAGGCTGGCGTCGCCAGCGCTGCAGCCCAGAGCGCTGAGCAGCGCGCCGACATGTTCGATGAGTTTGAGGTAGAGACCTTCGGGGAGATCTTCGGCTGAAGCCATGGTGTCTTCCTATCTGACGTTGGTTGCGCTTGGTGCGGTAGATATCTCAGCGGTGTCTGAACCCGCGCTCGCTCCCCCAGTGAACCCGCGCAAAAAAAACCACAGCCACGGCGGGTACCAAAGCCGAGTAGCCGGGTTTCAGCGCGGTCTTGAAATTAGTCATCCAGCGGCCGGCTATATGCTTGCCCAGTAACTCGGGTAACGCCGACAGCATGTTCCAGCTTGCCAGTTGCGTGATGTTGAGCGTCCCGCCGGTGACTCTCAGCGATTGGGAGGTTTCCACCTGAGGAGCAGGGGCTGAAGCCTTGACGTAGGAGGCCAGGGTCAATCGCTCAGCCAGTGCGTCGACGTGGCTGAAATAGGTGTCCGCAGGCATGGCCTTCACTGCGGCAATAGGCGAACTGCTGAAGGCATGGCCTTCCGGGAACGCGTTGTCGAACACTTGCCGAACCAACAGCGCCTCTAACTCCACGACGGCGCCGCAACGTTGTCGGTCATTGCCCAAGTCGAAGTGCTCCACCAGCATGTCCAGCAGCGCGGCGTAGGCAATGCCCCGGCCCCGCACGAAATTCACCATGCAGTGGCCACCCAGGTGCTGCATCTCTCGGATGAAGGAGTGCAGCGGCTGTTGCTCGTCGATGCTGATCCAACTGCTGGTTTTGAGGTGTTTGATGCCTTGGGCCAGTACCTCTTGCGGGACGCGCTGGAGCAGGCCATACAGCAGGACGTCGTTGAGCACCGGGTCTTGCAACTGGGTCTGGCCGAGTTGTTGGCCGTTGAAGCCGGAAAACTGCGTGCGCATGAGCACGTCGTGCAGTTTCGGCCAGTAATCCAGGTGGCCGAACTTGGTCATTTCAACGTTATCGAAGGGCTTAACTTCATGCCGCCCCAGGCACTTTTCATCGGCATTGAGCAGCAACACACCGTCTGACTTGGAGTAGGCGTTAATTACACGTTCTGCGGTGCCGTTCAACGCCTGCGCTTCATCCGCCGACACTTCCACAGCCGCAGCCATCAACAGCACGTCATTGATGACCAAGTCGCACGCATCCCGGTTTTGGGCCAGTTTGCGCAGCGCGCTGATCACCACTCGTCCGCCCAAAGAGTGGCCGACAAGATTTACGTGGGTGACGTAGGGGTAGTGCTCCAGCAGGTAGTCCCCCAGCTCATCGAGCAGGGCTTCGCCAACGAGATTCGCGCGTTTGCGGGACATCGCGAAATGCACCGCCCTGTCCCCAGCAAACGCCGCCAGCGTTGCTGCGGGGTGCAGGCGCGAGGCGCCGAAGATGACATTGCGCGAAAGCTTGCTGATTGAACCGAAGTGGCTGGATTCCCAGAACATCAGCAGGTTTATATCGGTATTCAGGGCCTGCGGAATCTGGCTGACCAGCAGTGCCCGGTCGGTGAAGTTGTGGCCCGCGGAGTAACCGTGGATAAACACGTTGGCGGTGGTGGTAGTGCTGTTGAAGGATTGGGTGGTGAAACTGAAGTGTTGGGGTTTCAAGGGCGAGAGCTCCGTGCGAGGGCGCGATCCACAGAGGCTTAGCATGTCAGGCTGGGTGGCAAACTGCCAGCCTATCCTCTCGTCTACATTGCAGCGGGAGTTGTCCAGTCCAGTGGATACAGAAATAGTTTTTGTGCTGTTTTTCTGTGCAATTCGCAGGTTTAGATTGGTGCATCGATACTCCTCTCAACGCCGATTGGACTTTCAAACATAAGTAATGAACTGTCAGGAAAAGTGGCCCTGGTTACGGATCTGGATAATCTGAAATAACCGTATATTCTTATGAACTTTCTATGTTTTTTGGCAGTTAGGTTTTACCTGTGGAGTACAGACTGGGACTGATTTTGTATTTCGGTGCAGTGAAAGCAATAGTGCGCAGAGGTTTATCTCCAAATATTAAACGGATTTGTGAGCGGCGCTCGACCTCCACACCCATAAACTTGCTTTCTAGGTTCGCGATGCTCACCAGCATGATCTTCTTGCTAAGGCTGGCGGCGAAGGCTTTAGTCGTCAGTATCCTACCGATACCTGGTGGGCCATGAAGTTCAGGATCCTGCCCTGCCAGTTGGGTCCACTGCGGCAAAGCCTCACTCGAAGTAGACTGTCTGATAATGCTCGATGTTGGCGACCGCTCTTCCAGTTGTTGCAATAGCGCGCCCGAATCTCGACGAACCGGTCTTCGCCGGTGATTGGGTTGCGGCTGATGATGTCGTAACCAGGATGTGTTTGAGCCATCTGCTCCGGCACACGGCCGCGCTCCCTTTCGTAGGCGCATACCGCCTCACGCGCAACGATCTCGACAGCCAAATTATGCTCCGACAGCCCCTCCTGATCGCCAGGTTCTGAGGAGGTCTCTTGTTTTTGTCGAACGTAGGAAAGCAGACGCCGATCCCACTGTTCCTTGTGCTTTGGGCGTGATTTCTTCGCGCGCTGCTCGCCTTGCACTGATCGAGTGCTGCCACCTTCGCGGGTTGTAGAGCCGTTTCGTTCGCTAGCGTCCCGGCCTGAGCTCTCAGAGCCTTCTCCTCGACCGGGTCGCTCTGACGGCTCTGCTCTACCCTGGTGTGCGGAATCTTCGGTCCGTGGTTTCCGCTCTTTGCCGCGGAGGTGCGGTTCGCGCTTGTCAGAGCTCTCGTCTGGCGCAGGCGCCGTATCACTTTCCTTGCGGCTGGAAGGCTCCGTGGCACCGCTCATCTCATCAAGGTCGGGTGAAGTCAAATCCCCAACACTGCTGGCTTCCGCATCCAGATACGGAATGCCGGCGTCGCTTAACTCACGATGGGCTTCCTCAACCGTCATCCCCATTAGAGGGCGAACGCTGAGCGTCAGCTTAGAGATTTCGCTCCCTGACTCTTCTGGCATTAATTGATGGAATAACGCGTTGAGAATATGAGCCCAACTGCGATCGCTAACAGGGCGAGCGAGGATCAAGCGCCCATTCTCAGGCTCGTAAAACGCTTGTGCAGAAGTAGGAGGAGCGATTGCCTGATCTCCCCCAGTATGGACAGAGGCTTGAATGCGGACCACGTTGTGGCTGACGGCCTCCAAGCCCGAGAGAGCAACTCGGATCTTTTTCTGAACAGTTGTCGGCTTCGGGTGTCAGTCGACACCTCGCTCAGTACGACGCTGGATCCCACGCTCTACCAACTATTTGTACATAGACGCTCAAGTTAGCCGTATCCTTGCCAAAATTACCATCACAACGGGTGCGGGCCGCCACAGCGGCTTAGGACACGATGAAAGACGAGACCGGCGAAATACTTACCCTCGAAGATGTGGCTGCCTACCTGAAAGTAGGTAAGCGAACGGTCTATCGCTTGGCAGCAGCCAAGAAGATCCCGGCCTTTTTAAGGTCGGAGGGATATGGCGCTTCTCGCGCACTGACATCGATATGTGGATCAAACAGCGATCGATGGAAGGTTTGAACGCCAGCCGGGCAGACAACACGGCAAAGAATCCAGGAAAGTGAATTGTTCATGAAACAAGAAAAAATAACCCTCTCCCAGCTCGAAGGTTTCCTCTTCAAAGCCGCCGACATCCTGCGCGGCAAGATGGACGCCAGTGAGTTCAAGGAGTTCATCTTTGGCATGCTGTTCATCAAACGCCTGTCCGACGAGTTCGACCGCAAGCGCGCGGTGCTGCGTAATACCACCTACGCCCACCTAAAGGACCGGCCTGAGCTGCTGGAGGAACTGCTCAATGACAGGACCTCCTACGGCGACACCTTCTTTGTGCCGCCCCGCGCCCGCTGGCACGAGAGCTGGATGGATGAGAAGGGCAACGAGGTGCCGGCGCTGAAGCACCTCAAGCACGATATAGGCAGCATGCTTAACAAAGCGATTGCTGCCATCGAGGATGAGAACGACGCCCTGGCCGGGGTACTGAAGAACAACATCGAATTCAACACCGTCAAGGGTAAGACCAAGATCCCTGATCAGAAGTGGAAAGACCTGCTCGATCACTTCAACCAGCCCCAGTTCGTGCTGGTCAATGACAACTTCGAGTTCCCCGACCTGCTTGGTGCCGCCTACGAATACCTGATTAAGTATTTCGCCGACAGCGCCGGTAAGAAAGGCGGTGAGTTCTATACCCCCGCCGAAGTGGTGCGCTTGCTGGTGCAGCTTACCAAGCCCCAAGCCGGCAATACCGTCTACGACCCCACCGCGGGCTCCGGTGGCTTTCTCATTCAGGCGCACCAGTATGTGGAAGAGCAGGGCCAGGACCCGAATGACCTCGCTCTCTACGGCCAGGACTCCAACGGTACGGTCTGGTCCATCTGCAACATGAACATGATTCTTCACAACATCACCCGCTTCACCATCGAACACGGGGATACTCTGGAAGATCCGCAGATTCTTGAAAATAGCCACCCGCGCAAGTTCGACTGTGTGCTCGCTAACCCACCGTTCTCGCAGAACTACAGCCGCGCAACTATGAGCTTCACCAACCGCTTCCGCGAGTTCTGTCCGGAAACAGGCAAGAAGGCCGACCTCATGTTCGTGCAGCACATGATCGCCAGCCTCAAGCCGGACGGCCACATGGCTACCGTCATGCCCCACGGTGTGCTGTTCCGCGGAGGCAAAGAAAAACTCATCCGCGAGCTGCTCATCGAGGACGATTATCTAGAGGCCATCATCAGCTTGCCGCCCGGTCTGTTCTACGGCACCGGCATCCCCGCCTGTGTGCTGGTGGTCAACAAAAGCAAGCCCGACGAGCTGCGTAATCAAGTGTTGTTCATCAACGCCGATCGGGAATATGCCGAGGGCAAAAACCAAAACAATCTACGCCCCGAAGACATCGAGAAGATCGACCACGTCTTCACCCACAAGCTGACCATCGATAAATACAGCCGCCTGGTGGATAAGGAGGTGATCGTCAAACAGCACGACTACAACCTCAACATCCGCCGTTACGTGGACAACACCCCCGCCCCTGAACCGGAAGACGTGCAGGCTCACCTTATAGGCGGCATTCCCGAGAGCGAGGTCGCCGCCAAACAGTCCGAGTTCGACAAGTTTGGCGTGCAACCCGATACACTGTTTGAGGCTCTGCGCCCGGGCTACCTGGCCTTCGGTCCCGCATTGGACACCAAGCCTGCTATCAAGGCGATACTGGAGTCGGACCAGAACCTTCATACTAGGGTCGCTGGGCATCACGCCGCACTCGAGCAATGGTGGCAGGTGGCGCGAGACGACTTCGCCCAACTGAGGGAAGGACGCAAGCTGCCCGACGTGCGCAGCGAACTGCTCTCCACACTCAAGCACAAGCTCCAGCCTCTAGGTGTGCTGGATGAATTCAAGAGCGCGGGCGTGTTCGTCAACTGGTGGCAGGCCATCCGCTATGACCTGAAAACCGTCGTCTCCACCGGTTGGCACCACACGCTGATCCCCGACAGCTACCTCATCGCCGAATACTTTCAGAAGGAGGCTGAAGAGATCGAGGCGCTGGAGTGCAAGATCAACGAAGCCCAGGGCGAGCTGGCTGAGGCTGTCGAGGTCGCCACCGAAGCTGCCAACTACGAGCCGGAAGATGCTGAAGGCGACGAAGGCGAGGTCAAACTCACTGCCGCCGTCATCAAGAAATACCTGAAGACCCTGATCGACGACCTGGCTGATGCCAGAACCGACTCCGCCAGAAAGGAGCGCAAGCAGTACGTCAACCTGCGCGACGGTATTAGCGCTATCGAAAAGCGCATCAAGGACTTCAAGGACCGACTCAAGATCAAGCAGGGCGAGCTGGAGCAGAAGCTGCAACTAAAACGTATTGGTGGAGAAGAAGTAAAGGCTGAGGCCAAGACTATTATCGCCCATGCCAAGGGCGTTATTCAGACTCTGGATGCTACAGTAAAGGACCAGAAGAAAAAGCTCACCGGCCTGCAAAAGGACGTGGTTATGCTGGAGAATCGAGTCGCCCGTATCGACGATCTGCTCATCGCCATTGGAGGCCAGTTGGGGGTACAGGACGCGAAGCGCCTGATCCTGAAAAAACTGCACGACAACGCTAACAAGACGCTACTGAGCTATCTAGATGCTGAGAAACGAGCGCTGTTCGCCATTGTCGAGAACTTGTGGGACAAGTATGCGGTGTCGAGTCACACGCTGGAAAAAGAGCGAGAAAACACGTTGTTGGCGCTCAAAAAATGCCTCTCTGGTCTGGGCTATTTGGGGCTTGTGCAATGACGGTACCGATGCTGAAGCTTGGTGATCGCATCACATTGACCAAAGGCAAGCCTCCTTCGGAGATGCCGTACTTTGGAAAAGGCGCAGAACTGTACCTCAGCCCAGAATTTTTGCGCGGTAAAGGAGTTGCTGAGTCGGCTAAGTCGGCAGCAAATGGAGTACGGGTAAACGATGGCGAAACCATTCTATTGTGGGATGGCTCAAACGCTGGCGAGGTTTTCCGAGCGCGTAGTGGTCTGCTTTCTTCGACCATGACGCTAATCAAACATAGCGATGAGTTCGAGCCAGAATACTTTTTTTATGCAGTTAAACGGTGGGAGTCGTACCTCAAAGGTCAGACTTCCGGTTCCGGCATCCCGCACGTGGACAAAGAGGTGCTGGGTAAGCTTGAGATACTGAAACTACCGCCGGATGAGCAGAAACTTGTCGAAAATATTCTTAATAATCTTGACCGTGCCATCAAGCAAACCGAGGCGTTGATCTCCAAGCAGCAGCTTATCAGGACTGGGTTGATGCAGGACTTGCTCACCAAGGGGATCGACAAGCACGGCAACCTCCGCTCTGAAGCCACCCACGTCTTCAAGGATTCCCCGCTGGGGAGGATTCCGGAGGAGTGGGATGTTAAGGAGTTAAAGTCGCTGCTCGCCGATGTAGACCCAGCGATGCGTAGTGGCCCATTTGGAAGCGCGCTATTGAAGGAGGAACTGGCAGAGGCCGGGATTCCGTTGCTCGGTATCGATAATGTCCTTCCTGAAGAGTTTGTTTCCGATTACAAGAGATTCGTTCCACCCAAGAAGGCAGAGCAATTAAGAAGATACCTTGTTCGGCCTCGTGATTTAATGATAACGATTATGGGAACGGTTGGACGCTGTTGCGTGGTTCCCGACGATATCGGGGAGGCTCTGTCATCGAAACATGTATGGACCATATCAATAGATCAAGCTAAGTATTCCCCCTACGTTGCTTGCTTCCAGATAAATTATTCTCCTTGGGTTCTTGAGCATTTCGCGAAAGATGAGCAGGGGGGAATAATGGCATCGATACGTGCAGAGACTTTGCGTACCACAAGATTACCCGTGCCACCGCGGAATGAGCTTGAGCAAATCGAATGTGTACTTCGATCAATTTCGGCTGATCTTGTCGAAAAGGAACTGCTCTCCGAAAAGCTTTGCTCTCTCAAAGTTGGGCTAATGCACGACCTACTCACCGGCGAACGACGCGTGACCTCGCTTCTCACACAAGCCACTACACATTAACAAGGACAGTCGCATGGCCTATCAGGACAATACGCCCGCCCACATCCGCATCGACGAACGCAACCACGTCGAGAAGCCGCTGCTCGATCAGTTGCAGGAACTGGGCTGGCAGGTCATGGATCTGGAGATGAAGCAGGAGCCAGGCCAGAGCTTTCGCGAGAGCTTTAACGAGGTGGTGTTGGGGCCGGTGCTGCGCGAGCAGTTGAAGGTGATCAATCCCTGGCTGGAGGACGACCAGGTGGAGGAAGTTGCCAGGCGCCTCACTGCTGGCTTCCCCGGCAACAACCTGCTGGAAAACAATCGCCATGTGCTCAGCCTGCTGCTGGAAAACACAAGCGTGGCGGAGAACCGCCAGACTGGCGAAAAAAGACCGACTGTGCGCTACATCGACTTTGCGACCCTGTCCAACAACCGCTTTATTGCCATCTGCCAGTTTAAGGTGCGCATCCTCGGTACCGAGCACCATATTGTGCCGGACATAGTGCTGTTCCTGAACGGTTTGCCGGTGGTGGTGATCGAGTGCAAGTCCCCAAAGGTGAAGGAGCCGATTCCTGAAGCCATCGACCAGATGCTGCGTTATAGCGAACAGCGCGGAGCAAAGGGTGAGGGCAGCGCACCACTGTTCTACTTCAATCAGTTTGTGGTGGCTACCTGCCGCAACCAGGCTAAGTTCGGCACCATCACCACCCACATCGAAAAGCACTTCTACCGCTGGTCTGACCCCTGGCCGCGCACGGTGGAAGACCTCACCCACGGCGGTAGCAGCCCCAACGACCAGCAGCGCCTAGTGGTGGGGATGCTAGACCGGCAGAACTTACTGGACATCATTCGCACCTTCACCATTTTCTCGGAATCAGACAAGGGCGAGCTAATCAAGGTTGTCGGGCGTTACCAGCAGTTCCGCGCCGTGAAGCTGGCGGTGCAGCGTCTGTTGAGTGGCAAGACCCCGAGGGCGCGCAGCGGCATCGTCTGGCACACCCAGGGCTCCGGTAAGTCGCTGACCATGATGTTTATGGTGCGCGAGATGTACCGCCACGCCCAGCTCTCAAAGTGGAAGGTAGTGTTCGTTACCGATCGCACGCAACTGGAGCAGCAGCTCGGAGATACAGGCGGCAGTATCGGCTTTACCGTAAAGGTGGCGGACAGCATCGCCAAACTGAAGGAACTGTTGCGCAGTGACTCCTCCGACCTGGTAATGGCGATGATCCACAAGTTCCGCGAGGCGGACTTGTCGGAAACCTTCCCGGAGTTGAACAGCAGCGCGAACATCCTGGTGATGACCGATGAGGCGCACCGCTCGCAATACTCTTTACTCGGCGCGAATCTGGACAGGGCTATCCCCAACTCAGCGCGCATTGGCTACACCGGCACTCCCATCGACAAGACCGAAAGGGTCTTTGGCGACTATATTGATAAGTACACCATGCGCCAGGCCATTGAGGACGGTGTGACGCTGGAGATTGTCTACGAAGGCCGGACGAACAACGCCGAGGTGGTGAACCAACTTGGCATGGATGCTGTGTTCGCCGACGTGTTCAGTGAATACAACCTAGAGCAGCGGCTTGAGATCCTTGGTTACGGCTCCCGCGACGCCTATCTGGAAACCAGATCCACCATCGAGGCCAAAGCTACGGATATGGTGACGCACTATCTGGAGCACGTGTTCCCCAACGGTTTCAAGTCCCAGGTAGTGGCTACATCGCGCGAGGCGGCAGTGCGTTACAAGGGGGCGCTGGACGCGGCGTTGGCGGCGGCCATCGAGAAGCTAGTGCATGCCAATCCGCTCAATCTCGATTTGGATCGGTTAAAAAATCTTAAGACCGACGTGGTGATCTCCGGCAGTCACAACGACCTGCCACACATCAAGGCCTACACCGACAGCGCCCGTCACAAACGGGCCATCAAAAGTTTCAAGTTGCCCTTCGGCGGCAGCGACGAAGGCGTGACTGGCGAAATCGGAATCGTGATCGTCAATAACATGCTGCTGACTGGCTTCGATGCGCCCATCGAGCAGGTGATGTACCTCGATAAGGTGATTGTTGCCCACAACCTGCTGCAGGCGATCGCCCGTGTTAACCGGGTAAGCGGAGCAGCCAAGGAAAAGGGTTTTATCGTTGATTACGTGGGTATCGGCCACCACCTTAAGAAGGCAATCGACAACTATGACGAACGCGAGCAGAAGGAGTTGCTCGACTGCCTCAGCTTCCCTGAGGACGAATTGCGCGCCCTGCATGCCGACTTTAAGGCCATCATGGATCTACTAGAACAGTACGGCCTGACTGATCTCAACGACCATGATGCCTTTTTTGACCTGTTTTACGACGAGGATGTGCGCTTTGAATTTATGTTGGCTTACAAGAAGCTGACCCGCAGCCTCGACTTGGTTTTCCCTGCTAAGGAGTCGCTGGGGTACTTGAGTTCTTACAACGCGCTTACCGAGATCAATGTGTTGGCCGGCCGTCATCTGAATGACCAGCGCCTGAGCATGAAGGGCATTCCGCCCAAGCTGCGGGCGATCACTGATGAATATCTGGCCTCAAAAGGAATTGATCAGAAGATAAAGCCGATTTCGATCCTCGACGAGGACTTCGAGACGCAGGTTGGCAAGCGTAAGCGCGCCAAAACCAAGGCTGCCGAAGTTGAGCACGCCATCCGCCACCATCTGGACATAGAGCTGGACGATGATCCGGAACTGCAGGCTTCTTTTTCTGTCGCGCTTGAGGAGATCCTGCGAGAATTCGCCAACAATTGGCAGAAGATTTACGATGAGCTGGAGAGACTGCGCAAACGTATCATCGACGCCGGCAACGAGCCGACCTACGGCCTACACAAGAAAAAGCAGATGCCGTTTTTTCGCATGTTTCAGGCCGAGCTATCTATTGCCATGGAGCAACACCCTAGCTATGCAGGTAAACCGGACGAGCGTATCGCCGTGCTGATCGACCTGACCCAACAGATCTACCTGGTGATAGAACGTGAGTTGAAACTGGCAAGCTTTTGGGAGAGTGTGCCGGCACGTTACAAGTTAAAGGCGGAGATTCAGCAAATTTTGCTGTCGGAGACCTTCGCTTCATTGCCAGGAGTAGTGACCTTGCGTCACCAGATTATTTCGCGTGTGATGGAAATCGCCGAGAAGAACAACGACCGGATTCTGTACGCGAGTTAACATGGAACTGGTCTATAAAGTTGTCTACTCGAAGCGCAAGAGTCTAACCATCTCGGTCGAGCGTGACCGTTCTATCGTGGTGAAGGCGCCGGAAGGCACAACGCAAGAAAAGATTCATCGGGTCGTGGAGTCGCGCAGACTTTGGCTTTACGAAAAGACCCGGCATGCGCAGAAATACAGCTCTCCACCAAATCCGCCAGGAAAGGAGCTGGTGTCCGGAGAATCCCTGCCCTATCTGGGGCGGCAATACCGAATTGAGCTGGTGGCAGGCGCTGGTGGCATTCGCTTCGAGCAGAGATTTTTGGTGCCGCAAGCGCTGGCGGGGAAATCTGCGGCATTCCGAAACTGGTTCGTGGCGCGCGCCGAGGAAAAAATACTGCCGCGCGTCAAGATATATGCCAACAATCTCGGTGTCACCTACAAGGAAGCCAAAATCGGAGACGGCAAGTACCGCTGGGGCTCATGTACACCGAACGACAACGTGATCTTCAACTGGCGCTTGATCAAAGCACCTATGTTCGTAATCGACTATATAGTCGTACACGAGCTGGCTCATCTTATCGAACCTAACCACACGCCCCGTTTTTGGAACATCGTAAACGCACAGGCACCTACAATGGAGAAAGCCAAGGCGTGGCTACAAAAGCATGGCGAACTGCTGGAGCAGGAAATTTAATGATGACGCGGCGGTCTTTGGGTTGGCCGTTCGTATATCGTCTTTCCCTACGCGCTTCCAGATTAATACGGCAGTGAGTTGGTAGTAGTACCGGGTGGCATCTGAGTGATTTTTGAGATGCTGAGTCAAAAAACAGCGAAGGTGCTTGAGCTGCCATGTCCAGAGGTATCTCGTTGCCATCGCTGTTTGATGGTCGCTTGCATGATTCGGGCTTGCCGTAGGTGTCGTTGCTGCGTGACCTTCGAGCCATTCAGTATGCCGGTCAGGGATAGCGTCATATCTAAAGGCTTGAGTCATACTCTGCCTCCAATATAGGCCTAAACCACGTCGATCCGGTTATGCCCGAGTTCAACGCTGATCTGTTGCCGCGGCTGTCGATCAAGGTTGCGGTCAATGCGATAGCAGTGACCATCATTGACCGTTGTGGCCTGACCAGTAAGCTGCTCGTAACGCTCGCAGGCGTAGGCCGCGCGCAGTTCATGAATGCCCTTCACCTCGTCATTAGCCACAACCCATCGCGGCGCGGAAGCGCCTGAGCGGCCGCCTTTGGTGTCTTCCTGGATGTTAATGCGGCTTAGGTGTTCGGCTTCGCGGCGCAAGCGTGGCAGGTCAGCCGATCCACTTCTTCGCGTCGGCTATTGACTGGCTCTTGTTCGGTCAGTCGTGTCACGGTTTCGAGGCTCTCTTATGCGGCAATTGGGCGAAGTTTCTTGATAGCCATCAGAGCAGTGATTTGTCGAACTCACTGTCTTGCCTCTAGCCAAGAGTCGCAAAAAAAATCACCTGTCGAAGGACAGGTGATTTTCTTAGTTTCAGTAATCGTTAGGAGAACTATACGAAAACTTTCATCGCTCCAATCAAGATGCCGATCGTCACCGCGAGCATGGAAGCCATGCGAATGGACAATTTGAGATCAGATTTAGCGATCTCTGCAGTCAACCTATGATCAATTTTAGATATCTCGGAAGTCAGCCGATGATCGGCTTTAGTCAGTTCAGCAGTCAGTCGCTGCTCTAAGTTGGTGAGATCACTTTTCGTCGCGAGTAGTGTGAGCATGTCAGATTCCAATGCTTGGATAACAGCTTCGGCTTTGAGCTCAGGTACGTCGATTGCGCGTAATGCCTGATACATCGCCAGTTCCATTTTCATTAAGGCCTCCTAAAACAAAAAAGGCCTTCCCCACGACGGGAAAGACCCGTCGTGGGTGGGAAAGTCATGCTTCCATCGACATTCAAGTCGACTGTCCGCGCTGCCGGAAGCTATGCGGTCATTTGGTGGATCCTGCGGAGAACCGCAGCGCCGTCTTGAAGATCCTGGCGGCTTGGGTGCTGAACTAATCAGCTAGATGCATAGCAAAAGTGCCCCTGAGGACTTCGGCTGTCAATCCGGTAATCGGTTTTCGACTGTTTCTTAATGTTGTGTGAGGCTTATCCCTGCCTGTGCTCAACACCACTGTCAGATTCGGGTCGTTGAGGATCGACGTCGAGCGGCCCGAATTATCGGCCGAGGTACGTAGCGGTAATTTGTGTTCTCTCATGCCCGAGTTCACGGCTGATAATTTGTCGAGCGGTACGGTCTTGAGAACGCTGCATTGGGGTCAATTCCTTGGACGTGATCCCCCCAGCCGCCGGTGCCTTCCATCCTGTCAACGCTACGTAACGGCTTTGTGCATAATGATGACGTAGCCCATGCATGTGGCTCAGGCCTGCTGCCTTGCACTGACCATCGTAGGTGTTTCTCTGTTGAATATACGTTTTGTGAGCCGGGATTAATGAGCTGGCTCCCGCTAACTGGTGTGCCGCGTTCAGCACCTCGCGCTGTTGCGAAGTAGTGATCGGAACAGAGCGATCACGCCCGCCCTTCGTCCATGAGCCCTTGAGGAGAATGTGATCTCCTTGATCCGCATACTTGGGCTGAAATTTGATCGCTTCCTCACGGCGTAGTCCAAAAACGGACTGAAGCTGGAGACTCATGCGTACATGGGGATCGGTGATCTTGCCAAGGTCTGTTCCCAGTTCCTGAGCTTTGCTGACGTTAGTGACGAAGCGCCGTTCGGCCACACCCAGTTGCGTGTTGTCCGCGGGGAGAATGCCAGCCTTGCCGATTTTTTCAGCCCACCATCGAAGGTGTGCAAGCCGATTTTTGATGGTGCCGGGTGACAGGCCTTCGCCTTGCCAGCGATCCAGCAGTGCCAGTACGTGTTTGCCTTTGAGCGACGGGGCTTTCATCTGACGGAAGCCAACCTCACGCAGTTGGCGAGCGATCAGTCCCAATGAGCGGATACGATCGGCTTGAGTGTTGTGACTGCCATCGCGATTGCGCCGGCAAAGTTGCCGCAGGGTGTAGGTCAAATCGTCCATATCCCATCCACTCACTAGCTTTGTTTTGCGCTGTTGTCCTTTCCTGAAAATCATTGGTAAGTGTTGGTGCCAACTCGTTATGCGAGATCCCCGAAGGGCAGGGGCATGGTGTTCAGGAAACACCGGTGTCTCGGCTGAGACGTCCGTCTTCCTTCCTGCTGGAAGGTCGGACGGAGATGGAGCGGGATGAGTTAGTTTTTAATGTTGATGAGTACTCCAAGGAATGGATGGGATTGTTAAGTGGAGGCATCGCTATTGCGCAAAGGTCCGCTATTTGGGACAGCGTAGTAGCGGCATATTAGGGAGCAGGTCTACAGACAAAGGCGGCTCCATCCCATGGGTATGGGTCGGTATGCTTCTGGAACCTCGCATACCTGGCTAACTCCATCCTTCTGGATCAGCGCTCGCAGGAGTCTTGCGCTGTTGGGACGACGACTCTCGAACCTGCCGTCTTAGGTTTTTGCTCGGCCAGTGTATGGGGGCATCATCATGTACGCCGCACGTTTTAGGATTCAGGATTTGCCCGTGATGTTGAGGCGTCGGCGGGGCCGTCACTGCGATTTGCAGTGACGGCCCATCTCATTAGTTGCACTTCATCGGGCAGGGGCAGCCGTTGTGATAGGTGCATATGCATCGATTGCCTGTGGTGCTGACGCGGCCTTCGGCCTTGTCGGCTTCCTGCGCAGGGGCGGCATGGTCCCCAAGCCACGCCTGCGCAGGGAGCTTTGGGAACGGCGGAGCACGGAGCTGCCTTGGCGATCGACGCCGTGAATCGCATGGTCGTGCAAGTCGACAACATTGATATACAGTTGAGCGAGAGCTTTTTGCCGAAAGTCTGGGGGGGATGATAACTAGCAGTTACAATGGGGTAGCTAGGGGGGCTACTGTTTCGCGACTGGCAGAAAACGGCCAAAAGCGGTCAGTGGAAAACGGCAACTACCAGAATTTTCCTATAATCCACTGACAGATAGTTCACCCGAAGGATTCAGCAGGTACAAATGTGACCATTAGTATGCAACGGGGGCCACCACGGGGATTTTGGGAAATAGATCTCAGCGGCCTGTAGCGGCTTTTTTGCATGAGGGCAGTATGTACATATCCGGGAGGAAGGATGGAGCATACGGTAAGTCTTCCCTGGGTGCTTGTCGGTACCCCCGGAACGCACCCAAACCCGAACAGCCACTTTCTTCTTATCAAGGTGATCATACGCTGAAAAATTGCTTTCTGAGCCATGGTGGGGGGCAGTCGCAATCACGCTGCGTGACGCATCTTTGGCCATCGCAACCAGCTCACAGAATAGTTTTTTCCACTCCCTAACGGCGAGTCGCCCGTAAACAAGATGCTCCATTCCCACCAAAATTTATCGATATTCGGGGAGAGGAATACTAGGCATTCCTCATTAACCGGGGTGAGGCGAACCAAAAATGACAGCCCAATCGGCGGGGGTGGCGGGTTAGCAAGCTCAACCGCATTGAGAGGAATGAGAAAACCCGCATCCCCCCCACCAGCTCTGTTCGTTTTCGCAAACTCTCCAAAATCAAACCAGCGCACAGAGACGCCGTGATGCGTGGCCTGCACAGCTATCCGACGAATTCGCTCCGCAGTGTCGATCAAACCCAACCAGAAAGTAGCGACCGTTTTGCTGACCTTCCTCTTAGCGACCCGGTACCTTATTCGACTGCGACCACTCCGGAACGCTCTGACTGCCCGCTCCTCAGCGTCCTCGTCCAGTGGCAGTTCAGCATTCCACTGCCCAGTCGCCCCCTGCTCACGAGTCGATTTGAAGGGCTCGTTGTGGTCATCTCTGTCGGCCGGAGGTTCAGCTTTTCTGTATTCATTTCTCCGGCGACTAACGTACGAGTGCATCTGCTCCTCGAACTCTTCCGAGTCGGCGTCCAAAGTACGGGCATTTATTTCACGATCCAAGGTTAGGATCAAATCATCCACAACCTCCACCGGGGCTGTTAACAGTGTAGGCAGTGACTCCGCCCACGCTCCTGGTAACCAAAACTCTCCTACTGTTATCGCCGAACGATCCAGCAGATCGACCAGCCCACCAGCATGGTCGTAGTCAGCATGAGTGCAAACTACAATATCCAGGTGGCTCACACCGTACTTGGCCAATTCTCCTGCAAGAAGCACGCTACTCTTCCCTCCATCGACAAGAATTACGCGTCCAGAACGGCGTAGTAAGAATGCATCACCAAAAACCGGCAGAGCTACGAGCTGGTCCATCAATTCTCCAAAATCTTCCACTGAAATTAAAAGATGCTGATACACGGTCACAGCTACAGCTACAGCTACAGCTACAGCTACAGCTACAGCTACAGCTACAGCTACAGCGTACGTACAGCCGCATCTGAATGGCGAAACTCTTTGGGCAAAAGAGCTAGAGCGCTACCAGCTCGGCGATTTTCGCCGCGACCACCGTCATTGAATTTTCCGCAGTGTCCAGACCGCTTCGGGAGGCGAGCAAGGGGCTTACATTGCGGAGAGCTTCATACGTCGTGTTGTGCACAATGGGAACGAGCTGGTTACCCGCAAGAAGTGCCGAAAGCTCTTTGTCGGCGACGCTCTCTTTGGGAAGGCGCGTCAACAACGCGGGAGTGACCAGCACTAGCCCGATTCGCGAATTCGCTAAGCCCTTGTCGATTGCGCGCATCATTGGAATACCGAGGCCTAGGTCCCTCTCGCTGAACCAAACTTTGACACCAGCCGCCACGAGCAACTCGTGCAGCTCTTTCGCTGGCCCCTGCCGATCGTCCCACGCGTGGCAGAGGAAGACGTCACGAAGGTCAGGTTGCTCCGCTGCTCGCGTCTCAACGGTTTCGCGAATTGGAGTGAGGGACTGCACTTGGGCTGGTGTGTACGATACGGATGAACCCGCTCTCGACCAGCGCGGCTTTGAACTGCTGTGGGAGCCGCCACCACCGCCACCACTGTTGCCATAGCTACCTCCACTGCCGGCCGACGAGGAGTAGGACGAGCCATAACCCTCATAGCGGGAGCCACTGCGGGAACTGGTGCGGTATCGGCATGCAAGGCAGGCAGTGGCGGCGGCTGCTGAGTTATGTCCACGTACTGGTGCTGTGCATCTAGACATGTAGTAATCCTTTCATATAGGGAGCGACTAGCCCTCAGAGCACAAAGCGTGCCCAGGGCTCTGTTAAGCGACTAAATCAATTGGTCGCTTTTGGGCGAATGACGATGCGGAACGGTTGGCCGTTAGCACGTCGAATCACCTTCCCCGATTTGGTCGTGATGGTCATACGGTAGATGACCTCGCCTTCCCCCTCGGGTTTTTCGAACATCTCAAGCTGGGACATAAAATGTCTCCTCTGAGGTGGCTCGAACACAGAACTCGCTCCCTTGCGAAGGGAGCCCATAGGGGCTACCATCCACAAGCTTTTTCCACAAAGCGCGAGAGACATCTGGAGCCGATTCAGACGTCTTTTCCCTAAGGCCGGTCAAGTTCGTACCTTGACCGGCCTTTCTGTTTCTGGCGTTCTGACATTCCATCCAAGCCTACTCTTTGAAACGCCTAAGGTGCTATGGATAGAGATGTATTGCGACCATATTCAAATGATAACATAATCATTTTGATTACGTCAAATGCTCATGTATTATCATGAGCTATTAGATGTGTCCGACCAGATATCGGGTTGTTCAGCAAGGCAGGTAAGACGGCAAGAAGGCAAGACGGAGAACAAATGATTGATTTGAACGACTACAGCCAAGCGCAACGCGAGCGCCTGGTGTACATAGACTTCCGCCTGTACTTCACAGGGGCCGTTTCACGAACTGATCTCATGGATCGTTTTGGGGTAGGCGCGGCAGCTGCCACCCGTGACTTTGCACAGTATCGGGAAATTGCTCCTGAGAATACTGAGCTGGACACTGTGACCAAGCATTACGTGATACGCGAGACGTTCTCGCCTCTAATCGCGCACTCGCCTGAGCGCGTGCTCACGGCGCTTTCCCAAGGGTACGGATACGGTCTGGATGGAGAGAAGCCGCTCATCCTAAACGAATCCGTTTCGCTGCTTAGCAAGCCGAAGGTGGAGGTTCTGGCGCCGATCTCGCGCGCGATCAGCCTCAACCAGGTGGTAAAAATCAGCTATACCTCAGGGTCGGGCGAGTCTGAGCGGGAAATTGTGCCGTTCGCGGTCAGCTGCGATGGCTTGCGCTGGCACGTCCGAGCGTATGATCGGAAACGCCGGAAATTTGTAGACTTCGTTTTGGCTCGAATCGGTACTGCTCATACTCAATGGGGGGTTAAACCCAAGAACGAAGAAGACCAAAAGCACGATGATCAGTGGAATCGAATGCTGGATCTCCCCCTCGTGCCGCACCCTGATAAGAATTATGCGCAGATTGTGATGCTCGACTACGAGATGCCTGGCGGTGTGCTCAGGCTTCGAGTGCGTGCTGCGATGGCTGGGTACGTCCTACAGCAGTACCACGTGGACTGCTCACCTGACCACAGCATTGAAGACAAAGCATATCGTCTATGGCTCAGTGATCCCTTGGTTCTCTATGGGGTAGAAAGCTCAGTGTTCGCACCGGGATACAAAAGCCCAAATGGTGACCTAGGCGGGAGCGATAAAGTTGAAGCCAGTTAAACGAGCTGCGCTTTATGTAAAGTCGCGGCCAGGTATTTACACTCTCTTAGGTAGCGTTTTCTTCGGGCTTACTGTCATCTCAGCGATCTTTTGGTGGTATGGCTCTGATGCAGAGCCGACGACCTTCCTGCTGAGTATGATTTCAACAGTGTTCTTTGCGCTTCCATCAGTCGCTGAGTTTTTCTACCCGAACAGAAAATTGGTCAGGGACATGATGCATCAAGAAATCTTGGACTTCATTACGACCACCAATCCGGCCGAGGACTGGGTAGCTTTCACCCGTAAGTGGATGTCCGAACGCTTCCTGAAAGAAGACCCAAGGCTCCGCGTTCGAATCACCTACGATGATGAAGGCACTCAATGCGAAGATTTCTTCGAACCTTGGGCTAACCAGTGGCTCCATCCCAAAGCAACGGGCTATTGGTGCGACATCTACTATGACCACAACCTTATCGAGCGGCTGATTCTAGTGTCTGTTGACCAAGGAAATTGCCTCTTGCCGACTCCTGAGGGGGAAGCGCGAGTGGTAGACGACCTCGACTTCACATGCGGCAAGCTATTCGATGTCCTCGGCAACTTCGATGATTATTTCCACAAGGCAAAATTTGTCAGGGCCGCGAAGTCTCTTAACCACGGCAAGTGAGGTCTCTCAGGCCTCCCTAATCGGCTCCTTCAAGGTTAAATAGTCATATCTATCGCTGAACGAGCCCCAAGAAAGACAGGACACCGTTTCCCCCTTACGATAAGGGATAGGCAAACGGTTATGTTTATGACTAACAACAACGATAAGAGTGGGGAGCTTTTGGGTCAGAAGCGGCGCCGCCGCTGGAGCCCGGAGCAAAAGCTGGCGATGGTTCGCGAGAGCCTTGAGCCAGGACAAAGTGTGTCGGTCGTCGCTCGGCGCAACGGCATCAATGCCAACCAGTTGTTCCTGTGGCGCAAGCTCTATCAGGACGGCAGCCTGTCGGCGGTCAGTGCTGGTGAAGCCGTGGTCCCAGCCTCTGAGCTGAGCG
>Ga0196970_1000513_pt1 | contig 42929 bp, 56 predicted proteins | sample S1v_513CmetaG_FD_148672 | JGI IMG/M metagenome (GOLD analysis project Ga0196970, IMG submission 148672) | Soil microbial communities from Anza Borrego desert, Southern California, United States - S1+v_5-13C | ecosystem: Environmental > Terrestrial > Soil > Desert | place: USA: California... | reverse complement strand
CGGAACAGCGGAGACCGGAACAGCGGAAACCGGAACAGCGGAGACTGGAACAGCGGAGACTGGAACAGCGGAAACCGGAACAGCGGAGACTTTAATTCTTGCAATCATTCATCTGGGGCATTTTGCTCTTCCGAGCCCGAGTTCCTTCTATTCAATAAACCAAGTCCTATTAGCCGCGATGAATTCTATAGCAGCCGAGCCTATTATATCTGCCGTCGGTTGGAAGTCGTCGAAAAGGTGGGAGAGGAGTACAAGCCTGTAGCTTACAAGGAATCCTGGGCGAAACTTTGGGAGAGTCTCGACAACGAAGAAAAGATCATCGTTCAGAGCATTCCGAACTTTGACGCCAAGGTGTTCGAAGAAATCACCGGAATCCGGGTGTAAGGGAGGCTGATCTGAAATGAAATCAACGGGTATTGTTCGCCACATTGATCCGCTTGGACGTGTAACTCTGCCAATGGAGCTGCGCCGGACGCTTGAAGTAGAAACAGGCGATGGGCTTGAAATCTTTACTCACGATAAGAGTATTATTCTGCGTAAGTATCAGCCTGGCTGCTTTATCTGTGGCAGCTTGGACGGCTTGCAGACGTTTTATGACAAGCAGATTTATAACAAGTGCATCGGTGAGGCTGCAAGGCTTCATAAGCAATGATTTGTTCCAAGGGAGACATAGTCAAATTGAAATCGGGTGAAACCGCTGAGGTCATAGATATTTGGGGAGTAGCCCGAACTTGGCATAAATTGAAGTCTAATAACGGGACTGTCATTTACGCAATGACTGAAAATATTGATTCTTTATAAAACGGCATATTGATCAAAAAGGGAAGGGACGAAGATAAATGATTACAATCAATAAATTGGAAATCGAAAACGTCAAGCGGGTCAAGGCCGTTAAGATCGAGCCCAGCAGCACAGGCCTGACAATTGTCGGAGGTAATAACCGCCAAGGCAAGACTAGCGTGCTGGATGCCATTGCTTGGGCTCTTGGGGGTAACAAGTATCGGCCTTCTCAGGCCGAGCGTACTGGATCAGCCGTACCGCCATTCTTACGACTGACTCTTTCTAATGGCTTGGTCGTCGAACGGAAGGGGAAAAATAGCGACCTGAAGGTCATTGATCCAAGTGGGCAAAAGGCAGGGCAGCAGCTCCTGGACAGTTTTGTTGAGGAGTTAGCTATCAATCTACCTAAGTTTCTAAATGCATCCAGCAAAGAAAAGGCTAATCACCTGCTGCAGATCATTGGTGTAGGCAATCAGTTGACCGAGTTGGAGTTGAAGGAGCAAGAGGTTTATAACCGCCGGCATGCCATTGGTCAGATCGCTGACCAAAAGGCCAAGTTCGCCAAAGAGCAGCCTTATTACACGGATGCACCAAAGGAACCTGTTTCCGCTTCGGAGCTGATTCAACAGCAGCAGGCCATTCTTGCGAAAAACGGCGAGAACCAGCGGAAGCGCCAACGAGTCGAGCAAATCAAAGCGGCATACGAGGCGGCAATTAGTGAGGTGCAACGCCTGGAATCTATGTTGAGCGAAGCCAAGAACAAGCTTGAGACACTCACCAAAGATTTGACAATTGCGCAAACGGACGCTTTGGACCTGCACGACGAATCAACGGCAGCACTGGAAGCTAATATCCAACAGATTGACGAGATTAACCGGAAGGTTAGGGCGAATCTGGATAAGGACAAAGCCGAGACAGACGCAGCAGATTACCGCCAGCAATACGATACGCTGACTACCGAGATCAGTACGATTCGCCAGCAAAAGACGGATCTCCTGACGAACGCGGATCTTCCGTTGCCAGGGCTATCGGTTGAGAATGGCGAGCTGCTGTATAACGATCAGCGCTGGGACAACATCAGCGGAGCTGATCAACTTAAGGTCGCTGCGGCTATCGTGCGTAAGCTTAAGCCCAACTGCGGATTTATCTTGCTGGATAAGCTTGAGCAGATGGATATGGACAGCCTCAGAGAGTTCGGCCAGTGGTTGGAACAGGAAGGTCTTCAGGCGATTGCTACCCGGGTCAGCACAGGGGAAGAGTGTTCAGTGATAATTTCTGATGGATATGTTACCGGCCAGGAAGGGATTCAAATTCAACAGCCGCCTAGCGAGATTGATCCAGGCGAAGGTTGGAACGAATCTGCTCCAGCACCGACTTGGAAAGCGGGTGAGTTCTGATGTTTGAAGTCACTAGTGGAACTGTTCAGTCGGCACAAAAGGTTGTGTTGTACGGACCCGAGGGGATTGGTAAATCTTCGTTAGCGGCACAGTTCCCCAATCCCGTGTTTATCGATACGGAGGGTTCAACCAAGCGATTGAACGTTAAGCGTCTTCCTAAACCCTCAAGCTGGGAAATGCTTAAACAGCAAGCTGTATGGGTGAAGCAGCAAGGTTCCTCTGTATTCGGTTCTCTCATTATAGATACCGTTGATTGGGCGGAAATGCTTTGTGTTGAAGGTGTCTGCGCGGCTCACAGCAAGACTGGAGTTGAAGATTTTGGATATGGGAAAGGCTACATCTTTGTCGCTGAGGAAATCGGTCGCTTTCTCAACCTGCTCAGCGATGTAGTAGAGGCCGGTATCCACGTTGTGCTGACAGCTCATGCTCAAATTATCAAATTCGAGCAGCCGGACGAAATGGGCGCCTATGATCGCTACCAGCTCAAGCTTGGACAGAAGACCAGCAGCCGAACAGCGCCACTCGTTAAGGAATGGGCTGATATGGTCCTCTTCATTAATTACAAGACGTTCAGCGTTGCCGTGGATAAGGACGGCAAGAAGAACAAGGCTCAAGGCGGAGCCCGGACCATGTACACGACACATCATCCAGCGTGGGATGCGAAGAACCGCCACGGGCTACCGGACGAGTTACCGCTTGATTATAGTCGGATTGCTCATATCTTCAATCAGCCAGTTCAGCAGCAGACACCACCTCCGGCGCAAACTGCTCCGCCAGTGGAATCGGCACCACCGCCAAGCACACCGACACAGCCGCCGTCCGCTCCACCAGCACAGCAATCTGGTATTAATCCTATTATTCCTCAATCGCTGCGTGATTTGATGACGCAAAACAACGTGACAGAGTTGGAGATTCAGGCGGTTGTAGGCAAGAAGGGATATTATACCGCGGATACACCAATCACCAATTACGACCCTGGCTTCATTGATGGTGTACTGGTCGGCGCGTGGGGTCAAGTGTTCGGAATGGTCCTTGAAGCAAGAGGTCAAATGCCATTTTAATAAATCATTCAGGAGGTTTTATACATGACTACTCAAAACAACATCGAACGAGAACTCGGCTGGGATGACACAATTCAGAAGGATGGAGGAGAATTCACTCTCCTTCCTGCAGGTGACTACGACTTCACGGTGACCAAGTTTGAACGGGGTCGTTTTGCCGGTAGTGCCAAGATGCCGGCTTGTAATCAGGCTAAGCTTGAGATTACAGTGCATTCCCCAGAACATGGCGATGTGGTTATCTTTCATAATTTGTTCCTTCATACGAAAACAGAGGGCCTGTTATCTAACTTCTTCGCCGGGATCGGCCAGAAAAAGAAAGGGGAGCCCCTGCGAATGAATTGGAATGCCGTCGTTGGTGCTCGTGGTCGTTTGAAACTTGAGATTAACAAGTTCAAAGGAAATGACGGTCAAGAGAGAACGAACAATCAAGTGAAATCATTTTATTCCTACGAAGACTTGAACCAGCAGCCACCTCAGCAACAGCAGTATAACCAAGCTCCATTCCCAGGGGCTCAGCAGCAGGGCGGCGGTTTTACTCCGGGTCAGTTCTAAGGTAGCCCATGGAACTTAGACCATATCAACAGGAGGCACGAGTTAACATTCAGTCGGAGTGGGAAAAGGGCGTACAGCGGACATTGCTTGTCCTTCCGACTGGATGCGGTAAGACTATTGTTTTTAGTAAGGTGATCGAAGACAGGGTAAGGTTGGGCGAGCGTTTGCTCGTCCTGGCCCACCGGAGTGAGTTGCTAGATCAGGCTGCCGATAAGTTGGCGAAGTCTACCGGACTTGGCTGCGCTACTGAAAAGGCAGAGCAGACTTCCCTTGGCAGCTGGTTTCGTGTAGTCGTCGGCAGTGTCCAAACGATGATGCGCGATAAGCGACTACAGCAATTTAAGCCCGATCATTTTGACACGATCATCATCGATGAGGCTCATCATTGTATTTCTGACAGCTATCAGCGTGTGCTTCAGCATTTTACGAATGCGAAGGTGCTGGGAGTTACCGCCACGCCGGACCGTGGGGACATGCGTAACCTGGGCTCCTACTTCGAGAGCTTAGCCTATGAGTATACGCTGCCGAAGGCGATCAAGGAAGGATTCCTGAGCCCGATCAAGGCCATGACAATTCCCTTGAAACTAGATTTGTCGGCTGTAGGGCAGCAGGCTGGTGACTTCAAGTCGCAGGACTTGGGCGCGGCATTGGACCCTTACCTTGAATCTATTGCTGCTGAAATGTGGAAGGTCGCCAAGGATCGAAAGATAGTCGTCTTCCTCCCACTGGTGAAGACCAGTCAGAAATTTACTTCTATATTAAATGCAATTGGATTTAGGGCAGCAGAGGTAAACGGCGAGTCGCAAGACCGGGCGGAAGTGTTGGCCGACTTCGATGCCGGCAAATATAACGTACTCTGTAATTCCATGCTGCTTACTGAGGGCTGGGATTGTCCCAGTGTGGATTGTGTTGTTGTCCTGCGGCCGACGAAGGTCCGCAGCTTATATAGCCAGATGGTTGGGCGAGGTACCCGGCTATTCCCCGGCAAGGAAGAATTGCTTCTGTTGGATTTCCTTTGGCACACGGAACGGCACGAGCTTTGTCATCCGGCGCACTTGATCGCGGAAAATGAGGAAGTCGCGAAGGCCATGACCAAGCAGATCGAAGAAGCGGGCGTCCCGCTCGACCTGGAAGCCGTCGAGAAGCAGGCCACTGAAGATGTTGTCGCGGCTCGCGAGGAAGCGCTGGCGAAGCAATTGGAGGAAATGAAGCGCCGGAAGCGTACTCTAGTGGATCCGTTGCAGTTTGAAATGTCTATCCAGGCAGAAGACTTATCTTCCTATGTACCATCCTTCGGTTGGGAAATGTCTCCTCCTAGTGACGCTCAGGTGAAGACCTTGGAGAAGCTAGGAATCCTTCCCGATCAGATAGACAACGCTGGGAAAGCGACGAAGTTGCTGGAACGTCTGGATAAGCGCCGGTCTGAAGGGCTCACGACTCCGAAGCAGATTCGCTTCCTGGAACAACGGGGATTTCAACACGTGGGAACTTGGTCATTTGATACAGCCAAGAGGATGATTGACCGGATTGCTGGGAATGGCTGGCGCGTGCCAGAAGGCGTAAATCCTAAGGAATATCGTGGGGAGTGAAATTCATGCCAGAAATCATCGTAGATAATTTCGCCGGCGGGGGCGGAGCTTCCACCGGAATCGAATTAGCCACAGGCCGCAGTGTAGACATTGCCATTAACCATGATCCCGCAGCTATAGCTATGCACCGAGCGAATCATCCGGAAACAGAACACTACTGCGAAAATGTGTGGGACGTTGATCCGAGGGAAGCAACCGGAGGCAGACCAGTTGGCCTGGCTTGGTTTTCTCCTGATTGTAAACATCACAGCAAAGCACGGGGAGGAAAACCTCGTGAGAAGAATATTCGTGGTCTGGCATGGGTAGCCGTCCGCTGGGCGGCAACAGTTAAGCCTCGAGTTATTATTATCGAAAACGTTGAAGAATTTGTTTCGTGGGGGCCCCTTGATAAAGATGGTTATCCCATCAAGAAGCAAGCAGGGAGAACCTTCAAATCTTTTATCAATGCGATGCGGCGCCATGGGTATAAGGCGGAATGGCGTGAACTGCGAGCATGTGACTATGGTGCGCCGACAATACGCAAGCGCTTATTCATGATATTTAGACGGGACGGTAAACCTATTGTCTGGCCGGAGCCGACACATGGAGCACCAGAAAGCCAGGAAGTCATCACAGGCAAGCGGAAGCCGTGGCGTACAGCAGCTGAGATTATAGATTGGTCAATTCCATGCAATAGCATTTTTGAACGTAAAAAGCCGCTGGCAGATAATACACTACGCCGCATCGCCAGGGGGCTACAACGATTTATTTTAGATAATCCCAATCCATTCATAGCCCCTTTTGTTGTCAAGGTAAATCATCATGGAGAACAATTCCGGGGGCAGCCAATTGACGAACCACTTCAAACAGTCACGGCAAAGAATGGATGGGGAGTAGTAACGCCATATATAGCACGGATCGGACAGACTGGATTCGGCGGAGATCGGTTGCAATATGAAGTGGATGATCCCCTGACAACCGTCACAACCAAAGCGGAGCATTGTTTGATAAGTCCAACGCTTATAGAAATTGGTTACGGAGAGGGTCCGGGGCAAGCGCCAAGAGCGCCGGGGTTGCATAAGCCACTTGGAACGGTTGTGGCCGGTGGAAGAAAACATGCACTTGTAGCAACTTTCTTGGCGAAACACTACGGCGGAAATTACAACGGACCGGGTGCAGACCTGCAGGATCCAGCGCCAACCATAACGACCGTTGATCATAATGCGCTGGTCACAGCTCATGTCATCCGGCATTTCGGGGAGTCCGTCGGAAATCAAACAGACACACCACTTGGCACAATTACTGCTGGGGGAGGCGGAAAGAGTGGGCTTGTCACCTCACACTTGGTCAAGCTGCGCGGGACATGCGCGGACGGCCAACCGGTCACAGAGCCGATGCCGACCATCACCGCTGGCGGGCTACATGTCGGAGAGGTTCGGGCATTCTTGCTCAAATATTACGGCAGCGCCGACAACGGTCAACAGCTGGACGAGCCGCTTCACACAGTTACTACAAAGGACCGTTTCGGGCTAGTTACGGTCGAGGGCGTTGACTACCAGATCGTTGATATCGGCATGCGGATGCTTGAGCCACACGAACTGTTTGCGGCACAGGGTTTCCCGGCCAACTACATCATCGATGTGGATGCTGATGGGAAGAGGTACCCGAAGAGCGCCCAAGTTGCCCGTTGCGGAAATGCTGTTCCTCCTCCATTTGCTGAGGCGCTGGTCCGGGCGAATTTGCCGGAGATGTGTGTAGGGTCTGGTAAGGCGCTGGCATTTGAACGGTACAAGCCTGCAGTAGGACAGATGGAATTTTCACTTTAAACAAGGGAGAGAAGCAAGATGGAGCACAAACTGGATCTTATTTCATTGCTAGACTATGTTGATCCTAGCTTTTGTTCTTATCAAGAATGGGTCAACGTTGGTATGGCTCTGAAATATGAAGGGTATACGGCCAGTGATTGGGATGATTGGAGCAAGCGGGATGGCGGTCGTTACCATCCAGGGGAGTGCTTCAAAAAGTGGACGAGCTTCGAGGGTACAGCGAATCCGGTTACCGGTGCGACGATTACCCAAATGGCAAAGGATAACGGCTGGGCTCCCCGGTCCGGTGGTGATCGAGAAGACCGGGAGCTCGGCTGGGATGATGAGATATCCGGCGGCGATTATGTTGTCGTGGATCGCAACTGGATTGAAGGAAAGGAGATCCACGAGCCTGCCGTCTGGAATCCGGTGCAGCAGCTCACCACGTACCTGAGCACGTTGTTCGAAGCATCGGAGCAGGTCGGGTATGTCACGGACACTTGGAAAAACGACGAAGGCAAGTATCTACCGACAAAGGGAGCCTGGGACCGGACTGCCGGCGAGCTGATTCAACTGCTCAATCAATGTGACGGGGATATAGGTAGCGTGTTGGGCGATTACGATCCAGCGGCAGGGGCATGGATTCGCTTCAACCCGCTGGACGGAAACGGCGTGAAAAATGAGAACGTAACCGAGTTCCGGTATGCACTTGTCGAGTCGGACACAATGGACATCGAGAAGCAGAACGCCATCATGCGGGAGCTAGAATTGCCTATCGCCGTCATGGTGTACAGCGGCGGCAAGAGTCTCCACGCTATTGTCCGGGTCGAGGCGGCCAATTATGACGAATATCGTAAGCGTGTCGATTACCTCTATAACGTTTGTAAACGGAACGGCCTGAACACTGATAACCAGAACCGTAACCCTTCCAGGCTGTCCCGCATGCCGGGCATCGAGCGTAACGGTAAGAAGCAGTTCATTGTGGATACGAACATCGGTAAGGCGAGTTGGGCCGAATGGCATGAATGGATTGAGGGTGTAAATGATGACCTTCCGGATCCGGAGAGTTTGGAGAATTACTGGAACAACATGCCGAAGCTGTCACCACCATTAATTGAAGGAGTGCTGAGGCAAGGTCACAAAATGCTCATGGCCGGTCCATCAAAAGCAGGGAAATCATTCTTACAGATTCAACTTAGCATTGCCATTGCAGAGGGCATGAAGTGGCTTGGATGGCAATGTACGCAAGGTCGAGTCCTGTATGTCAACCTGGAACTAGATGGTGCCAGCGCCTTGCATCGTTTCAAAGATGTATATCAAGCATTAGGATTGCAGCCCAACAACATTAGTAACATCGATATCTGGAACCTGCGCGGCAAGACGGTGCCTATGGACAAATTGGCCCCTAAACTCATTCGCCGCTCAGCTAAAAAAGGGTATATCGCGGTTATTATCGACCCGATTTACAAGGTGCTCACCGGCGATGAAAACAGTGCGGATCAGATGGCTCACTTTACGAACCAGTTTGACAAAGTGGCTACGGAACTCGGAGCCAGCGTGATCTACTGCCATCACCATTCCAAGGGTGCCCAGGGCGGTAAGAAGTCTATGGACCGAGCTTCTGGTTCTGGTGTATTTGCCCGGGATCCGGATGCATTGATTGACTTGGTGGAGCTGGACGTAACGGAAGCTCTTATGAAGCAAGAGGAAAACAAGGCTATATGTGCTATGTACAAGTGGCTGTTTGAGCAGCATAACCCAACCTACCTGCTGGAGCACGTTTCGCAAGATGATGAGCTCAGCGCGAAGGCGATGGAGGATCACGCTAAGCGGGCAATGCCGCAGGTTATGGCAAACATCATGCCGACCATAGAGCAGGTCCTGAAGGCTGTGAAGGGCCGCTCCGCTTGGCGCGTAGAAGGCACGCTTCGGGAGTATGCCAAGTTTGAGCCGGTGAATATGTGGTTCCAGTATCCGATTCATCGGGTGGACGACGTAGGCAGCCTGAAGGACATCGATCCGGAGGGCGAAGCGCCGCCATATAAGAAGGCTACAAATAAGCGGAAGGAATCGGCGCAGAAGGAACAACGAAGCAAGGAAGCACAGTTTAAGGATGCCGTGAATAACTGCAATTTCGGAGATCCTCCGACCGTCAAAGACCTGGTCGAATGGTTTGGAAAGTCCGGAAAGGAGGTCTCTGAACGGACGGTTAGGGACCAAATCAAACGTTATGGGTATGTTTTGCAGGGTGGAGTAATCGTCAGATATGACGGCGAAGACCATGGTTAATACCGCCGCCGCCATACAGCAAATGATAGCGGTGATCATGGTCATTGCCGCCGCCGCTGAACTAAGTAAATGGCGGCGAACACCTTAGTTTTATGGTCGCCGCCGCCGAGATTTGAAACCCTTATATATTATATATAAATATAACGCGCGATGTAATAAATAAACTAATGATTAATCTACTAGTGTAAACGTAAGTGAGTGAGAAGGGGACTTGCCGCCTCCCCTTATCGGTCGGCTATCCCCCCTACACTCACGTTTAGTCTTACGTTGGCGCGAGAGAAAAAAAGGAGAGGCGACTTGTGGCGAAAAAGTATTGGGAGAATGAAACGCCTGAAACAATAGAGTTCGGTAATTATTTTATGCGCTGCTTTGATAAAGCCGGGAAGTTACAATTCGGTGTAAAGCTGGACGGGAAGTTCATCGTCAAATTTGTCCTGGATAGATCGGTGCTTTTTTCAAGCGAAGAAGCCCCTGGATACCTCCGGCAATTGGTCACTGACTGGGAGGAGATGACTGAAGGTGAGCAAGATGACGACTGAATTCTTCATGCCGATGAAATCCCCTCCCACAATCACGCACCAGCAGAAGCAGGTTTCTGTCGTGAATGGCAAGCCAGTATTTTATGAGCCGGACGAATTGAAGGCTGCCCATGCAAAGCTTATGGCTCACCTGGGGCAGCATGTGCCAAAGAAGAAATACAACGGCGCTGTTCGGCTGCTAGTGAAATGGTGCTTCCCGATCAAGGGCAAGCATCAGGACGGGGAATACAAGGCCACCAAGCCAGACACGGACAATCTGCAGAAGCTGCTTAAGGACTGCATGACCGACTGTGGTTACTGGAAGGATGACGCGCTGGTTGCCTCGGAGATCATTGAGAAATTTTGGGCTAACAAGCCAGGTATCTACATCCGAATTGAGGAGCTGTAGCCTATGGATTACGGAGCGTTTTTCGCAGATGTTCAGGTTTGGATCGGCCAGGCCAACCAGGCAGCTATGCAGTACGGGATGGATAAGCCAGAGTTCTGGCAGTGGGTTGCTGATTCCGCCGGGGCCCTCTGCAAGAAATACAATGAGCACCGCCTGGCGATCAAGCAAATGGTCATGATGACCGAATGGCTGGAGGAAGTTTACGAGAAGCAGGTGAAGCCGAAATGAACTGGAAGCAGGCTACCGATTCGGAGCTATTGCAGATTATTTACCACGAGCCGGGTGTGAGGCTGTCTTGGATTCAAGAGGCCGCAGAGGAGTACCAGCGGCGGCATGGACGTAAGGTGAAATGGTGGAGGATGGAAGGGAGCGTGAAGAGATAGATGGACTTTATCCGGTACTACAACGACATCAACAAGGAGATTGAGATTATAGAGCTGCGGCTGATCGACCTCGAAGGCGAGCTGAGAGAGGCGCGGAAGCTTTGCTTCTCCGGTCAGTTACCTTCCGACCCGCTTCCGGTACACGTCCCCTTGGACAAGGCTCTTGAATATTACGATGCAGTTATCCGCAAGATCGGGGAGGCCTCAAACACTCTTGAAGCGAAGAAACTGATTAGACAGAAAATCGAGGCGAACATACGAGACTTTCAGGGGATTGAGTACAAGGTAGCGTACATGCGGGATATCGAGCGGAAGCCGCTGTACAAGATTGCTGACGAACTGGGGTATTCATACAGCTTTATTTCAAAAATCAGCAGTCGAATTCGGAGTGCAAAAAGAGTGAAAAATAAAATTGATTTTTCCTGATATACTGAAATTGTGAAAGTGTATCAAAGACGCAGCCGTCAATGACCTAAATGGCGTTCGGCGGCTGCGTCTTTATCACTGGTATAGCTCAATCGGCAGAGCGGGCAGGGCCCTATAAAACAGCAGCAGAGATCCGGGTTCGCATCCCGGTGCCAGTGTCATTAACCGGATGTAGTGTAGCCAGGTAGCACGCTTGCCTTGGGAGCAAGTAGTCGCAGGTTCAAATCCTGCCGTTCGGATTTTCCATAACCTCTCCTTCCTTGCCGCTGCCTTCGGGTGGCGGTAAATTTATGAAAAAGGGTGATCAAGTATATGATTAAGCATATGGGCGGAGAATACGTTACGTACCGCAAAAGCTCAGTCGTTGAAGTTGTTGGAAAAACAGAAACAGGAATGATTGTACGTAATGTCGGCAGATCAGATGATGAATGGGAAGAGCCATTTGCCGTATTTTCTACAACATATTTTCCCGAATCTCGTGTTGCTAACCCGCAGATTGAGCATAACTTTAGCTATCACGTGCCGAGGGAAGGTCAACCAGAGGCATATATCGCGATTCGGGAAAAAGCGAAAGAACTCGCTTACCTGATTGATGACTTGGCGCTAGATGTCCGAGAGAAGTCGCTAGCGATGACTAAGCTAGAAGAAGCGGTTATGTGGGCCAATGCGGCAATAGCAAGAAACTAAGCATCCTTCGGGGTGCTTTTTCTGTGCATAAAAAAAGACTCTCATTTTCGAGAGTCCCGGTAGTCTTCGATTTGTTTATATGTCCAGACTGGACCACTAGCAAGCCGTTGGATTGGTTCGGGGAATTTCCCACGATCCATATAAACGCTGATCTGTTGCTTCTTCCAGCCGAGCATTTCAGCGGCTTCCGAAACCCCTACAAGTGGAGGGATTACCTTGCCAATGTTTTCTTGGCGGATTTTTCCATCGGTGTCGAAGAAATTTTGCAAGAAGCCGACATGTTCAATCGCGAACTTTTCATTTGCGATCCGAAGGCTGAATCCTCGGTTTCTGGTTGTTAAAATTCCCTTGTCGGAATCATAACCTGCGTAGAACAGGTCATCACCTAACTTGATATCGTAACCAGAAACAGGGTCTTCGCTTAATTTTAAGATCGTGTATTCTGTGATTTTCATTTTGGTTACCTCCTGAATGATTAATAATACGAGTCAATTACCTTAAATGCGGCATCAGAGATTACCTTGTCTCTGCCGTATTCTTTTATGGCTTGCTGGGCTTTTTCGCTACTCAGCAATTGCATACCTTTTTCGATCATGGCAGGCAGTTCTGCTTTAACCCAGTCTGCATTTTGCCCATAATGTAAAAGGTGCTTTTTTAATTCTTTTTCCATATCCAGTCACTCCATTGTTTTATTTTATAAATCATCATAGCAATACTGTTTTATTATGTCAAACATTTTTAGAAGGGGGCCGAAGCCCCTTTTAAACTAGTTCGTTCCAAGTCAGATTGAAAGCTTTGAATAGATTGTTCAGTTCTTTGTGATCCCGTTGGATTTGATCCCGGGATTTTCTTGCGTTTGATTCTTGAGCTAATTTGGTTGCTTTTTCTATCGCTTGATTTCTTGTCATTTTCATTACCTCCGTTTTTGTTTTGTTTTACTTTGTAAATCAAATATAGCACCTATGTTTTACTTTGTCAAACATTTTTTTAAAATTTATTTTCCGAGAGGAGTTGAGTGCGATGGCATTGACGGCCAAGCAGCAATTATTCGTCAAAGAATACCTGGTTGATCTCAATGCCACGCAGGCAGCGATCAGGGCAGGATACAAGGAGAAGACAGCAAGAGCAATCGGAGCTGAAAACCTGACAAAACCTAACATTCAGGCAGCAATTGAAGAAGCGATGAATAAACGCGCGGTGAAGGTGGAAATCACCGCCGAACAGGTCTTACAGCGATGGATCGATATCGCCTTTGCGGATCCAAATGAGATTATTCATTTCCGCCGCGTCTGCTGTCGGTACTGCTTCGGGGTCGACCACGAGTATCAATGGATCGATGAGAAGGAGTATGAAGCGACTATAGCTGCTATTCAGGCGGAGGCAGAAATGAAGGATAAGCTTGTTCAAATTCCGACTGATATCGGCGGCTACGGCTTCGATCCGCTTTTACGCCCGCATCCGAAATGCCCGAAATGTCATGGCGAGGGGCACGGGCAACTGCATATCAACGATACTCGCGATCTGAGCCCGAGAGCCAAAGCGCTATATGCTGGCGCTAAGACAACAGCGACAGGACTGGAGATTAAGTTCCGCGATCAGGATAAGGCGCTTGATAGCATAGCTCGGCACCTCGGCATGCTGAAAGATAAGGTGGAGATCGGCGGCAAGGATGGCGGCCCGCTTCAAGTTATCTTTGATTCGGGGATGGCAAAAAATGAGTAACACAGTTGTCATACCCTATAAGCCGCAGCCCAGGCAGCAACTCTACCACCAGACCAACGATATCGACGAGCTATTGTATGGCGGAGCTGCAGGCGGAGGTAAGTCAGAGGCGACCATATGGGACGCTCTCAAGTATGCCATGCAATACCCAGGCAGCCGTCAGATCATCTTCCGGCGCACGTTTCCCGACCTGCAGCGGTCCATTATCGCCCGGACAATCGTCACCTATCCCAAGGAGCTAGGCAAGTACAACGCCTCTAAGCATGAATGGGTATTTGTTAACGGATCTATTATCGAGCTCGCCTATTTCGATAGCGACATGCACAAGGCTAATTATGCGGGCGCAGAGTACGATGTTATCCGTTGGGAGGAGCTAACCCACTTCGAAGAGGGTTGGTACACCTTCATGCTGTCCCGGCTTCGGGGATCTACGCCGTATCCGCGGTACGTTAAGAGTACAACTAACCCAGGGAGTGTTGGACATGCGTGGGTTAAAAAGCGGTTTATAGATATTGGCGTATGGGAGCGGGTGCACGAGGTTCAGGAAACGGACGATAGCGGTACGCCGCTTGTCCATCCCGATACCGGAGAGCCGGTCATTTCCCGGCGTATCTTTATCCCGGCGAAGGTGCAGGATAATCCAGCGCTGCTGGATGCTGATCCTAATTACATTGTGCGACTGATGCAACTTCCCGAGCAGGAGCGTAAGCAGTTGCTTGATGGGGATTGGGACACGTTTGCGGGGCAGTATTTCAGCGAGTTCAGCCGCGTCTTGCACGTCGTGGAGCCTTTCGATATCCCGCGCGAGTGGAAGAGGTACAGGGCGCTGGATGAAGGCTATACGGATCCATTTGTATGCTTGTGGATCGCCTTGGCTCCAGATGAGACAGCTTACCTATACCGGGAGTTGTCCCAGACAAAGCTCCTCACTTCAGAGCAAGTGGAGCGAGTTAGACTTAACAGCCCGGTATCAGAGCTCTATCAGTACAGTGTCGCAGATACCTCCTTTTGGAATAAATCCAAGACGGAGAATATCACACCGGCAGAGATATTTTCGCAGAAGGATGTACCACTTATCCAGGCAAAAAAAGAGCGCGTGAATGGCTGGAAGCGGCTACGTGAGTGGCTACACCCGTATGACGCTATTGATCACGTGACAGGTAACACATACCGGACAGCCAAACTTAAAATATTTAGCACATGTCTTAAGGCTATCGAAGCGATTCCGGCAATGGTACACGATGATAAGCAGGTTGAGGACGTAGCTGCACACCCGCTTGACCACATCCCGGACGCACTCCGCTATTGGGTGATGAGTCAGCCGACGCCAGCTAGAGGTGAGGGGGCTTGGGGCGCTAATCCTGAGTCACTACCTGACCGACGTTCTGACTTTGACCAGGATGACGATGAAGACGATCAACCCAAGGTTCAAGGGTTCTGGTAATGAATACGGTATGCAGGACTACTTCACAAAACACAAGATTTTGTGAATATGTCTAAATCGCTTATCCCTTGATGTATAAGGGTTTTTCAATTTCTCGCTAAGTTTGGTTTATGCATAGAATATACACGAACCCCGGAACCTGCATGGTTGCGGGGTTTTTGATTTTAGAAGAGTTCAGATAAAAAGCATAAATATGCAGTAAGGAGGGTGAAACAAAGTGACACCTGAGGAATTAAAAGAGGCTAATTTGCTTGCAGATGAGATTAAGGAGTTAGAGCAGTTTATAAGCCGAGCAGAAAAGGTATGGACAGGTAAAATCATCAAGAGAATATCAAAATTCATATTTAGAACCAATGGTTACGGCGCACTGTCATCCGAAGAATACCAAATGGATACCGAAATGAAGAACAGAGTTTTAGACGTGTTACGAGATAGATTAACTGAGCTTAAGAAGCAATTACATAACTTGTGAAAAGGAGGACTGAAAGATGGTATATGCATTCACTTTTTTGGCTTTGGCTGTTATCGGGTTCTTGTGCTTGCGGATCCACGTCCAGGATAAGACGATCCGGGAGCTGACCGACAAGCTAATGGCGAGGAACTACACAGAGTATGTTTCCATGACCAGAGCAAGAGAAGACCCGCCTCCGGATCTAACTAGCCGGAAACCTATTAGCTGGTACGATGACCCGAATATTCCAGACGTCAGAGGTGATGACTCATGAGCTTATTGCAGAAGGTCCGAGGAATCTTCACGGATGATACTGAGCGCCAGGCATCAACCAACCCGAACACACCAGAACAGCAGCATATCTGGGATACGGTAAATCAGGATTATCAAATATTCAAGTCTGCACGGCAGCCGATGGAGTCAATATGGCGGCAAGAACAACGTTTCTACATGGGCGACCATTGGCGCGGCTTGCGGTCGGAAGCTGTCTCTAAGCTTCGGCCTGATGCCGTGGAGAACATCACCTTTAGCCAGATAGAATCCATTGTCGGTAAGTTGACTGGATGGATGCCGTATCCGGATTTTGAGGCTATGGAGCCGGGCGATGAAGAAAAGGCTCGGGACCTGAATGATTTCATGCCGTATGAGTTGCGGCAGATTAAGTTTAGGCATAAGCATATCCGTGCAGTGCGCAGGTGCGTGATTCACGGACCGCTGATTTACAAGACGATATTCGACCCGACAGTCGAAGGTGGTCGAGGTTTGAGGCGGTACACCGGACGGAACGATATTCTTCCGGTTGATTTGGGCAGTTTCTTTCCGGATCCTCGTATTTCTGACTTTATCTATTTGCAGGATATGTCTGCAATCATCGTCCACACTCGCAGGCCCTTAGAGTATTTTAAAAAGCGATGGAAGAATCAGGGACCCAAGGTGATGCAGGACAACACCAGTGTAGACGCGGAAATTTTCAGCACGGATGTTTATGACACAATCGGAGGAAGTCCATCATCTGATACGCAGGTGAATGACAAGACAGCAGGACTAATCGAATACTGGTATCGAGGACTGCCTAAAATTGTGAGCAAAGAGGACAAAGAGTTATTTGCTGAGTTGGCTAATGATCGTCTGATGCAAGGAATTGACCCGTCGGAAGCCTTGGCTAAAGCAGAAGGAAACATGGAGGGTGTCCATTGCATCTACGTGTCTACATCCGGCGTATTTTTGGAGCATAAAGCCTATGTGTACGATCACGGCCAATATCCGTTTACGGCAAGAACACTGTACCCCGAAGAGGGTAACCCATGGGGAAAGGGCTTCATGCGTGACATGATCAAGCCACAGATTTTCAAGAACAAGTATTCGGAGATTGCGATTGAGACGATGGCCAAGCAAGGCGGCTCCGGAATCATGTATGAAGAAGGTGCCATTACTAAGCCACGCACGTGGCAGGAGCAACGAGGTATGCCCGGCGCGATGCTTCCAGTTGCTCAGGGGCGTATGGGTGACGTGAAGGAGCTCCAAGGTGTCAGCGTACCGGGAACTATTTTCAACAGCCTCAGCTATTACGATGAGATGCTGCAGAAGATTCCAGGCATGTTCGACTCAGCAAATGGAGCCTCGAATAGCAGTGTGACCTCCGGGGAGCAAGCGAAGGCCCTGATAGCAGCGGCAGGCACTCGGTTGAATACAGTGTCTGATCTGATATCAGAGGCGCTGGAGGATGTATTTGCACAGTATGTGGAATTGATCGCTCAGTTCTATACTGAGGAGAGGATTGCTCGGGTGACCGGTCGTCAGGTCAGTATGAGTCGAGATTCTCTTGTTTCTCGCGTTCCGACGGAATACGATGCGGGCGAACAGGTACTAGAGCCGGAGACAGGAGAGATGTTGCTGGACATTCGTCCTGTGCAAGAGGAGTTCGTGCCTGAGTTTGACTTGGTGGTCAATATCGGGATTGATAAGCCACAGGATCGGGAGTACTGGTTGCAGCTAGCTTTCAACCTCATGAAGATGCAAGACCCGATTACAGGGCTCCCGATGATCGACGCCGAGGCCGTTCGCTATGTAATTCAAACGGGGCGAATGGAATCTATGGACGTAATCAAGCGCAGAATTGAGGATCAGTCAGGACGAGAGCAGCAGTTCAATCAGGCTGTTCAGCAATCGCAGCAGCTTCAGCAGGAGAATCAGCAGATGCAAGTAGCCCTGCAGCAGTTGACGGACCAGAAAGTACAGCAGGAAATGCAAACCCGCCAAGCGGATCAGCAAATGAAGCAACAGCGTCTGGAACTGGATGCTGCTAAGACAGCTAACGAAATCATGAAATCAAATCAGGTTATACCGGGCTTGCGCTGAGACTGCGTAAGCCTATTTTATTACTGCCGCCACCCATAGCGGATTCGAGGAGGATAACCATGGAAAATGAAGTGAATCAGCCCGCCCCCCATAGCGAGGAAGTCACAGAACAGCCGGCCAACCCACAGGCCGACGAGCAAGCGCACGCTTTGAAATCTGCCTATGCCTCTTTTGGCCTTGATTATCCAAAAGAGACGGAAGAAACCGAAGAGGACGGAAAAGCCGATCCACCCACAGACGGTGAACCCGATGAACCTCAAAAGGGGATTACAGTCAAGTACAACGGCAAGGACGTATTTATTCCGGATGAAGAAGTTGCTGTTCACGCTCGCAAAGGCCTGAACTATGACAAGGTCGAAGGCCGGGCGAAGCAATATGAGTCGGCCCTTGATCGTTTGGCCAGACAGCAGGGATTCAAGGACCACGCTGATCTGCTGGCCAACTTGGATGCCATCGAGCAGAAACAGGTTCAGCAGCAGCGCGACCAATTTGATCAGTTGAAGAAGCAACTTCGTGATGATGCGGAAGCTTCGGGCATCGATCCTAATATCCTTGATCAGTATCTGGACAACCATCCGCTGCTGAAACAGGCCCGAGAGGTTGTCTCCCGCAGTGAGCAGGACCAACAGAAACGCCAGCAAGAGAAGAGCCAGCAACAACTCTTGCAGGGATGGGAGACGCTGTTCCGTAAATATCCGCAACTCGCTGACCAGGTGGACGCTGAGAAGGGTTCAGCGACATGGCTTACACAGGAGATGCAGTCCCGTCTACAACGCGGATATGATCCGGTGGACGCCTATGAGCTTGTTCACCGCGATAACATCCTGGCGGACGAGCGGAAGCGTGCAGAACAATCGGTCATTAAGAATCAGCGGCTGAACAAGCGGTCACAGGTTGAGAAGGCGGGCGGTGCAGATTTGGAGCCAGGTGCACCGGAAGAGCTTACTTCCGCATTCGCCATGTTCGGCCTGGATCCGAAACAAGCAAACAAGTACGCAAAAAACTTTGAAAATTAGGAGGCGTTGAAGGATGGCGCAAGGTTTTAAGTATGTGTACAACGATTACGGGAAGGATCCGACCCGTATCACAGAATTTCTGATGACGAACAGCGAGGCTGGTAGCGCAGGAGAAGCCGTTAAACTCGTAAATGGTCGATGGACAAAGGCAAGCGGTACAGATGCCGTTGGTGGATTTTTGACTTCCAATGTTACCGGAGGCACGGACCAAGCTTGTGAAGTAATCCTAGCCCGCGAGGGAGACTGGTACGATGCCCCATATACCGGAACGGCAGATGCTGGATTTGTTTCTGGTGCGACCGAGGTAGCACTAGCAACTGACGGACTTTCCGTTGATTCGGCTACTGTTGCTGATGGGGCTGTAGCCGTTTTGTCTATTAATACCAACAAGAAGACGGCTCGAGTCAAAGTTAAGAACCGTCAGTTTTCTTAATCGATAAAGGATAAGGAGGAAATACCCTATGCAAACAGCACTTCGTTGGGATCCGCGAGTCTTGGAACCAATTTTCAAAGAACTTTACTCGTTGGAAATGAAAAACAAGAAGGACTTTATCCCGCTGCTTTATAACGTTACGACATCGTCAAAGAGAATGGAGTCTTATGACGGTATCGGCGGCGAGGGCTTGATGGAAGAATGGAGTCGTTCGAATAATCAGGTCTATTATGAGGACATCGACGAGCTCTGGCAGAAGGTCATCAAGAATCGCAAGTTCTCTGACGGCCGTATCATCGAGCGAGATTTCATTGATGATCTTCAGCTAACTGAGATCAAGCGACGCATTGCTTCCCTTGCTGACTCTGTTTACAAGACGCAGCAACTTCAAGCCGTAGAATTCCTAGTAAATGCCTTCACCGCTACCGGCCCCAACTGGCGCGGTCGTGATGAGAGTTATGTGGGGCCTGACGGAAAACCTCTCTGTGCAGAGGATCACCCATTCAGCCCTACGAACAGCACAGACGTGCAGTCCAACCTGGGCACATCGGCGCTAACTATTGATTCGTGGGACGCTACAGCGGTAGCGATGCAGGAATGGGTAGATGATAAGGGCAACACCATGGCCGTTATCCCAGACACTCTGATTGTGGCTCCTTACAATGCTCGTGCAGCATTTAAGATCGCAGGCCTGCCGGACGCGGAGCTTCCTAAGTACGAACCAGGAAGCAATAACTTTGATGCTAATATGTATATGGGCAATATCAAGGTTATTGTCAATCCGTTCATCAGTCCGAAGAATCGCAAAAACTGGTTCGCCGCCGATTCAGCAAGAATGAAGCAATTCAACATCTGGCAGTGGAGACGAAAGGTCGAGAACGGCACGATGACCGACTTTGATACAGAAGCAACTAAGCACAAGGCAATCGGTCGCTGGGGCTACGGCTTCACGAACTACTCGTTCATCTATGGACATAACGTCCAGTAATACAGCAATCAAGTAGAGGGGGCTTCCGGCTCCCTTTCCTTGTTTTAAGCATTCATGCTTTGAGTCTTTAAAAGAAGGAAGGTGGAGTAATGTTCCGTGATGAACTTGATGCTTTGAATGCAATTCATGCAGAACAGTGTAGGACAAATGAACTGTTGGAACAACTATTGAGTTCCAAGCATAGAGAGGAGGGGCAGCAGGATGCTCGTAAGGGACGTAGTGGAGGAAATCGCAGAAAAGGCGCCGAATTACCTGTCACCGCAGTCGATCCTGCGGAAAATAACTCAGGTAAGGGACCGACTTCTTAGGGAATCAGGTTCGGCACAACAGCAGGCTGAAACAGTATGTACGGCCATCGATATAGTTGAAGGGCAGAGTCAGTATAGCCTACCATGCCCACCAGGTAATGTCGTTGATGTCGATATCCTTTGGGAAGGCGACTGGCGCAGGTTGACCTTTCGTCAGTTCCATCAGGATTCGATTAAGCCCTATTACTATTTTCAGGCGGGAGTGATAGGGCTTGTTCCCGCCCCAGATGGTGACATTACTCAGGGATTGAAGCTTTTTCATATACCGGTATTGGCGCCGCTAACTGTTTCGGATATGGACGGGATGACCGGATTTGATCCGGATTACGATATGGTGCTTGTTTATGGAGTCCTCCGGGAGCTCTCCGGAGGGTATGACGGATTGTACCAGCAGTTATTGAATGATTGGAAAACTGCAAATAGCGGCTTTGAAAAATATGTCGTAAAAGAAAGATGGTGAACACGATGAGAAGCAGATTCCCATGGAGGGACACGAGCGAGGACATTGCAGAGCAATCAAAACCGCAATGGGAGACTCCGGCAGGAGCCCAGGAAAAAGCAGATAAGGCTGAGCGGGATGCAAAGGAGTATTCCGATGAAAGGCTGGCTGCTCACGTTGGGACTGGGGGCGAAGCCCACGCACTAGCCGTTCCAGGTGGCGAGGCGGGATTTATTTCCGGCGCGGATCAGGCCAAGTTGAATGACATCCAAGCCGGTGCAGAGGTTAATCAAAATGCTTTTTCGCGCATTAACGACATCTCGGCCGGTCAAAAAGAGGATGGTGTAACCTTTACAGCAGGAGTAGGTATCACGGTTACACCGGATCCAACTAATAAGGAAATCAGAATTACTAGCACCGGTACGGCTATCCCTGGACCGCACGGAACAGAACATGTAGGAAACGGAGCAGATCCGATCCCGGAGGCCACCGAGACGGTCAGTGGGTTGATGAGCGCTGCCGATAAAGCGGCTCTTGCCTCGGTCGTTGGGGATGTCGAGAGCCTAGCCGGCGCCGGCAGAACAACGGAAACGGTGAAAGGGAATGCCGATGCGATCGCGGACGTTACTGCGCAGTTGGCGGAAAAAGCGAATAAGCGCTGGTTTGACGTAAAAGATTATGGAGCTAAAGGGGACGGGGCGACAGACGACACAGCAGCGTTCCAATCCACTATAAATGCAGTTGCTGCTATCGGTGGAGGTACGGTATTGATTCCTGCTGGAATTTACATTATAACCTCCGTAACAGTAGGTGCAAGCACCCTATTCACCTCTACCGGGGCAACATTAAGATTCAAAAACGGCCTTAATACAGTAACTAATATGTTTAGCATCACAACCAATGGTATTAATGTTGAGTTCAAAGGAATTATTTTTGATGGCAATAAGGACGCACACACACAACCAAATGCTTCTAATTCGTTATATTATCGGATAATCCAGTGGAGACATTCACGCAACACAGTAGTGGATAAAAACTCCTATATCTATGTAGATAATTGTTATTTTATTAACACGACATCAAATGCATTATATTTACAAGGATACAAAGAAACGGCTAACAATGTTCCAAGTAAAAAGTTCTTTATATTGATAAAGAATAGTTATTTTGAAAAAGGCTACGAGAATTACGCGGGTTACATTGATACGAATATTGTCTCAGTAAATGGAAACACGAGAACTGTTATTGAATCAAATCGTTTCATAAAAAATGAGGCGATATCATTAAGAGGGTTAAGTGCAATTACTATTTCAACCGAGGATACAACTGAAGAAGCATCTATATCGTCAGTTATTATGAATAACTATTTCGATGGTTACGGTCGCCAATCAATGTCGGGTTTAGGTGGTATAGGTGTAGTTGAGTTTTATGCATCCGGCGATGGAATCATAGTTTCTAATAACGAATTTAGGAACATATACAACTCGGCTATTCGCGGTAAAACAAACGCCAAAAATATTATTGTGAATAATAATATTATCGATGGTATGTATGTTGATGCTAATACTATGGATCGCGGATACGGGATTGCAATAAATCGAGGGACGCATTTCGAAATCCACGATAACTACCAGATTACAAATAATATCATCAGTAATGTTAATGGCACAGGTATATCCGTAATTGGTTCTTCTAAAAGTTTTACCCCAAGTGGAAAAGCTAAGAACATCATAATATCTGGTAATATATGTGACATAGTTCCGTATGTTGGGTTAAATGCTTATGGAGTGTATGTATCAAACTTTGAAAATGCAACTATAACGGATAATGAAGTTTCCGGTATTTACAATGGCATTCATATATCCGACTGCAAATTTACTGCCATTGTTGAAAACAATCAAATCACAAATGCAACAAACTCTTTTTTATATGTTCAAACATACGTAACAGGAGAATCAGGTTACGTTGACTTTGACGCCAATATAATCGTAAGAGGCAATACATTAAGAACAACAATCGATCCCAGCGCTACTTCGTTCAGGTGTATATACGCTGAATCCATTAGAAACATTCTAGTAACTGATAACATCATGCAAATTTCGGGCACAACACAACCGCAAAATTTTCTAAGGACCGGAAACAATGTTTTGGGATTAGTTATGGCGAATAACAATATTTTGTCTGGTATAGCAACCGCAAGCTTTTTTACTATAATATCAGGCACTCTCGTAAAATCAGGAAATTATAATAATGGGACTGTAGTGCCTTAACCAAATAGTGTATAATATTCCCTAATAAACCACGTAATTAAGTACATTATAAAAGGTGATAAATATTGAAAATTTCTATTTTCGGCAGTTGTGTAACCAGAGATGTTTACAGAGTGGCTGGTATTACGAATGTTAATTTCAATTATCACGCACGTACATCTGTAATCAGCCAAATGAGCAGGCCTGTATTGGAATTCATAGACAAGATAAATCTTGAATCTGGGTTCCAAAAGAGAATGGTTATGAATGATGTTCAAAAAGGGTTTAATGATACCATACTTGATTCTGAAATTTTAATTATTGATTTTGTCGACGAGCGATTTGACTTAGTTAGATATGGAGATTCTTATTTACTTCGATCTGTTGAATTTTTAAATAGTGGTCTTGAAGCATCCTACAGGTTTGAAAAAATACCAAGATTCCAAGAACCTACCCATAAGTTATGGGAAAGCAGCCTAGAGATATTCGTTAGTCGTTTAGTATCCATCATTCCAGTTGATCGAATCGTATTGCATGAAGCATATTGGGCCGATTCATTTTTAAATCAAGACGGAGTAATAGAACGATTTGATAACCCGGAGCAAATCAAAAAAAACAATGCTATGCTTAAAAGATATTATGAAAGATTCAAATCTTTCTGCCCGGGATTAAAAATAGTATCATCTAAACCTATTGGAGATGTTCGTCATACCTGGGGCAAATCTCCTGTTCATTATACAGATGCTTACTATCTTGATATTTATCAGCAATTAATAGTCTAGCTTATTAATTTTATTGCACTTTTGGACGATTTAGCGCAGCAATAATCCAAAGAAAAGAGGGTGCTAGTGTGGAAGCATTCATAGGAACCATTTGTGAAAATACAAACCTAATGACCATCCGCGGAAAGCAGGGAGAAATCCTGAGATTCGAAAACAACGGCGATATATTTGTTCACGGTAATCTAGTAGAGAATGATGCTCAAGTTGTTTCTGCTTTTCGTGAGTTTCTTACTGAGCAGGGTTTGTTGAGATAGTACGAATAGGATGATGATCAATACCGCGAGCGTATCCCTTCCTGGGTGCGCTCTTTATTTGTTCGGAAAGGAGTTGTGAAAATGAATATTGGTGAGATCATCGGCGAAGCGGATTTGCTCGTTCCGAATGAAGTGCCGGCTGCTGACAAGCTAATTTGGATCAATGCGATTAACCAGGATTTTTTCAACGTAGTCAAGATACCGAAAATTGCGAAGTTTTCGACTACTGCGGCTATGCAGGATTATATTCTGTCTGATGATGTTCGATCGAAGAATATCGATCTGGTCATGGTCGGGATGTTCCGCTATATGAGCCTTGACCGAGAGGCAGTAACGCCTGCACAGAATGCCTATAGCTTCGATGATTCGAGTCGTACGCTGACGCTCTATCCCGCCCCCTATTCCGTTCTACAGGGCGTCTTGCGCTATCGAAGAATTGCAACCACCGCCTTCACGTCGTCAAACCTGCTAGCTTCTCCGGATGCTCCCGAGGAGTATCACTGGACTTATGTACCGGCGCTGGCTGCGCACCTAGCAAACTCACAGGATGATAGCGTTAAGGCGGCCAATTATGAGAATGAGTATAAAGCGGCATGGAACGTCGCAGCTCAGAACTACCAAGGGGGTGATAGCTGATGAAGGTTATTCAGTATGCAACTTCCGAAAAACAACCTTTGCCTGGTGTACTACCCCCTGTACCTATTCGAGACTTTAAGGGCCTTAATGGTTTTGATCCGTTATCCATCGGCGAGAACTACTTTACGAATATGCAGAATATGACGTCTGACGACTATCCGGCCATCTCCACTAGGCCGGGTTATTCGGTTATAGGTAGCGGTGGATCCCGTGTCCTCGGGATAGGAGTTTGGAAAGATCGTGAGCTGCATGTCGTATTCAATGACGGAACTTGGCGGCGCTGGAATGGGTCGTCCTGGAGTACATTGGCAACTGGTCTCAGTACAACTGCTGAATGGTCGTTTACCAACTTTCAAGGCAACCTCTCCGACGTAAACCTAATTGGTTGCAATGGAGTGGATCCTGTAAAGAAGTATGACGGTTCCAGCGTGACCAATCTGAGCGGGGCGCCGCAGAACGGGAAGTATATGACCACCTATCAGAACAGACTATGGTGCGCGGTAGGGAAGGAGTTATGGGCCTGTGCGCAGGACAAGCCGACGACATGGGATAAGTTTACAGGAAACCTCGATGATAGCTACCGGAAGAAGATTGAGTCCCGCCGTGGTGAGGATATTAACATGCTTTCCGGTAGCCTATCCAAGCTTACGATCGGTATGCCGGGTAGCCTGCACGAGTTATACGGTTCGCTTCCTTCCGACTTCAATACGAAGCTGATCACCGAGGATACAGGGCTAGCGAATCACAAAGCCGCAATCACGCAGGATGGATTCATGCGGTTCATGCATTCGAGCGGGATATATGAGTACGGTGGCGGTATGCCGCCGGAGAAATCTTTCTCCGAAATCGTCGGAAGATTCATAGACGGGATCACAGACCAAAGCGCTGCGGGTTCGGATGGTAGAAAGCTCTATTTCAACATCCCTTCTGATCGCATGCTGGTATTTGACCCGAGATCCGGAATTCAGGCTTGGAGCAAGTGGAGCGGGATTCGTGCGGTCCATTTCTCCGTCATGCAAAACAAGTTGTATATCGGGGACGCTCAGGGGCGTATGCTTCGCCTGGAAGGGACAACTGATAACGGAAATGATATCTCTTGGTCAGCGACAACCAAGCCCTTTAACGGCGGCTCAGCCGCTCAGAAGATGCGTTGGTACAAGATGTGGATGGTTGTTGAGCTATCAGGAACGATGCAGATACATCTATCTCCATCGATTCAGGGCGAGGATTGGTCGCTGGTTCAGACGCTAACGGGATCCGGCACACAAGTAAGGCGTGTGATCATACCTGTTGCAAGCTTCGCTCGTGAAAATTGGGTTCGAGTGAAGTTCAGCGGAACCGGTTGGGCGAAGATTCACGAGTTTACACGACAAACGCGGCAGTTGCCGCTGTACTGAAGGAGGGATAATGTATGTCTCTATGGAACGATTCGCCGCGGCTTACGTCTCCGCCGCAAACAAATGATGTCGCTGTGATCTTGGATTATGTGAAAGGTCTGGCCAATACGGTTGCAAAGATGGCAAAGGATCTGGAGTTTATTCTGAACGGTAATGTTGCCTTTGATAACATCCGAGCTGAAGGCATTGAAGCAAAGAATATCAAGGCAGAAGCCATTACGACAGATAAGCTTCAAGCGGGTGCGGTTATTGCAGAAAAGATCGACGTGAATGAGTTGTCGGCAATCTCGGCGAACTTGGGACACATCCTGGCAGGATTAATAGAAGCTGTAGAAATTTACGGGTCATATATATCGACGAATCGAATAGGTTATCCCCGGGCTGAAATGAGCAATATAGATAATTTGTTCAGTGCGAGTCAATCTGCTGTTAGTAACGTTAAAATAGAAGCGGTAGGTCGCCAGGCGAGTTCGCCAGAGGTATCTGTTAATAGTGGACAAGGAAGCATGACTCTTTTTCAACAAGGTGGACAATCTGGCATACTTGCTAGCGGTCCAGCAGGACTTACCTTGTTTGGAGTGGATATTAACTTAAGCCCTCTTTCTTTTGGTCGGGTGAACGTCCCATTCTCTCAATTATTTGATACTGAAACCAATACTTCACTCAGAGATCAACTTGATGGGTAGCCTGTATATGGTATAATAGTGCCAAAATATTACACTGAGGTGCTGCCTGTATGAAGAAATATAAAGGTCTATTATTAGTTGTTGCGGGATTCGTACTCGGTGTTGCCTTCGCTTATGTTCCGACACTTGAAGCGGCAACATCAAAACTATTAGGCAGTAAAGTAAATGTAGTTCTGGACGTTAAAATTGCGGATAAGTCAATCGGTGAAGGGGCGGTTATAAACGGAACAACTCTCGTCCCTCTAAGAGTTATCGCGGAAGAAGCCAGAATGGAGGTTCTCAAAGTGGATTCAAAAGAAGTTGTTTTGTCTGAACCATCAAATGATATCGATGTTGCGCCTAACGTAAACGCTAGTGAGATAAATGAAAGAATCTCAGAGCTAAATAAGAAGATAAAGAATGCAAAATCGGTACTGGCTAATAAGGAGGGTGCGCTGCGGCAAATTAAAACCAGCCAAGAATATCTAACCAATTATGAGAAATTCAAAGATAGCGGAAGCGAACTATATTCTGAGGAGTACCGTAAGGTTGAGCTTGAGAAAATGAACAACCTTCAAAAAATACTTGATGATGCTGAATTAAATCTTCCTCTGTGGGAGAGAGAACTCGTTCAATTAGAAACCCAACTAGTTGAATCGAAAGCCACGAAGTGACTATAATTATTTTGGGCATAGCTTCAATCGTGGGCTCTTGGGCTATATATTATTTGATCGCTCTCGTGGCAGATAGCATATATGGTAAATGGCGTCGCTTTTTCTTTCTAGTGACCATTGTCTATTCAATAGTATTACCTTTCTGGATTTACGAGAAATGGGCAGATGCACTTGTTACCAGTTTTTTATTTTCTATGATTTTGGCTTTTGGGGAAAGCGTCCTGGTCAGGCACATCAGGGATAAAATGGAGTTTGATGAGTTAGTTATTACCAAAATAGAGGATCTAGAACGAGCAGTAGATGAATTAAAAAATAATAAATAGGCTTAGGTGGAGTCCTCCAAGTGAGGGCTCTTTTCTATTATCCGAAAGGAGGGTTACTATGGCTACAATCTATGATTACGGCATCAGGGACGCCCTAAACAAGAAGGGAGTCGATAATGCACGGATCGGCTATTCAAACGGATATGTCACGATCGACGGTAAGAATTTTATCAAGTCTGACGCGAGTAACAACGGTAGGGCTTTAACTTCTCAGCAGAATTTTGACAGCACTTGGAACCAGTACAGTCAGCCCAGCAAAGCAAGTCCGACGACAAGCCCAATGGTGCAGGCGGCAAATACGGTTAAATCAACACCACAGGCGACCTATACGCCACCAACGAGCCCCACCGCGGATACTCTCGGTCGGATTAACGACTTCATCAGTAAGCAAGCGGCTTTTCAATACACGACTCCAGAAGCATTTTCTTACGATCAAACGACGGATCCAGCGTATCAGGCACAGCTTGCAGAGGCTAAGCGAAATGTAGAGAACCAGCAGATCGATACGAATGCTATGCTTCGGGCGAGTGGTCAGGGGCAGTCTTCTTGGTCCGAGACGGTTGCGAACCAGATCGGAACGAATGCCATGAAGAGTATTGCAAATGACCTTGTTCCTGCCCTGATGCAACAGGCATACCAACGATATAACGATGATGCTAACCGAAATCTTCAAGTGCAGCAGCTTAACTATGGTGTTGGACAGGATGCGATCGGTAATTTAAGCAATCTGTACGGCCTCCAAGACAACGAGTATTTCCAGAAGCCGATTACTGAAGCTCAGCTAACAGGTAACTACTTGCCGACAGAAGCGAGGCAGGTTATTAATCAAATTCTCGGACTGAAACAACAAGCAGAGTCTTCGGGTGTAACTGCTCAGGAAAGAGCAGGGCTTAGCCAGCAGGCTGACACGCTTCGAAGTCAGTTACAAGCTATGGGAATTGATCCTAGTTTCTATGGAGCGGATCGTACCCGCGACCAGGCGAGCAGTAATAACCCGGGTATTAGAACTCTGGCAGGCCAACAACTTGACTTGGCGCGTAACGATCAAGCGTTCAACCAACAGTTTAGCCAAGAGCAGTTCGCATACCAGAAAGCACGTGACGCTATCTCGGATCAACAATGGAAAATGCAGTTTGATCAGAGCGTTCAGCAGTTTGGGCTTAACTACGGATTGCAAATGCTCGCGGAGAATAACCAGCAGGCATACCGTCAAGCTTCGTTGGCGCTTTCGCAGGATGATAACGCACGAGCATGGGCTCAACTGGATTACGAGATGAGCAATCCTTCATCCTCTTCCAGCGGTGGCTTGACTGCAAACCAAGTACTCCAATCCATGCAAAGTCTGTACACCGTCCCGACTTTTACAACTGATGAGTTCGGCAATCAAACAAAGACGGGAAGCAAAATTACAACCGATGCTGCCCAACGAGAGCAGATGTTCCTTAACGTCGTCGATTCGGGCTTGTCTGACGCGGAGACAAATCAGATTCTCAATTCACTCGGTATGACAAAGACGGAAATAGACAAGTACATGAAGAAATACGGAGCTTCTTCGGGAAACTGAGTAGCCCCGGCAAGTCCGGGGCCAGTAAGTACACCAACTATTACAAGATGAAACAGGACGCTGCAGGTAACCCCGCGGGATTTACTGCCGCATCGGCAGCTGTGGGTAGAGCAATCAAGACACTTAAGCTTCCGGCGGAGTGGATAACTCCTACTCTTGAATTGGTTGCGCGCGAGTCAAGCTTTAATCATAAAGCTAAAAATCCCAAGTCCTCTGCAGAGGGCTTATTTCAGTTTCTCGATGCTACCAGGGCTAATTACGGCGGCGACAAAGTGGACTGGAGCGATCCTTATCAGCAGGCTCTCGCTGGGCTTAAGTACATCAAGGATCGCTATAAGACGCCGGAGAAAGCGCTGGAGCATTGGGATAAAAATAAGTGGTACTAAGGCGGTGATATAGTGGCAAGTCAGTTTGATTTAATACGTAACCGCGAACGAGGGGATGAAGCTAGAAAGCGAGTAATGGAGCGGGTTAATAATCCCGCTTCTGCTCCTGCCGTGACATCTTCAAAGTTTGATGCAATCCGGAAGAGGTCGACCGTTCCAACAAGCAATATCGGGACGCCGATGTCTGAGTTACAGCCCAAGTACGGAGTAGTCACACCGCTAAATCTTATGAATGCCGCAGTATACGACTCGCTGTCTAAGCAGGCGGAGCAACCTCAGATTACAGAGTACGAAAAAGGTATTTCTGATATCAATGCGAGCGGCGCTCCTGCACCGATTAAAGCATATGCCAAAGCAATGAACTGGCTGACCTATGGCAACCCTGTCGGCAAGTTTATATCCCGTGCTGGTCACCAAGCCGATAGTGTACTGTCTGGCGGCAAGCCTGCTACCATCCAACCGGATACCGGCAGCAAGATAGCCAACAAGGTAGCTGACATTGCAGGTGTGGGACTGACTATAGCGGTCCCTACGGGCGCTCCGGTTAATACAGGACCGCTTGCCGGATCTTATAAGTTGACTGATGACCTGATGTCCCTGCCTGCGGCTCAGCGAGTGGAACAGGGAATTGCTAATAAGCTGGCAGAAGGGTTCAAACCGCAACTGGCACAGAAGATCACCCGAGAAGCGATCCGAGAAGGCGGTGCGGGAACGGTTCAGGGCTTGGCAACAGGCATGATGACGGCAGACACAGATAATAAGGACTTGCTTGTCTCAGCAGCAACTGGAGGGGCGCTTGGGGTTGGTCTTGGCGGTCTGATGCCAATTGTCGGATCAGGCTTGTCTAAGCTGCTCAAACGAAACGGTATTCCGGAGAATGAGATTGCTGAAATCCTCGCCTTACCTGAAGGGGAGTTGGATACCCGCTTGGCCGCAGCAGCGGAACGATCTAACCTTGCAGCCGGCACTGATCCGATTATTAACGATTACACCTTTGATCTGCCGGAAGCTACGCCTGGCACAAGGGCGGTTGCCGAGAATGCGGCAGAAGGGCGTACGGCCTTGAAGGAAATCGATCAGGCAATTAATGAACTGAATACTCGCTATGAGCAAGCCGTCATTGATGAATATAAGTTTTTGAAAGAGAGCCGGGATACCCGGGGCGGGTTGCAGCAGGGAGGCTTACAGCGAGACGCGGCAGGAGATGTTATTGGACGTACTGGGCGAATCTCGGATAATCCGCTGTGGTATCAGGAGTTCTTTGCGGCTAATGGTAAGAAGCCTTCCAATAAGGACCTATACGCCCTAGCTCGTGAACGGGTCGATAATGGATTCATGGATGAAGCAGGCCAGGTTCCTTCTTGGCGCGAGACAAATGGTTACGATGATCAACTGTCTGGACTGGTGGCTGTTCGGGAGAATCTGCAGAACGGAATACGCGAGATTGATCCTGCTTTGCGAGTAGTTGACCAGCCTCTCGTATCGCAGGAGCTTCGGGATACACGTATTACGCCAGGCGAGAGAAGACAGCAACCGACGGCACAGATTGATGATATTAACGAGCGCCTGATGAATGGCGGGCAGATATCAGAAGATGATTTGGATTTACTCTTAGCCCAAAACGCAGACCCGGCAGTGAGCACATCTCCGAATCTTCCAACCTTCGATCCAAGTGCTGAACCTATCCTTCGTCCAGGTCAATTCGACGAACCGTCCGGGCTCGGAATATCGGCGGTCAAGAAGCTCGACCCGTATGATTCTCTTAAAACGGATACGCGGTCGCAATTGACGAGTAGGCAGAAGGATGCGATTAAGGGATTAACGATTAAGCCGGATCGACTTTATACGGCTTTGGTTGACGATCTTCACCCGCTGAACCAGCAAGATAAAATTCTTGACGCAGTTATGGGTGAGAAAATACCAACGAATCAGCGAGTACACGACCTTGGACTGGCTTCCCGCGGTGCTGACGTCGTGGCAAAGCGGATTATCACTGATGGTCTGGTGGACGCTAACGGCCAAGTAGTGGGGGATTCACTTAAGAACATCCTGTCCCCACTAAAACCGCTCATGAAGAAGAATAAGCACATCTATGTTGACTTTGAAGATTATCTGTTAAACAAGCACGCTATCACTCGGTTTGAGCGCGGCGAGAAGGTGTTTAGGGATGACCTGAATTGGTCGCCTACCTACGGTTCGCAGAAGGTCGCTGAGTATGAGCGGATGTTCCCACAGTTCAAGGAGATGTCTGAGGGTCTCTATGAATTTCAGAATCAAATGGCGCAGAAGTGGCTCGTAGACACGGGTATGATACCGCAGGATATGCTGAATGCCTGGATAGAGAAGAATCCATTCTATGTACCGAATAAACGTTTCTTCTCCGATCTGGAGAAAACGGGATTAGGCTTCGGTGGCAAGAAGAAAGGATTCGGAAATCAGTCCAATCCGGTTAAGGGGTATCAGGTCGGAGGATCTCAGCGCCTGATTATATCTCCAATCGAAGCCATGATCGAAAACGTGGACGCCTTCGTTAAATCGGCTAAGCGGAACAAGGTCATGCAGCAGTATGTCGAGAACATACAGCGGGCTCCGGAGGATTTCGAACCTTGGGCTGAGATCGTCAAGCAGCCTGAGAAACCGGAGGATATTGCAAAGATCGTTCTGGACGAGGGCGGTCTGGATGAACTGTTATTCCGATTCTCTGCCGACTTTGATAAAGCGATGCAGCGGACGCAGTTGGACAAGGATAATATCGTCCGGGTTCTAATAGATGGAGAAGCACAGCACGTGAAGATCAAAGACAAGCAACTGCTGAGTGCGCTAACGGCACTTGGACCAGAACAATCCGGATTCCTCCTGAATGCTGTAGGAAAGCTAACCAACACAATGAAGCTGCTTACTACGGGTAGTAACCCTGTGTTCTCCTTGACTCGTAACTTGTTCCGGGACATTCCGCAGGCATACATCGCCAGTAAGACAACCAACAATCCACTAGAATTTGTTGTGGATTTGGCTAGCGCAGCGGTTGACATCGGGTTAAAACGAGGTGCGTATAGAGATTTCCTAAATGTCGGCGGCGGGCACGCTTCCGCAATAGCTGCAGACCGTAATCTGCTGGCTCAGAGCAAGAGAGCGATTCTTCCTCAGAGCGGCTTACGCCCCACATTAGGTAGAGTCAAGGATGCTTATGAGAACGTCCTTAACGCGGTGGAGATTGCCCCGCGCCTATCGGAGTTCAAACGGATTCAGCGCCAGGGCGGGGATATCCAAGCAGCGCTGAAAGAGGCGCAGGATTTGACGGTTAACTTTAAGCGCCGCGGAGCATTATCAGGTGAGGTTGATAAGGTATTTCCTTATTTCAACGCCGCAATGCAGGGGATGGATAAGACGGTGCGTACGTACCTAGACGATCCGGCAAAGGCGTTGGTCAAGTCGATTCTAGCTATCACGCTTCCGACTCTGGCGCTGTATGCGATTAACCATGACGACCCTAATTACCAGCAGCTAAGCAATCGGACAAAGGATGCTTATCTCATGATCCCCAAGGGGGGCGGAACCTTCATCAAGATTGCAAAGCCGCAGGAGCAAGGGACCATCTTTTCAGATATTCCGGAACGCCTCATGCGCCTGTTGGCCGAAGAGGATCCAGCCGCATTCAGGGACTTTGCTGACCGATTACGCACAACGCTATTGCCTCCAGGGATACAAGGTGCCGCTAAGGGTGGAGGTCTAACTGACCGATTGCTTGGTGCGGTCGGTGATACGATTCTCGGTCCTGTTGCTGACGTCGCCGCAAATGAAACCTTCAGCGGAGCTCCTATTGTGCCCGGTAATCTAGAAAGGCTGTCTCCTGGACTACAGGCAGACGCTAAGACGACAGATATCGCTCGATGGATCGGGGAGCAGACTTACGGCACACCGTTCGAGCAGAGTCCGAAGAAATTAGACTACCTGGCCCGGCAGTATTCAGGATTCCTTGGACAATTCGGACAGCCGCTCCTGTCTCCTGGGGGTGACGTTGGCTACGCCTTGTCTCAGCAGATGACTGCCGATCCGGTATTCAGCAATGATCTATCGACGGAGTTTTACAACTATAAGGATAAACTCGATCAGGCGTATGCCGACCGAGCGCTGGTTGACCTGCCTGAGTGGTATAGCGACCCCCTGCGCAAGCGGTTGAATAAGATCAGCCAGAACATGTCCGCCGTGCGCAAGGAGATCAGAGAGGTACAGGGAGACACGAGTCTAAGTAATGCGGATAAACGTGCCAAACTTCGTGAGCTGCAGGAGCGGATCAATCGTATGGCCGAGATGGGTAACTCCCTTGCTCGGGAGGTGGTGCCGTACTAATTGAACACAAATAAGCTTCACGCCCTCGGGAGACCGGGGGCTATTTATATTGAGAGGATGATGAGAGTGGATAACGTGTACAAAGCAATTTTGCCAACGCTTAGTGTCGTAGCTGGTTTTTTGTTTGGAGGATGGTCGGTGCTGCTTACAATCTTGCTGGTCTTTATGGTGGGGGACTATATATCTGGCGTGGTCGCTGCCGGATATGAGGGAAAGTTGAGCAGCCGGGTTGGAGGCTGGGGAATTGCACGCAAGATCATGATCTTGGCTATCGTGGCTGTAGCCCACCTGGTTGATACAGCATTAGGTGATGCACACCTATTCCGGGATGCAGCAATCTTTTTTTATTTGAGTAATGAATTATTGAGTCTGCTTGAAAATGCCGGCCGGCTGGGAGCTCCGATCCCGCCGATGTTGCAAAAGGCTATCGCGGTGCTAAGGGGCAAAGGAGGCGACCAGGACAATGACGCTGACACTGGACTACGTAAAGGCTAAATCAGCAAGTAGGTTATCTGGCTTACATCCAGTCGTCCGGCAGGCTACGGAGCGCTTAATCGAGCGATCTTTTGCTAGCGGTGTGCCGATCCTGATTACCCAAGGCTTACGGAGCATTGCTGAGCAGGACGCGTTGTATGCGCAGGGTCGGAGTAAGCCTGGCAAGATCGTCACCAATGCCCGAGGGGGCTATAGTAATCATAACTTTGGGGTTGCTATCGATTTTTGCCTGCTGCAGCCGGACGGTAAATCGGTATCGTGGACGGTCGGTCCGGCGTGGATGAAGGTTGTGGAGATCGCGAAATCTCTTGGATTTGAATGGGGCGGGGATTGGAAGAGCTTTAAGGATTATCCGCATTTTGAGATGTGCTTTGGCCTGACCACAGCACAATACCGCGCAGGCAGACAACCAACGGAGACAGCCATGGCTAAGGCTCTGGCTAAGATCAATAAGGAGGACGACAGTATGACAGCAACAGAGAAAGCAGCATTTGATAAAGTGGTAGCAAGGGTAACGGAGCTGGAAGCAGCGGCTAAACGTGTGCCGGCTCCTAAGTGGTTTGTTGCGGAGTTTGGCAGCGGCGACCTGCGCGGCAAGATCAGCGATCCGGAGTTTACGCTCGGTGAGTGGCGAGTGCTGGCTGTAGGATTGAGAGTCAATGAGTAAGAGTAAAGCCCCTGGCCTATGTGGTTGGGGGCTTTTTTATTTGTCCCTTACCAGTCCGGTAATATGTATTGCCAAATTGGTAAGTCCGTCTTATAATCTAAACAAGAACATAAGTTCGTATATAAAGCGCTAAATTAATTTTTTTAATCCAATTATTCGACGGCATTCGACACTATATTGGTGTTAGAATATGAATACTACTCATTTTAAGGGGGGGCGATAAATAAAAAAGGAAGGATGTGGGTGTTGTGGTATGAGGTGATAATGTTTGTAAAGTGTCACCTTACATTTATCTCGGGGAGAAGCTTACTCTTTATTGTGCCGCTCCCACTGATAAAGGTCCTCCATGTGGCAGCCAAGTACATAAGAAATTGTCTTCATGGCCTCTACTGACATTGAGGATTTATTATTAGCATATTGGGATATCATCTGCCGAGAAATGCCGGATCGTCTAGCTAACTCAGATTGGCTGATACCCCGCTCTTTTAAGCGGACCTTGAGCAAACTTCTCCCACGAGTAAAGTACACGTGGGAGGCCCCTTTCGATTATGTCCTGTCAACGGTAAATTGTACCATGTAGCACTGTCCCAGTAAACTCCAATTCAGCAAAGGGGATTTTTAAACATGAAAAATAACCTTAGAGAGTCTAGATTAAACAGTGGGTATTCTGTAAAAAAAGTGTCTTCCATGGTAAATGTGTCCTCGCAAACACTTTTGAATTACGAAAGAAATCCGGGGAAAACCCCTATTGATGTTTATTATAAGTTGACTTCAATCTATAGAAATCCATCTAAATAAAGCAACAAGACCCCATGACGGGGTCTTGTTTATCTTCATTCTGATTATGTTTTCTCTTACCGATTACCTATAAGAATGAAGAAGAATCAAAAAAAATTCCATTCAATTACAGGGTCGGAGTCTCTATTTAATGTTACTGTGGAAATAAGTCTGCGCAGTGCATTTTTTTGTTCTTCTTCGGTCATGTAATCCCAAGCAACACCAACATCTTTTATGGCGGCTTTAAATTCATTTTTACTTATTGTCGATGTATAGTTATTCAAATTTATTTCGTCAAGATCATTTTCTAAAAATTCCTTCTCTTCTTCTAATTTTTTTATACGACTACTAACAGCAGAAGCCTTTATGTCACCACTTTGAATAGCGTCATAGAGGTTCTCTAAATCTGCCTCAATTTTCTTAACTCGCTCTTTAATGTTTTTTTCAGAATAATCAAACTCATCTTCTTGATCACTTGATTCTAACAATGACTTCATTCTTGAAGGGTACAAAAAAGTTTCTTTAATTTCATCTATAACAAATTTTTCAATTCTTTCCCTGGGGATATAGTTAAGGCTACAGTTATTTGTGCTGTCTTTTTTTCTGACATGTTGATTTTTACATGTGTAGTAATTATAAATATAAACTTTCCCATATTTCTTATCTTTCCTCAAAACGTGAACAATGTTACCACCACAGACGCCACACTTTAGCAACCCAGTTAGTAAATACTCTCCTATTGGAGTGGCCCCTTCTTTTCGTTTCAATGTTTCTCGTTGTGCAGCTTCCCATACTTCCGGATCGATGATCGGCTCATGACTGCCTTCATAAGTTTGGTCGGCGTTAACTAGGTCGCCTTTGTATACAGGTCTCGCTATCATGTCTCTAATGGTGCTGTGGTCGATAGTTCTTTCATTTGTCCGATCGGCAGCCCATTCAGCTATAGACAACCTTGAATTCCCTAAAAGGTAACGCCTAAATATTTCTTTCACGATCCAAGCTTCTTCTGGGACGATTTCAAATTTTTGCAAGCTCTTATTCCAACTATATCCGAAAGGAATTCTTCCTCCGCTCCAAATTCCTTGTCTAATTTTTTCGCGTCTTCCGCTTGTTGTTCTTTCAACAATCATATCTCTTTCAAGCTGAGCAAATACGGCCAACACACCTATCATTGCCTTACCGAAAGCAGTTGACGTTTCGAAAGGCTCTGTTGCTGATTTGAAAACAACATTGTTTGGTTCGAATACATCTTCCAGCAATTTTAAAACATCCTTTTGCTTTCTACTCAACCGATCAAGCTTAAAAACTACAACAGTGTGGATTTTCTTCTCTTCAATATGCCTAATCATTCTTTTCATAGCAGGTCGTTCTAAGTTTGTTCCTGTGTAACCATCGTCTATGTAAATTTTAGTATCATCCCATCCTTGGGATTTACAAAATGCAATCAGTCTTTCTTTTTGAACGTCTAACGAATATCCTTGTTCTGCTTGCTCCTCTGTCGATACGCGGACATAAATAGCAGCATACATATCATCTCACCCACTCATAAGTTAATGACGACCTTTTTTAATTTCCCTAGAACTTTTATGGAATCCTGGTCCTCGTCTGTTTTAAAAATAGGTGCATAATTAGGGTTTTCTGATTGAAGGACTAACATTCCATCATTTTTAAATACTCTCTTTAAATAAACAATTTCATTAATTAGAACAGCTGCGATTTCACCGTCTTCAACATCATCTTGTTTTCTAATTAGCAAAAGATCTCCGTCATAGATTCGAGCATTATTCATACTGTCACCAGTTGCACGGACATAAAAATATTCCCCGCCACGAATCCATGTTTTGGGTGTTGGTTCGTAGCCTTCAACTTCTTCATATGCAACGACTCCATTACCACAAGAAACACGTCCAACTATAGGCAAATTCACTGTGTTCAACTCTTCAAGACTCAAGCCGAGAAATGACTCAGCTCCTTCAATGAGCTGAGGAATGCCAACTTCAAGAGCTGAGGAAATATCATCCAAACGATCCATGTCTATTTTAATCTCACCATTTTCATAGCGTTGAATTGTTTTTTTCGTCAGCCCAACGCGCTCTGCTAGGTCTTGAAGACTGAAATTACGAATTGCACGATATTTTTTGATGTTGTTTCCAACAACCAGATAAAACAGTTTTGAACCATTGCTATTAGACATTTTTGTCCGCCTTCCTCTTAAAATATATCCCAATTTAAACACAAAAAGACACGAAAAGCAACAAAAAAATCAAATCGTGTCTTTTTGTGGTTGACCGTGGTAAGGTTCGGTGCTATAGTTAAGGTGTCTTAAAAAGACACGGTGAGAGGGAGGTGACATAATGCCACTGACTATCAAAGCAGCTCGCGTCATCGCCGGTCTATCGAGAAAACAGGTTGCTCAACAACTAAACTTATCGGTTAGCGGATACACCAAGAAAGAAGAAGGTAAATCCAAGTTCTATATTGATGAAGTTGTTGTTTTAAGCGATCTATTCAAGGTGGACATGCAAAATTTTTTTGAAGTTGAGTGTCTTAAAAAGACACAACGGCGCAAGGCGAATTAGTAGGGTCGTCCGCTATTGGTCTCTTCATAAACTTTAACAGGAGGGGATTGCAATGCACATTAACCAGTTTTCACAAGAAACGCAGGACTTTATTCATCTTCTTTGTGCGAACGCAATTAAAAGAGCGATCAAGAATGGAACATTTAAAGAACCCGAGCCTGAAACAACCGAGGAGAGAGATAGCGGCGACTCTTAAGAGTTGCCATAGCGGACAAGCCATTCAAACTTAGGAGGCAACCATATGACCAACAGTAATGGAATCATCGACAACTGCGCCAACGAGTCCTGCGGCGCTCCGATCCACTTTGGACAAGCATGTATGCGAGTCGGCCATGAGCTGGTATGCTCCGGCGCCTGTCTGGTGGCTAAGCTGGGAGCCGTGACGGTGATCGCGGGGAAGGAGGATAAGGATGAAGCCTAGCATCGGACGTATCGTGCATTACAACAGCAGCTATGGTGTGGCCGCAGCTATCGTAACTCATGTTCATACCAACGGTGAGACCGTTAACCTTCAGGTGTTCCGGCCAGACGGGAAGATCGCGCACATGACCTGTATTGAGCCAGGGAAGCACTTAGGCGGTTGGAACTGGCCGCCGAGGGAGTAGGTATGCTGTTGACCCAAAGAGCGAAGGAGTGAAGACAGTGAATGAAGAACAACAAGAATGCCCTAAATGCGGGGTGCCTCTTGATTATTGGGGCGGTAAGGCATCTTGCCCTATTGATGGCTGCAACTATGAGCGGCCAATGACGGATGATGAGTTAGAGGATTGACCCATTAAACGCAGTTGGGAGGACACAGGTTGATTAAGTTGACCAATCAAGAAGGTAATCCTATTTACCTTCCTGTCGATATTGCGTACAGGCCGAGGGAAAATGGGACGGAGATCAAGTGGAATGGATCATTTTATACGGTGAGAGAATCGCATGATGAGGTGTCTCAAAAGCTGTTAGATTTCCGAGACAAAAGACGTGTGAAACAAGCGACAAGGAAATTCAAGAGTTAATGCATATTTCGCGGCCTTAGTGCCGCACAAATCCAATAAGGAAGGAGGAACTACGTTGGAAGGTTTAATTGTAAAAGATAAATGGGCTGACTTAATTTTATCCGGTCAAAAGACTTGGGAAATTAGAGGGAGTCGTACTCACAAGCGCGGCACAATAGGTATTATCAAAAGCGGAAGTGGGAAGGTCTTTGGTACAGTGGAGTTGATAGACTGTATACCTTGCACTGTTGGTCGATTTATGGCTTACAAGGAAAAGCACTGCATTAAGGAGCAAAAGATGGCCTTTCATTATAACCAAGCATGGGCGTGGGTTGTTAAAAATCCTGTCATTTTCTCAGAACCTGTACCCTACAGTCACCCGCAGGGAGCTGTGATTTGGGTTAAGTTGCACGATTTGATACATGCGCGATGATGTACATTCCGCGGCTACAGACTTATTGGCGAGGGAGGTTTTTTAATTGAAATATGCAATAGCTTGCAAAATTGGTGACCACGAAGAGTATTTGCGTGAGCAAAGCGGGGCCGATTGTTTCTCTGACGATATCGGCAATGCTGTGTTATTCCATAACTGGCGCAACATCCCTTTCAACGTAATGGACCCGACTGATTACATCGTAAAGGTTGGGGAAGACGAAGATGGAGGAATGTGGGTTATCGGCATCCTGAGTCAGGAAGAAATGGAAGCTGCTGAATAGTACGTGGCAACGCCGCAAATCAAAAATAGGGAGGAATTTGAAATGAACAAACAAGCGATTTTAGATGTATTAAATAGCCTTGAGGTTGTAGATCAGCAGGGAGGCGACGATGCCTACATGATGGTTGACAATAATGATGTGGTGAAGGAAAAACTGGCAGCAGTTGGAGTGGCATCCGAAACAATCAAAAAGTATGGGGACGATGAATCCTTTTGTGTCCTAGCCCTGGCATTCGGGGAAGGGTATTGCGACGATTATGAGAATGGCAAGTTTATTCTTTGGGGTCCGCTAGACGATGATTTCCGATATCGCGTCCTAAATGGTCAGGGAACGCCGACCGATGCCGAACGGTTGCTTCGTATGTTGGAACCGGAGATGCTTACTGAATAGTCCGCAGCCTTAGTGTCCCATAAGACCCAAAAAGTGAAGGAGGAAAGAGAAGTAAATGAACTATTCTGAGGATTTAACAAATTTAATCGATGGATTTATTCTCGAAGACAAAATGACTTATGCTGCTGCCCATGCTAAAGCCTGGGAGATTATGCAGACCAAGAAAAAAGAGCATTGGGATAAAGTCGATAGTGACCGCGCTTCTCGTTCGGTGATGATCTGATACGTAGTACGAAAAAATAGCGAAGGAGGATAAGGCATGCCAAACAAAGAGGGACGACATAACAAACTTGAAGTGAAGCGCAGCGGATTGCCGGTTTACATTCCTCGCTCCAGCCGCTGGACAAGCAAGCCTTACCGTTTTGCTGTCCTGTTGACAAGGAGACGTTGCCAGCAATTCGGAGTACCTGTCAAACAGAATGAAGCTCCTGGAGCATTCCTGTTTTCTGCCAGCGCAGGAGTGGGCACTAGTGACCAGCAACACAGGTACTATCCGGCACAAATAGCGAAGGAAGGGGAAACGTATGAACAAAGTACCTGTAATTATCTTAAGAAATAAGCGGGAACCTGATAGATATTTAGCGGCATCTCCAGATGTTGGAGATTGGGATCATGAATGGCTTGACGTAACGATAGAAGATGTCACATGCGCCTATCTGATAGCCAGAAAAGATTTGCAACAACCAACCTTAGAAGACTTCGAGGATCATCAGCGGTGGCATGCTGCGCACAAGCAAAGAATGATAGACAAGTACGGAGATAATGCCATAATCGGACTGGATTTTGAGGGTGTATGTGAGAACTATGATCCAGTTTTTATAGAGATCACAAATGAGCAGTACAGACAGGCGTTTGAAATCCAAGAAAAATAGTGAGTCGAAAATTTAGCGTACTTGAAAGGAGGTATGAAAAGTGGACAAGAGTACGCTCAGCCGCTCCGAGACAGTTGAACGTCTATCCAAAATAGCGGAGCTGTCCGATGCAGAGATTGCGATAAACGCCAAGTACATTAGACTTGCGGCGAAAAGCGCCAGAGTGCATATCGTGCATCTTCGGTCAGAAGTTAGTAAAGCTATGCGAAACGTCAACGGATTTCCGGTATCAAGAAAAACGCCTGGCATAAAGCAGGTTATCGATTATCTAGAATCAATCGCACAGACAACAGGGCATTTTGTAGCAGCTGAATCGGAGTTCGGAGCCGCCGACCTTGCTGTTGAACATGCAAGAAAAGAAATTGCGGCTTTGAACAAGGCAATCGAGACATTAAGCGCACTTGAAAGGTGGTGATGAATCTGAACAATCTGGACTTGCTAATCCGCAAATTCGAACTGATGCGGATCCGCTGGGGCATCCGTAATGGTCGCATTAAGTGCTGCGACGAGGCAACACGGGACGGGGCACTGTGGTGGTTGGATCAAGAGATCGACGCAATAGAAAAGACCTCTAGCGAGGCGAGAGTCGCTTAGAGGCCGCAAATCAAACTATTCTAAGGTCAGTTTAGCTGACCGAGAGGAGAAAATCAATGGAAAACAATGTTGTCAAAGGATTTAAGGTGTTTAATCCGGACTGGACTTGCCGCTCATTTCAATATGCTGTCGGCAAGACGTATACCCATGAAGGCCGTATGGGGCTTTGTGATTCGGGATTTCATTTTTGCGAGAAGCTCGCTGATTGCTTCAATTATTACGATTTCAACATCGATAACAAGGTCGCTGAAATTGAAGCTCTTGGGAAAGTGGAACGAGGCGATGATAAATCGGTTACCAACAAGATTCGTATCGTTCGTGAGCTGACTTGGCACGAAGTCTTGGGCTTGGTTAACCTGGGGCGTGGAAATACAGGTTTAGGGAACAGCGGAAACCGGAACAGCGGAAACCGGAACAGCGGAGACTGGAACAGCGGAAACCGGAACAGCGGAAACCGGAACAGCGGAGACTGGAACAGCGGAAACCGGAACAGCGGAGACTGGAACAGCGGAAACCGGAACAGCGGAGACTGGAACAGCGGA
>Ga0196970_1000512_pt1 | contig 43084 bp, 32 predicted proteins | sample S1v_513CmetaG_FD_148672 | JGI IMG/M metagenome (GOLD analysis project Ga0196970, IMG submission 148672) | Soil microbial communities from Anza Borrego desert, Southern California, United States - S1+v_5-13C | ecosystem: Environmental > Terrestrial > Soil > Desert | place: USA: California... | reverse complement strand
TCAATGCGCGCCACCGGCCATAAGACCGGCGCGCCATCGATGGGGTCGCTCGTGCGACACACCTCACCTAAGCTCGATACTGTGTCTCTTGCTTGGCTTCGGAATGCGCGGTCAAACGACCCCGTCTCGTGCCAGGCCCCTCGTCACCCGAGGTCCCCAACCGCAGGTCTCGCCGCCTGCGCATCCCTTCTCATTCACGTCTGACTTGTCCAAGATCCCCACCCCTTCGGTGACCCGACGCCGAGCGATCCGGAAAACCGGCTCACACAAGCGATCAATGGTCTGGAAGATCGAAGAGGCGCAAACGCCGTAGCGTTCGCAGCGGATGGTCTGTTTAGCGCTTTCGCGTCCGGCCGTCAAGCCTTTTTCGCTACTCTTTTTTCGATCGTCCGCATCTCCCATTCGAGAGGAGCGGTACGGCCGAAAGCGTCGACCTTCCGTCTTCGACCCCGTCCAGGGCCGTCCCGACCGCTTCCGTGTCCCCTTGGAAGGGGGCGGCGTCGGCCGGGGAGGCGGTGTATAGTGGGGCGTGTCGGGCGTGTCCAGCACTGTTTTCGCCGATCGGCCAATTAATTCCGGCGACCGCCGGATGTCACAGACGCTTGCCATGCGCGGCTGGCTGCGCAAGATTAGTGCACAGACGGTCCCGAATGCGAACGGGCTGCCCGGTGCTGGACATCCGGCGCCGGGCAGCGTAAGTTTCGAGTCGAAACCGAGCAGAACCGGCTCGGCATGTTTTCAGGGAAAACGGTATGCGCCCAAGCGCGCGCGCGACCGCCGAGGTGATGGCGCAGGTCCTGCGCACCACGGCAAGTCTGGCCTTCACGGAAGGGCTGAACCCCGCCCAATGGGCGGCATTGCGTTACTTCGCCCAGGCCACGCCGAGTGCCCGCAGCGTCGTGGCTTTCGCGCGGTATCATGGCACGACCAAGGGCACCGCCAGCCAGACGATCGCGGCGCTGCTCAAGAAAGGGCTGCTGGACCGGCACCGCGGCGAGCGCGACCGGCGCACGGTCAACCTCGTCCTCACCGACGCCGGCCGGGCGCTGCTCGATCATGATCCGCTGAACGAACTGGCGGCGGCGGTCGCGGCCCTGTCCGACAGCCAGCACAAGGCGATGGCCGAGGGGCTTGACCAGCTTCTGCGCACCCTGCTGGCACGCCGGGCCCATCGGCAGTTGCGGCGCGACAACACCGCCGCCGAAGCGGCGGCGGAGTAGAAGGCATGTCTGCCGGTCCCTCCCCTGCCGATCTTGATCCGCGGCCCTGGCTGCGGCTATCCAGGTGTGAACCAATGAAACGCGAAGGAGCCGGCTGATGGCGCGCGTCCTCGTCGTCGACGACATGCCCGCCGTGACCGCGCTGCTGCGGGTCGCGCTGGAGGACAGCGGCCACACCGTCGTCGAAGCCAGCGATGGCGACGCGTGCCTGGACCTCGTCCGGCGCGAGCCCTTCGACGTGGTCGTGGTCGACATGATGATGCCGGGCATGGACGGCATCGAAACGGTAAAGCGCCTGCGCGGCGACGGCTGCGCCGCCGCGGTGATCGCCATGTCCGGCGGCACCGACGAATTCCCGGCCGCTGCGTCGCTGAAGATGTCGGAGATGTACGGCGCCGACCGCCTGCTCTTCAAACCGTTCGACAACGAGGAACTGGTCGCCGCCATCGACCAGCTCCTTGCGGTCCGGCAGCGCTGAGCGCCTGATCGGTGCCGGGCCGGCGCCGGTCCCGTGGTCGGCGATTTGTGCAGTGCAATAAATCCCCCTTTGGTATAGGCTCTTCCCACGGCGTTCCTTCGAACGTCGTAAGGGGCAGCCAGAGTGGAGAGAGCGATGCAGCCGACCGAAAGCACCAGCACCCACGTCACGAAGCCCGAAGCCGCCACGTCCGCCCGTCCGGCCTTTGCCGGCGCCTTTTCCGGCGGCGGTGCCAGCGGCGGCCTGTTCGTCGACGTCATCCGTCCGAAGGACGCGAAGCCCGTGGCCACGGTCACCGAGAAGGCCTGACACCAAGCCCACCCGGACCGGGAAGCGGAGCAAGGGGCGCACGGCCCCCTGCTCCTCCCATGAGAGACCGCTTCCCTCAGCTGCGGCTGCGCGCCGCCGTCCGGGTCGTGTCGGTGGAGGTTGTTCCGCCTTCGACGGTCGTTCCACCGGTACCCGTGCTGGTGCCGGAGCCGGTTCCACCCATCCCGGCCATGGCCGACGCGCCGGCCGACGTCGATGTGCCGGTGGACGCACCTGTGGATGTGCGGGTCTGTTGGCGGATGCGCAGATTGTTCTGCACGTGCGTGACGCCGGAGACCGATTCCGCGATGTCCTCGGCCCGGCGTTTGGCCATGCGGCTGTCGATGTGGCCGCTCAGCGTCACCTCGCCGCCACTTGCCGTGATCTCGATGTCGGAGGCGTCGACGTACGGATCGTCGGTCAGCCGGTCGCTGACGTCCTCCCGGATGCGCTCGTCGGAGCGGGAATAGCCGCGCGGCCCGCGGCCGCGGTGTTCCCCGGCGCGCCGTTCGTCCATGCGCCGCCGCCGCTCGGCATCCTCGTCGCCGAACCAGGACGCGACCTCGTCTCCGGCGCGTTCAAGCCAGCCGCGTTCCTCGCCACGCGCCCCATAGTCGCGGGCATAGTCCCGCATGCGGGTTCCCGAGTCGCGGTCTCCACTTCCCCACTCCTCGCGGCCGTATCCGGTGAAGCCGCGTCCCTGGCCATAGCCGCGCCCGTAGTCCTCCCGGCCATAGCTTTCGCGCCCATACCCCTCGCCCCGGCCACCGCCGTAGACGCCGGCGCCGCGGTAGCGGTCGTCGTCACGGCCGTAGCCGCCGCCGGAACCGCGACCATAACTGCTGCCGTAACCGCCGGAGCCGCGGTAGTCCTCGCGTGGGTAGCGGGCCATGTCCTCGCGCGTCGACTCGTCGCGGCCCCAAGCGCCACGGCCCGATTCGCCGCGCATCCAGTCATCGCGGCCGGGGTCGCCGCGCCGCCATTCGCTGTGCCCCCAGTCGCTGCGATCTATGGCGCTGCGGTCATCAACGCCGCGGCCGGCGTCGTATCCGCCACGCCAGTCGCGGCCTTCCGAACGCCACCGCTCGCGGTCGTCGTCGGAACGACCGTAGCGGTCCTGATCGTTCCTCCACCGGTTCTCCCACCGATTCTCCCACCGATTCTCGTTGTACGCCATGGAGTGAGCCTCCTTGCTTGAACGGCCATCCGCGCAATGGCACGGATACCCGCTCAACATCGGCTCCCTTGCAGCGTTCCGGCCCCGCTCGCCATTCAGGCGCGGGGGAAGACCTGCACGCGGTCGATCCGCACGGCACAGCGGTGGCCCAGCCGCAGGCCGATGTCGGCCAAACGGTCGCGCGGCATCTCGGCCTCCAGCACGGCGCCGGCCAGGCGCAGTTCGATGCGCGCCTGCGGTCCCACCGTGGTGACGCCGACCACCGTGGCCGGCCCCTCCGGATCGGGTCGCAGCGCCACGTCGTGCGGGCGGACGAAGGCGATGGCCGGGCCGCGGAGGCCACCCGGAGCATCCGCCACGGGGATCGCCGGCAGCCCGTCGGCAAGCCGGGCGCCACCCTCGTCCACCGTGCAGTCCAACCGGTTCACCTGACCCAGGAATTCGTACACGAAGCTGGAGGCCGGGCGGTCGTACACTTCGGCCGGGCTGCCGATCTGCTCGATCCGGCCCTGGCTCATGACCACCACGCGGTCGGCCAGTTCCAGCGCCTCCTCCTGGTCGTGCGTCACGAAGACGGAGGTGATGTGCATCTCGTCGTGCAGGTTGCGCAGCCAGCGCCGCAGCTCCTTTCGGACCTTGGCGTCGAGCGCGCCGAACGGTTCGTCCAGCAGCAGCACCTTCGGTTCGATGGCGAGCGCGCGGGCCAGCGCCACGCGCTGCCGCTGGCCGCCGGAAAGCTGCGCCGGATAGCGGTCGGCGAAGGGACCGAGCTGCACCAGATGCAGCAGCTCCTCCACCCGGCGGCAGATCTCGGCCTTGGGCGGCCGCTCGCCGCGCGGCTGCACCTTCAGGCCGAAGGCGACGTTGTCGAACACGGTCATGTGGCGAAACAGCGCGTAGTGCTGGAAGACGAAGCCCACCTTGCGCTCGCGCGGGCTGCGGCCCAGGGCCTCCTCGCCGTGCAGGGTCAGGCTGCCGGCGTCCGGCTGTTCCAGCCCGGCCATGATGCGCAGCAGCGTCGTCTTGCCCGAGCCCGAGGGGCCGAGCAGCGCCAGCAACTCACCCGAGCGGACCTCGAGGTCCACCGCGTCGAGCGCCACATAGTCGCCGAAACGCTTGGAAATGCCGCTCACCTGAATGGTCATGATCTCGTCCTCAATGGCGTGTCGCGGCCAGTTCGGCGCCGAAGCGCCATTCCAGCGCCGTCTTGGCGACCAGCGTCACCAGCGCCAGCAGCGCCAGCAGCGACGCGACCGCGAAGGCGGCGACGAAATTGTAGTCGTTGTAGAGGATCTCGACGTGCAGCGGCATGGTGTTCGTGGCCCCCCGGATGTGGCCGGACACCACCGACACCGCGCCGAACTCGCCCATCGCGCGGGCATTGCACAGCAACACGCCGTACAAAAGGCCCCACTTGATGTTGGGCAGCGTGACCCGGAAGAACGTCTGCCAGCCGCCGGCGCCCAGCACGACGGCGGCCTCCTCTTCCTCGGTGCCCTGCTCCTGCATCAACGGGATCAGCTCGCGCGCGACAAAGGGGAAGGTGACGAAGACGGTGGCCAGAACCAGCCCCGGCAGCGCGAAGATGATCTGGATGCCGTGGCTCTTGAGGAACGGACCCAGCAAGCCGTTCAACCCGAACAGCAGCACATAGATCATGCCGGAGATGACCGGCGACACCGAGAACGGCAGGTCGATCAGCGTGATCAGTACGCTCTTGCCGCGAAAGTCGAACTTTGCAATGCACCACGAGGCGGCGACGCCGAACAGGAGGTTCAGCGGCACGGCGATGGCCGCCACCATCAACGTGAGCTGGATGGCCGAAACCGCGTCCTCCTCCACCAGCGCGGCCCAATAGGCGTCGAGGCCGCGGCGCAACGCCTCGGCGAACACGGCCGCCAATGGCAACACCAGGAACAGGAGCACGAAACCCAGCGCCAGCAGCGTCAGCGGGACCCGCACCCAGGCGGGGTCGGTCAGCGCACGGCGCGCCGGGGCGGAACGGTCAGCGGGCATGGCGCACCCTCATCCAATGCTGCAGAAGATTGAGGACCAGCAACAGCGCGAACGACACCACCAGCATCAGCACGCCCACGGCGGCCGCGCCGGGAACGTCGTACTGCTCCAGCTTGATGACGATCAGCAGCGGCAGGATCTCGGTCAGGCCGGGCATGTTGCCGGCGATGAAGATGACCGAGCCGTACTCCCCCACCGCCCGCGCGAAGGCCAGCGCGAAACCGGTCAGCAGCGCCGGCAGCAGCGCCGGGAACACCACCCGCGCGAAGCTCTGCCCGCGGCTGGCGCCCAGGCTGGCGGCAGCCTCCTCCTCCTCCGGCGGCAGGTCCTGCAGGATGGGCTGCACGGTGCGCACGACGAAGGGCAGGCCGATGAAGGTCAGCGCGATGCCGATGCCGAGCGGCGTGAAGGCCACCTTCAGCCCCAGCCAGTCGTTCAGCAGCGCACCCACCCAGCCGTTCGGCGCGTAGAGCGCGGTGAGCGCGATGCCGGCCACCGCGGTGGGCAGGGCGAACGGCAGGTCGACCAGCGCGTCGACAATGCGGTCGCCGGGGAAGCGGTAACGCACCAGCACCCACGCCACCAGCAGCCCGGCCACCGTGTTGACGGCCGCCGCCGCCAGCGAGAGGCCGAAGCTGACCTGGAAGGCGGCCAGCACGCGCGGCGTCGTCACGGCCCCCCACAGGCCGGCCCCGCCGAGCCCGGCGGCCTTGACCGCCAGGGCGCCCAGCGGCAGCAGCACGATCAGGCTGAGGTACGTCAGGGTGAAGCCGAGCGTCAGGCCGAAGCCGGGCAGGACGCTGCGCTTCTTCAGCACGACTCCCCGCGTCACCGGGGCGGCCGCGCGTTCCAGGGCCACGGACACCATGCGTCACCGGCCGGGTTTGTAGATGTCGTCGAAGACACCGCCATCGGCGAAGTGCTTCTTCTGCACGTCACGCCAGCCGCCGAAGGCCTGATCGACGGTCACCAGCCTGACATCGGCGAAGCGTCCGGCATACTGGCCGGCCAGCTCGGGGCGGCGCGGCCGGTAGAAGTGCCTGGCCGCCAGTTCCTGCCCCTCGCGGGTGTAGAGGAACTGCAGGTAGGCCTCGGCCACCTTGCGCGTGCCCTTGCGGTCGACGACCGAGTCGACCACGGCGACCGGCGGTTCCGCCAGGATGGACATCGACGGCATGATGATCTCCAGCTTGTCGGCGCCGAACTCCTGCACCGACAGGAAGGCTTCGTTCTCCCAGGCCAGCAGCACGTCGCCGATGCCGCGCTGGGTGAAGGTGATGGTCGAGCCGCGCGCCCCGCTGTCCAGCACCGGCACGTTTCCGAACAGGGCGCCGACGAACTCCTTGGCCTTCTCCTCGCTGCCGGCGTTCTTCTCCTGGGCGTAGGCCCAGGCCGCCAGATAGTTCCAGCGCGCCCCGCCCGAGGTTTTCGGATTCGGCGTGACGACCTGCACGCCTGGCTTCACCAGATCGTCCCAGTCCTTGATCCGCTTGGGATTGCCCTTGCGCACCAGGAACACGATGGTCGAGGTGTAAGGCGCGCTGTTCTGCGGAAGGCGCTGCTGCCAGTCCTTGGCGAGCACGCCCGCATCCGCAATCGCGTCGATATCGTAGGCGAGCGCCAGCGTCACCACGTCGGCGTCCAGCCCGTCGATCACCGAACGCGCCTGCTTGCCCGAGCCGCCATGTGACTGCTTGACCTGCAGGATCTGCCCGGTTTCGGCCTTCCACTGCTTGGCGAAGGCCTTGTTGAAGTCGACGTACAGCTCGCGCGTCGGATCGTAGGAGACGTTGAGCAGCGTCACCGGCCCGGAGGCGGCGCGGGCGCCGAGTGCGGCGAGCACGAGCCCCGCGACCAGGACCGGCAGGCGAAGGCGGGGACGGAACGGCACGGCGCGGCACTCCCTTGTCTATTTAACAGAATTATCTGGCTGATTTCGGGTCGATTTGCCTATTCATGCTATAGAGATTGATCGAAGACTCAGCGCTTGTGAAGCCCTCTTTTGGCGCACGCCGGCTGGGAAGCGGACAATCCCGGCCTGTTCCGTGCGGAATCAAAGGCTTGGCCGGCGAAAAAAATTGATTGAGCGCGTGCAGCCGCAAACGCCCGGCGAAACGCAGGGCTTCGCCGGGCGCCGCGGCGGCCGGGCATCAACGGTGTCATACCGGCGGCGCTTGATCGCTTCCATCGAGCGCCGCCGGTCAAACCCGAGAGCCTGCGCTTTCGAAACGAAAGCGCGAGAGGCAAGGGGCGAGAGGGTGATACGGACGAAGCCTTCCGGCGCCGGCCGTATCAGATATCGAAATGCGCGGGGAGTTCGCCGGTGGCCTGACGGTGGCGCAACGCGTCGGCGAGGGTGTGGTTGTCGAGCACCTCGGCGGTGGCGTCGCGCACCTGGATCATCAGCCAGCGGACCGAGCAGGTGGCCGGGTCCGTGCAGTCGGCGCAGGGCTTGAAGTTGAACTTGCTGGCGCAGGGGATGGGCGCGATGTGCCCGTCCATCAGGCGGATCACCTCGCCGAAGGAGATCTCCGACGGCAGCCGCGCGAGGCGATACCCACCGCTCTTGCCCCGCTTGGCGTAAAGCAGGCCGCTCTTGCGCAGTTCAACCAGGATCGCCTCGAGGAACTTGCGCGGAATGCTCTCCCGCTCGGCAATGTCGGCGATCAGCACCAGTTCGTCGTCCGGCTGCTCGGCCAGCATGATGAGCGCGCGCAACGCATATTTTGCTTTCTGGGACAGCATGAACCGGCGGGGTTCCCTATCGGCAGGCTTGGTTTTGCGAATGTCGGCCGAACGAGCCCCCGCCGTCAATGTTTCCTGCGTCAGCCCCTTACAGCGTCATGAACCACCCGGCGTTCACGTCGGCGGCGCGCACGCCGGCCAGGGTGAGCTGCTCGCCGCTGCCGAAAGACACCACGGCACCGGCAGCACCCTCGGCCACCGTCCAGGTGTCGCCGACCCGCAGGCCGATGCTGTCGCCGTCGGTAAGGCGGAAGTCGGCCGCCACGTCGCCGCCGCCACCGGCCGCGCTGAAGACGTCGGCCCCGGCGCCGCCGGTCAGCGTGTCGTTGTCCATGTTGCCGAACAGCACGTCGTTGCCGGCACCGCCCTGGAGGTCGTCGTCGCCCTGGCCGCCGAACAGCGTGTCATCGCCCTCCTCGCCCAAGACGCGGTCGCCCGCCAGATTGCCGTACAGCACGTCGCCGCCCAGGCCGCCGAACACGAGGTCGGAGTCCTGCCCGCCGAAGACGGTGTCCACACCTTCGTTGCCGTACAGCAGGTCGGCCTGCTGGTTGCCGTAGACAAGGTCGTTGCCGGCCGCGCCGACCAGCGTGTCGGCGCCGGTGTCGCCGCGCAGCACGTCATCCCCGGCCCCGCCGGTCAGCGCGTCGTCCCCGGCCGTGCCGGTCATCTGCGCGCCGTCCGGCTGGCCGCCGTCCGCGGCGATGCCGAAGGCGTTGCCGGCCAGGATGATCCGCTCCGGCCCGTAACCGCCGGGCAGCATGAGGTTGACGTCGGCACCGGCCGCGGCGTCGGTGCCGATGTGCAGCACGGTGTTGCCGTTCAGGCTGCTGACCTGCACCTGCCCGGCGCCGACCGTGGCCTCGGTGCCCGCCGTGGCCGGGCCGCTGAAGCCGACCCCGGCGATGCGGACGGCATCGCCCACCCGCAGCCCCTCGACCACGAACAGGTTCGCCGCCTGAGCGAGGCTCAGCGTGACGTCGTGCGGCCCGGCGCCGGAAACGGTCAGCACCTCCACCCCGCTCAGCGTGATGCCGGAGAGGTCCACCGCGCCCGCCACCGCGACCTCCAGCCGATCGACGTCCGGCCCGCCGTCGAAGACGATCGCCCCGCGGGTGTCGTCCACCACGACCTCCACGCCGTTGGCGGTCTCGACCGACCCGACCTGCCGGACGACGTAGCGGTCGCCGCCGAGGCCGCCGAACAACGTGTCGGCGTCGTCCAGGATCACCACGCCGTTCTCCACGTGGCTGCGCGCGCCCGCGTCGATGAAGAGGTCGGCCCCCTGCCCGCCATAGACGACATCGCCGTCCCACTCACCGCACAGCGTGTCGTCGCCCAGGTTGCCGTACAGCGTGTCCTCGCCGGCGTTGCCGGTCACCGCGTCACCACCCTGCCCGCCGTACAGCACATCCAGGCCGTACTTGCCGTACAGGCGGTCGTCGCCCAGGTTGCCGTACAACGTGTCCTGGCCGGGGCCGCTCTCGATCGTGTCGTTGCCGCCGAAGCCGAACAGCAGGTCGTCGCCGTCGAAGCCCTGGAACCAGTTGGCGTCGTCGTTGCCGTACATCGAATCGCTGCCGCCGGCTCCGACGAACCGCTCGATGCTGATGTAACGGTCGCCGGCGGCGGCACCGCCGTTGCCCGCCGGGTCGCGCAGGTCGATCACGACCGGCGCGGTGCCGGCCGACGTGTAGAGCACGGTGTCGAGGCCGTTGCCGCCATCCAGCAGATCGGCGCCGGCGCCACCGTCCAGGTCGTCGTCGCTGTCACCGCCCAGGAGCGTGTCGGCGCCGTCCCCGCCGACAAGCGTGTCGGTGCTGCCCAGCCCCTCCAACAGGTCGTCGCCCGCCGTTCCGGTGAACTGGTCCGCCCATTGCGAGCCCTGAATGCTGGCGTACAGGATGTCTGCCAAGGCATGTCCTCCGTTCGGGTTCGCCGCCCGCACGGATGGTCATGCCGGGACGGGTGGCCTTTCGCACAAATTCGAGGGATGTGCATCGACCACAACGCCACCGATAGGGAAAGGTTGCCCGGTAACACGCCTGCACGTTGTCGATCCGCCGGGCGTATCACCTTTGCCCGGAGCGATCGATTCCGGGGACGGGCGGGGGTCAGCGCCCCCGCAGCAGCTCCGCATAGACCGCGGCGATGCGGTCCTGGACGAGTCCGGCGTCGTACCGTTCGCGCACCAGCCGGCGCGCCGCCATGCCCAGGGTACGCGCCCGGCCCGGCTCGGCCAGCAGCGACTCGATGGCCGAGCGCAGGGCCGGAACGTCGCCGGGATCGACCAGCAAGCCGGTCTCGCCGTGCGCGATCGCTTGCGGGATGCCGCCGACCGGCGTGGTGACCACGGGCAGCCCGTAGGCCATCGCTTCCAAAAGCGCCATGGGCAACCCCTCGGCGTAGGAGGGCAGCAGGAAGACGTCGGCCTGGCGCAGCACCGCTTCCTTCTCCGCCCCGTCGACCCAGCCGAGCAGGCGGACACGGTCGGCCCACGGCTGCCCGGCGACGCGGGCGCGCACCTTGTCGACCTCGCCGTCGCCACCCAACCAGAACTGCGCCGTCGGGAAACGCGCGACGACCGCCGGTATCGCCTCCAGGATGTCGTAGGTGCCTTTCCCCGGTCCCAGCCGGCCGAGCGCCAGGACGATCGGCCCGTCGCCGCCGCGGCCGTGCTCGGCCGGCGACGGCGGCACGACCACCGGGTTGGGGACGACGACCAGCCGCTCGCGCGGGTAAAGGCCGCCGTAGAAGTCGCCCCACTCCTCCGACAGGACGAACAGCCGGTCAAGGCGGTTGAGCACGAAGCGGATGTAGGCCCGGCGCAGCGGTCCGCAGGCCGCGTAGAAGGCCGGAAAGGCCCCCGCGTGCGCCTGCCCGACCCGGGGAATGCCCAGGAGGGCGCACAGCAGGATGAAGACCGACTGCCGGTAGAAGCTGGCGTTCGCCGAGAAGTGCACGTGCACCACGTCCACCCGCCGCGTCGCCGCCACCGCGGCGAACCGTCCCAGCGCGCGGAGTGCCGCCATCAGCTTGCGCGCCCGGCTGCCGTCCACGTGCGTGGGGATGTGGCGCAGGGCGAAGGCCGGCGCCCGCCAGTGGCCGAGGACGACCTTGAGGACGGCCGCGACGCCGCCCAGCCCCTGCGTCGACGGGCCGAGGACGACGACGCGCCTGGGCCTCGCCATGGCCCCGTCGGTCCCCTGCCCCGACCCGACTCCGTCGTCGGAGGCGCCTTCGGCAAGCGAACGAGCGTTGTTCCTCATCCAGAAAGTCATTCGGTCCGGCCCCGCTTCTGATGACTGGAGAATAGCCGATAAGGAACCGCACATTGGCGGCGCAGGAGCCATCGGACAACGGGGTCTCGCCAACCATGTCGGCGTAACACCTGCCGTCTGCCCCGCACCCCCTATGGCCATCCGGATGAAAACGGAACACGGAAAAGGGCCGGCAGCGCGTGCTGCCGGCCCCGAAGGGGTGCTTGCTGTATGACCGTCAGGCGGCGGTGGCCGTCAGGTCGTGCTGGTCGAACAGCGGGTCGACGTGCAGGGCGTTCAGGACCGCCGCGTCGAACGTCGTGGCCTGCGCCGCCGCGGCTTCGGCGGAGATCGCCGGGGCCTGCTGCATGGCCACGTGGTTCCACAGGTCCACCGAGCCCGCTTCCGCCGGGGCCGCCGACGCCACCGGCGCCGTGGCGTGGAAGTAGTCCTTGGTCGGGTTGAACGTCAGCGTGCCGTTCCAGTACATGCCGCTCTGGCCGGGGATCACGTCCTGGCCGTCGAGCGCGTACTTGTCGTAGGTGACGCCGGTGGCGGTGGAGGCCATGGCCTTGCCGTCCACGGCGATGCCCTTGATGTGCAGGTTGCGGTCCACGCCGTTGATCACGGCGTCGTTGTCGTACTGCACCTGGATCTTGTGCGCCGCGTCCTGCGTCAGGCTCGCCTTGAAGGTGTAGGCCTGGGCCGAGGTGTTGTTGGCCGTGGCCTCACCGATCTGCTTGCCGTCCACCAGCACCTTGAAGTGCCCGCCGACGCCGCTCGCCAGGTTGGAATGCGCCGTCACCGTGATGGTGTTGGTCGCCGTCCCGCCCGTCGTCGGGGCCGTCGGGACCGTCGGGGCCGTCGAGGAGGACGAGCCGGCCGGGGCGATGACGTTGGTGCCGATCTTCAGCGCCGATGCCGCGACGTTGTCCAGCGAGGCCACGGTCACCGCCCCACCCGAACCAGCCGAGCCGTCGGCGTCGATGCGGATCTCGGTGGCCGTGCCGTTGGCGACGAACTTGACGTAGTCCGCGGCCGGCGTGACGCCCGACGCCTTGAGGGCGTTGTAGTACGGCGTCAGGTCGATCTTATCCTCGGCCACGGCGAAGTCGGTGACGCGATCCACGCCGGCGCTCTTTTCGATGACGACCGTGTCGAGGCCCGCACCGGTGGTGATGACGTCGTTGCCGGCGCCGCCCACCAGGATGTCGTTGCCCGCACCGCCGGACATCAGGTCGGCACCGTCGCCGCCGTACAGCTTGTCGGCGCCGTCGTCACCGAACATGGTGTCGTTGCCCTGACCGCCGTACAGGAGGTCGTCGCCGCCGCCGCCGTAGACGCTGTCGTTGCCCAGGTCGCCGAACACCGTGTCGTTGCCCAGGTTGCCGGCCACCATGTCGTCGCCGCCGCGGCCATAGATCAGGTCGTCGCCTTCCATGGAGCGCAGCGAGTTGGCGTTGTCGTCACCGCGCAGCTCGTCGGCCTGCCTCGTGGCGACCACGTTCTCGATGTTCGTCACGGTCTTGACGTTGCCGGTGCCGCCGTTGGCGGTCTTGGCGACGAGGTCGACCTTGTAGCCGACGGTCTGGTTGTACAGGTCGATCACGTCCGTGCCGGCGCCGCCGTCGAGGACATCGTTGCCCGTGCCCGGATCGAGCGTGTCATTGCCGCCCATCGCCGAGATGGTATCGCTGCCGGCGCCACCGCCCAGCTTGTCGGCGCCTTCGGTGCCCTTGATATTGTCGTTGCCGCTGGTGCCGCTGCTCTGCGTCACGCCGGTGCTCGGCGACGTCGGGGTCGTCGGCGTGGTGGGCGTGGAGGTGTCGGGCACGTCGGTGGTCTGCGTCGGGGCGACCGAGTTGTAGTTGCCGCTGCTGTTGGCGATGCGGATGTCATCGTAGTAGTAGGTGCGGCTGTCCGCCCCGGTATCACGCGTGCTCGCCCAGCCCCACTTGTAGACGCCCAGCTTCCAGTACGGACCGTGGTCGTCGTTGAAGCAGTTGGCCTTGTTCGGCAGGTCAAGGACGAGCTTGCCGTCCTTCCAAAGCTGGATGCTGCCGGTGCTGTCGGTGTAGCCCCACTTGATCTTCCAGACGAAGTCGTTCCACTTGCCCTTGAGGCTGGAAACGTCGCCCAGGTCGTAGGTCTTCACCGAATCGTAGCGGCTGTCGCCGCCGCCCGACGGCGTGAACTCCGACGCGTCGGCGCGGACCTTCACCACCAGATGGTTGGAGCCGTCCGACCACGGCAGGATCTTCAGCGCCAGGTTCGGGTTCTTCCAGGCCTCGCCGGGATCCGGATAATCATGCCATTGCATGATGACTTCGGGATCGCTGTCCTTCTGCCAGTCGGCCGGGACGTAGATCTTGGCGCCGTACCAGTAGGTATCACCGATCTTGGCGTTGGCGTTCTGCGAACCGGCGGCGGTGAAGTTGGCGCCGGTCATGCCCACCGGGACGATTTCCGAGCGCACGGTGCCGCTGCCGTCGTGGGCGAGGTAGGACTTCAGCGCGGTGCGGCCGGCGAAGGTGCCGGTGCTGACGGGGGCGCCTTCGCGGGTGTAGCCCGTGCCCGAGATCATCGGGGTGTCGAAGTTGGCGTCGTACACGAGGCCGGTGCGAGTAACGTCTGCCATGGATTGCTCCTCGGTTGGCTTTGACCTGGAGGAGGCCCCCTTCCGGGCGCCTTCGGCGGCCGCCCCAGCCGTGGCTGTCAAGGCGACCAGGCAACTCACCACCAAGGCGATCGATTGTGCCGTCCGGCGCGGCCACCGCGTTTGCGGTGGCATTCGGTGCTGCGGCTCTGCCTGCCAGCTACCGGTACGCCTGGAACCGGCAACGCCGAACGTCGCGGCGCATGCGGCCCCCCGCTCTGGGGACACCCGTCGACCCTTGCCTCGATGGAGTGTGGATTGCTCTCCGTTCCGTCCTCCAATCGACGAGCGGACCCTATCGAAAAAATTTCGGAGAAGTTGGGTCGAAATTGAGACAATCCTGCCACACCCAACACCAATCGCCTTCCAGCCGTTGATATCCGTCGATTTCTCACCGGTGTGGTCGGCGTGCCTCAGCATGGCTTTTCTCCTGTCGCGCGGGTCCCATGGTTCCTCAAGAACGCCACGACGGCTGGCGCCGAACAGCCAGCGCTTAGGAAGCATCAACCGCTGAGTTGCATTGTAAACGTTGGAATAGTTTCTTTTCGAACGGAGCAAGCCTGATGGATTAGCCTCGTTCTACCGCAAACCTGAGCGGGTAACCGGGGGCGTCGCCGATCGCCGCCATTACCCACAAGACACATTAATCTTAAGAGCACACCACCGCGCGAGAGCACCGCATTACGTTTTCATGGCGCGAATTCCTCGCGACATCAGCGAAGGGAAAGGGACCGAACATGAAGTACGTTCTTCTGGTGGCCGCCGCGACCATGTTTACCGCGCCGGCGTTCGCCGCTCCGCACCACAACAACGGCAATCACAACGGCTGGCACAAGCCGGGCAACCCGCACAACAGCGCCCCCGCGCCGTTGCTGGGCGCCGGCCTGCCGGCCCTGCTGCTCGCCGGTGGCGCGCTCGCGTGGCGGAAGCGGTCGCAGAAGGCTGACCAGTAAGCCGCGGTGACTTTCCCGGCCTCCGCTTTCCCGAGCGGGCGGAGGCCGGGCACCCCACACCGCCAACGACGGAGAGGACATCCCCCATGAAAGAGGCGTTAGGGGCATTCGTGCGCGTGACGCGGCTGGACGCGCTCGTGCGCTTTGCCTTCGCGCGGCGGCGCGTGACGATCGCCGTCTACCACAACCCCTCTCCCGACGTCCTGCGCACCCACCTCGCCTACTTCGCCCGCCGCTACAGCTTCATCACCATGGATGCGTTCGAGCGGGCGCTGACCAGCAAACGCTGGCACGAGTTGCCCCGTTACCCGATGGTCATCACCATCGACGACGGGCACGCCGGCAACGCGCGGTTGGAAGCGCTGCTGCGCGAATTCGGCGTGCGCCCGACCATCTACCTGTGCAGCCAGATCGTCGGCACTCCGCGGCCGTTCTGGTGGCAGACCGCCGCCGCCGCGACGCTCGGCGCCGAATCCCTGAAGGGCCTGACCGACACCCAGCGGCGCAAACGGTTGCGCCAAGCCGGCTGCGACCTGAGCGGCGCCGAAGGCCCGCGCCAAGCGCTGACCTGGGACGAGGTGCGCACGCTGTCCTCCGTGGCGGATTTCGGCGGGCACACCCGGCATCACCCCATCCTCCCGCAGTGCGACGACGACACCTGCGCCGACGAGATCACCGTGTGCAAGCACGAGCTGGAGGCGACGCTGAACCAGCCGTGCCGGCATTTCGCCTACCCCAACGGCGACTACGGCGAGCGCGAGATCGCCGAACTGAAGCGGGCGGGCTACGCCACCGGCCGCACCATCGAGGTGGGCTGGAACGGCCCCGATGCCGATCCCTTCCGGCTGAAGGTCATGCCCGTGTACGACCACGCCTCGCTCAACTGGCTGGTGGCGCAGATGACCGGGCTGCCGAGCTGGCTGCGTCACGTCCGCCTGAGGTTGCGCGCCCGCCCTGCCCCCGCGGCCGGCGTGCGGCCGGCCCACGCCCGCGTCTGAGCGCCTGGATCCGGCCCGTCAGGAGTTTTCCCCCATGCTCACCACACCCACCCTGCGCCCCCCGCCAGTCACTGATGGGGTCGTCGCCGACGCGGCAGCGGAGATCCGGCGGTACATCGTCGACACCTTCCTGCTCGGCACCCCCGGCGGCCTGACCGACAGTCAGTCCCTGATGGACACGGGCGTGGTGGATTCCACCGGCATGATGGCGGTCGTCGCCTTCGTCGAGGACCACTTCGGGATATCCGTGGAGGACGAGGAGATGGTGCCCGAGGTGTTCGACAGCATCGAGCGCATCGCCGCTTTCGTCGACCGCAAGCGGGCGGCCTGAACCGAGAGGCACGGCATGGCCTTCCTGGTGCATCACCTCCTCCGCGAGACCGCCGCCCGGTCCGCGGACAAGACCGCCCTGATCGCCGGCGACGACCGCCGGTCGTTCGCGGCACTCGACCGCGACAGCGACACGCTGGCACACGCGCTGCGACGGCAGGGCGTGGCGCGCGGCGACCGCGTGGCGCTGCTGGCCGAGAACACCATCGACACGGTGGTGGCGTTGTACGGCGTGCTGAAGGCCGGCGCCGCGGTGGTCCCGCTCAACCCGACGACCAAGCGCGACAAGCTGGCCTTCGTCCTCAACGATTGCGGCGTGCGCGCCGTGATCGCCCCACCCGCCTGCGCCGAGGAGGTGCGGCCGGCCGTCGCCGACGCCCCGTCGGTACGCGCCACGCTGTGGCTGGGCGAGGAGCTTGAGGACGGCGGCCCGATCGACGAACCGCGGATGATCGACGCCGACCTCGCGGCCATCATCTACACCTCCGGCTCGACCGGCCGGCCGAAGGGGGTGATGCTCACGCACCGCAACATCGTGAACACCTCCTGGTCGATATCCTGCTACTTGGGTCACACGGCGGACGACGTGGTGCTGTGCGTGCCGCCGCTGTCCTTCGATTATGGGCTGTTCCAGGTCTTCATGGCGGTGCGCGTGGGCTTCTCGCTCGTGCTGGAGCGCTCGTTCGTCTTCCCCTTCGTGGTGCTGAAGACGATGGCGAAGCACGGCGTTACCAGCCTGCCCGGCGTGCCGACGATCTTCGCCATGCTGTTGCAGCTCGATTCCTTTCACGCCGGCACCGTGCCGACGCTGCGCCGCATGACGAACACGGCCGCCGCCCTGCCGCCCGCCCACATCCGGCGGCTGCGCACCCTGTTCCCGCAAGCCCGCCTGTTCTCCATGTACGGGCTGACGGAATCCACGCGCGTCGCCTACCTCGACCCCGACCGGCTGGATGACAAGATCGGTTCCGTCGGCAAGGCCATGCCCAACTGCGAGGCTTATGTGGTCGATGACGACGGCAACCGCGCCGCCCCCGGCGTGGTGGGCGAGCTGGTGGTGCGCGGCGCCAACGTGATGCCCGGCTATTGGGGCCGGCCCGAGGAGACGGCCAAGCGCCTGCGGGACGGCGTGCTGCGCACCGGCGACCTGTTCACCGCCGACGAGGAGGGCTTCCTCTATTTCGTCGGCCGCAAGGACGACGTCTTCAAGTGCCGCGGCGAGAAGGTCAGCCCCAAGGAGATCGAGAACGTCCTCTACGAACTGCCCGACGTCGCGGAGGCCGCGGTGATCGGCGTGCCGGACGAGATCGACGGCACCGCCATCAAGGCGCACGTCGTGCCCCGTTCTGGCTCGACGCTGGACGAGGCACAGGTGCGGCGCCACTGCCGGGCGCGCTTGGAAAGCCGCCTCGTGCCCAAGTTCATCGCGTTCTGCACGGCGTTGCCGAAGACCGACACCGGTAAGATCCGGCGCGCCGCCCTTGCCGAATCCGCCTGACGGCGGCCCGGCCCGGCGATCCTCAGCACAGTGACCGAGGAGTCATGACAGCGACCGCAAACCGCAGGCTGCGCGCCCCCAAGCGCGGCGAACTCCGCCGTTACCGCCCGTCCGACCGCCCGGCGCTGGAAGCGTTCCAGCAGGCGACGTTCGGGCCGGACGCGCGCCAGCTCGACCCCGCCCACACGCACTGGCTGTACGAGGAGAACCCCTGGCGCGAGGCCGAGGGGCCGCAGCTCTGGGTCTACGAGTACGAGGGCGCCATCGTCGGCCAGCAAGGCGGCATCCCGTTCCGCCTGAAGGCCGGCGGGCTGGAACTGTCCGCCTCCTGGGGCGTGGAGCTCATGGTGGCGCCGGAATGGCGCCTGCGCGGCGTCGGCCCGGCGTTATCGGAGGCGCACGCGGCGGCCAGCGACGTAACCCTCGGCCTCGGCATGTCGGAGGCGGCGTACAAGGCCTACCGCACGGCGGGGTGGATCGACCTCGGCCTCGTGCCGACCTACTGCCGGGTTCTGGAGGCACGGCGCTGCGCGCGGGCGCTGGCGGTGCGCGGTCCGCTGCTGCCGCTGGCGGCGGCGCTGGCCACCCCGGCGCTGGACCTCGCCGGCTTCCTCTGCGACACCGGCGCCAGGCTGTTCGGCACCCGCCTCGTGCCCATCCCCGCCTTCGATGAGGCGGTGGACGATTTGTGGGCCACCGTATCGCCGCATCAGCCGGTGCTGGCGCGCCGCGACGCCCGCACGCTGTCCTGGCGCTTCGACGCCCGCAACGCCGATCGCTACCGCCGCTTCTACCTGATGCACCGCGGCGTGGTGAAGGGCTACGCCGTGCTGCGCGTCGACCGCTGGGAAGCCGAGCCGATCGGCGTCGTCATCGACTATCTCGCGCGGCCGGAATGGCTGCTGCCGATGCTGGCGCACCTCACCCGCCTCGCCCGCCGGGAGGGGCTGGTGGCGCTGCTCTGCCGCACGCTGAACGAGCCGGCCGACCGGGTGTTCAAGGCGCTGGGCTTCCTGCAGTTCCGCCAGGGCCACCGCACCCCAACGCGCGCCATGGCCCGCCTGGGGGAGAACGCCCGCGACGCGGCCGAACTGATCGGCGACCGCCGCAACTGGCTGATCACCGCCGGCGACAGCGACACGGGGTTGCGGGAGCTGGGATCGTAGGGCCGGGTTCCGGCCCTACGTCATGCACGCTGTGCCTGTTACAGCTCTTTCCACGGGAGACGCGCGGCGGTGCCGGCGCAGACATCGTCCTCGATCACCGCGACGAGCGCGTTGAGCGTGGTGCCGGACCGCGTGCCGAACAGCCGCAGCAAACGGCCGAACTTCTCCGTCACATAGGCTTCGAGGACCGGCGGTGCGTCGTGCACACGGCCCGACAGCACGTAGGCGATCCGCCCGGTATCGCCGAAATGGTTGTCCAGCATCGCCGTCGCCTCGCCATTGATCGGCACGGCGGCGACACGCACCGTGTCTTCGCATGCCCCGGCGCGCTCGGCGCGCGCGTACTCCTGCACGCGGTAATGCGCGTCGCCGCTGAGCGGGATCATGCCGACGCGCTGGTAGCCCTGCGCCGCCAGGAAGGCGTCGATCCGCCCTTCCAGGCGGCTGCGGCTGTTGGCGTAGCCCTCCCCCGCCTCGCCGCCGCCGCGGGCCAGCTTCGGCGGAACCGTAACCGCGACCACCGCCGCCAAGCCGGCGGCCAGAGCCAGCGAACCGAGCTTCATCGCGCATCTCCCAACTCATGACGACCCAACTCATGACGCACTCCGCGCACGGCGATCAGGGCCGCGACCGCCAGGGTGACGAGGCCGAGGATCTGCGCGCCCAGGTCCGAATGCAGCGCGTGGTAGGCGTCGGGGCCGAACCCCATGCCGACGAGGCGCGCGTGGTTCAGCACGAACATGGCCAGCACGACCAGCGCGGCGGTCATCAGGTCCCGCGCCTTCCAGGCGGGCCGCGCGGCCTGCGTGATCGCCACCCAGCACACCAGCCCGGCCGAGATATAGTGCATGGACAGGCAGCCGGCGACGACGGCGAGGCCGAAGCCGTCCGGCGTGTCCACCAGGTTTCCGTTCAGCATGACGCCGTCGCGCATCAGACCGAGGGTGAACGCGACGGCCGCCGCTTCCAGGTTGGTCAGCGGCATGGCCAACAGGTTCACCGCCACGCGGCTCCAAACCTCGTGCACCGACAGGGCCAGCATCACCGTCGCCGCGGCCCGGCTGGACTCCGGTGCGCGGTTGCGCAGCAGGTCGAAGGCGGCCAGCATGCCGATGGCCATCCAGCTCACCTGTGGCGACGGCAGCGCCATAAGTATGAGGAAGAAGGCACCGACGCCGAGGTCGGCCCTGGAAGGCGGTGCCGTGCTTCCGCGCAGCGCCAGCCGCACGGCCAGTGCACTCGCCAGCAGCTCGATGACGGTGACGCCGAACAGGTTGGCGGCAGCCATGAGCACGCCGTACTTGGTGATCGCCGCGCCGACATCCGGCGCCAGCCCGTTGATCAGGCCAACAAGGTAGAGCCCGGCCATGAGCTGGCCGCGCGGCACGGTCCATGTGCCGCGCAAGGCAAGACTGGGGGAAGGAGAGGCGTCGGTGCCGATCGACATGGCGTTCGCTCCGGGAATGACGGCCGCATGCGGGTGATCATGAAATCGGCCCCCGCTTCCCGGCAAACCCGCAACGGAATTAGCCCGCACGACACCCCGTTCGATCGGATGGGGGTGGCACGTTCTTCAGCTCGACCGTGCGGACTGCGCCATCCGCTGCATGGCGGCCAGGACGAACGTCCGGCAGCCCAGCAGGTTGAGCGCCAGCCCCGCCGCGGCGTAGACCGCGACACCCGCCGCCACCATGGCCGCCAGCCCGGCCGGCGTCAGCGGATAGGCCGGCAGGATCAGCGCGACCGCCATGACCCCGGCGGCCAGGAGGCTGCGCCACACGGTGTCGACCGGCACCGGCACGGGCATCAGCCACGTCGCGGCGCAGATCGTCAGGACCAGCCCGCCCGCATAGGACGCCAGCATGGCCGTCATCGCCCCGGCGACACCCCACGCCGGCACCAGCAGCAGGTTGAGGCCGACGTTCAGCACGGCGATCGGCACGTTCAGCAGCAGCAGCAGGCCGGTGCGCCGCTTCAGGTGGAAGACGTGGTCGTAGACGTGGATCTTCACCCCGCTGAGGAAGGCGGCGACCGCCAGCCACGGCATCAGCGCGCCGGCCGCCCGGTACTGCTCGCCCAGGCACGCGACGGCCACGTGCTCGGCCGTCAGCGCCAGCCCGACGGTCGCCGGCACACACAGGGCCAGCACGATGGCGAAGTTCTCGCGCAGGCGGCGCCGGGCCGATTCCATCCCTTCCCGCTCGAAGGCACGCATCAGCATGGGATAGGCGGCGACCAGCGTGACGGAAAACAGGAGTGCTATGCTCTGGCGCGACAGGTTGCCGGCCACGGAATAGACGCCCACCGCCTCCTCGCCCCAGAACAGGCCGATGATGTAGCGGTCGGACAGCGCCACGAGGTCGGCCAGGACCACCGCCAGCGTCGCCGGCAACCCGAAGGCCAGACAGGCGCGCGTGGTCGCCCCGTCGAACGCGCCGCCGGAGAAACGCACGGCCGCCGCCGGCAGATCGGCCAGCAGGATCAGCGCGAAGACCGCCACGGCCCCCAGCAGCAACGCCTGCTCCTCCAGTCCCAGCAGCACCGCCAGCAGCACCGCCGTCAGGAGCGAGACGGACGCGCGGCCGATCTCGATCATGCTGTAGCGCAGCGCCTCGCCCCGCACGCGGTGTCGGTTCAACACCTGCAGCAGGGCCGCGCGCAACACCAGCAGCACGAGACCGGACGCCATGGCGAGCGCCAGCGCCCGGTCGGGGACCAGCCACAGCGCCGCCGGGATGCCGGCGCCCAGCACCAGTACGCCGATGGCCAGCAGCATCGCCTGCGTGTTGGCGAACAGCGCGGGCACCGCGCCCGCCGCCGCCCGCGGTTCGTAGAAGCGCATCTCGCCGGAGCGCAGCCAGCCGAACAGCACGATGTCCAGCAACTGCACGGTGACCATGACCAGCGCGTAGCGGCCGAACGCCTCCGGGCTGATCAGGTGCGTGAAGACGATGACCGTCAGGAATTGCAGCGCCGCCGGGACGACCACGGCGGGCGTGTAGCTGACCATCTTGCGCAGCAGGCTGCCGGACGCCATTCCAAAACCCCTCACAAGAAACCCAAGCGACGACCCCAGCCTCTCACGGCCGCAGCACCTGCCCGTAGACCGCCTGGGTGCGTTGCGCGGTGCTTTCCCAAGTGAACTCGGCGGCACGGCGGACGGCGCGGCCCGACATGCGCTCGACCAACGCGTCGTCGTTCAGCATCCGATTCAGGTGCGCGGCGAAGGTGTCGACGTCGCCGTAGGGCGACAGCAGGCCGGACGCGCCGTGCTCGACCACGTCCGGGATGCCGCCCACGTCGGTCGCCACCACCGGCAGGCCCGACGCCATCGCCTCGCACAGCGCGATGCCCTGCGATTCCTCCTCGGAATGCAGCGCGAAGACGCGCGACGTGCGCACCGTGCGCAGCAGCTCCTCCCGGCCGAGGTCGGAGCGCAGTTCCACCTGATCCTGCACGCCCAGGCGCCGGACCAGTTCGCGCAGCTCCTCCAGATAGGCGCGGTCGGTGGTGGCGCCGATGATTGTCAGGTGGGCCGACACGCCCTCCCGCAGCACGCGGCTGAACGCCTCGATGAGCAGGTGATGGCCCTTGCGGCGGGAGAAGGTGCCAATCGACACGACGTGACGCGAGAGCCACGGCCGGCGTTCGGATTCCGCGACGCGCCAGTCCTGCAGGAAGATGCCCTGCGGGATGACGTGCGCCTTCGGCTTGCCGGCCAGATTGAAGTATTCGACCACGTAGGGCGTGTTGCCGATCACCGCATCCGCCGCCTCCACGGTGAACCATTCCGCCAGCCCGTAGAACACCACCTTGATGGCGTTGCCGACCGACGGCCTGGCGCGGAACCGGTCGCGGCATTCCTTGCCGACGATGCCGTGCACGCTGAGCACCGTGGGGACGCGCATCGCCTTCAGCGTCGCCATCATGGCGATGGTGATGATGTTGGTGCCGTGCAGGTGCGCGACCTTGATGTCCGAAGTCCGAAACCGCCGCAGCATTCGCGGAAGGCACAGGAGCGCCGCCACCTGCCGCCGCATGGGGGAGCGGAAGTAATGCACCGTCACGCCGTTCACGCTGGCGTCGTAGTCGCCTGCGATGTCGGCCTTGGGGACCGCGAACACGGCCACGCTGGTGCCGTCGCTGGCCGCCGTCAGCGCCTGCGCGAGACCGGCCGTCGAGGCTTCCACGCCACCCCGTACCTTGTTCATGGTCAGGGGGAAGTCGCCGACGAACGCCACCGCCGTCATAGTGCCACCCTTGTTGCAACAATCGCCCTGGAAAGTGGCGTCAACGGGCGGGGGTCGGCAATGGCTCGTCCGGCGATGGGCAAACGTATGCGGCGGAAGGGAGAACTAACGCCTTCGGATGCCAGCACGAACATTTGCGGCGCATTGGGGGTGCCGGGTCCATTCCGCCTAACACGGGAAGACGAACCCCGAATCACCAGCCCCGCCGACTGACCGGATGCGCCCGGATGCGGCCCGCATTATTTCCTGGGTCCCGTCGCGGCGCCTCGTCCAGCGTGACGCCGCGACCCATCCGAACCTTGGCAAGCGGGGTCCGTGGTGACGATCCAGTCCGAACCGTCGTTTTCCATTTCCGAAGACCGGCCGGCGCGACCGGCCGGACGCTCCGGCGGCCTGATGCGCAAGCTGGCGTGGTACCGGTCGCGGCTCGCCTCCATGTCCACGGCGGAGGTGGCGCACCGCGTGGTCGAGCAGGCCATGCGCACCACCGCGCGCTGGCGGAGCCCGGACTTCGCCGCCGAAGCGCAAGGCGCGCTGCCGGTCATTCCCGGCCTTGCCGACGGGGTGCTGGCGCTGGCCGCCATGCATCCGGAGCTGATCCGGAGCTGGCGCGCCGTGGCGCGGCGGGCGGCCGAGGGCCGCTTCCGCCTGCTGGGCGTCGAGTGGCCGGGCTGCGACCGCCACACCCGCTGGCACCTGGACCCGACCACCGGCCGGTCCTGGCCGGCGGAGCCCTACTGCTTCGACATCTCCTTCCGCCACACGGACGGGCTGGGCGACGTCAAGCACGTGTGGGAGGTGAACCGCCTCCAGCACCTGCAGGCGGCGGCGGCGCTGGCCACCGGCACCGGCGACGGCGCGATCAGCGCCGCCTGCGCGGCCGAGATCGAAAGCTGGATCGACCACAACCCGCCCTTTCGCGGCGTGAACTGGGCCTCCGGCATCGAACTGGCGCTGCGCGCCATCAGCATCATGACCGTCACCTCCCTGCTGCCCGCAGCCGCCTTCCCGGACGCGCTGCGGGGCAAGGTGCGCGCCACGCTGGCGGCGCACGGGCACTGGCTGATGCGCTACCCGTCCCTGCACTCCTCCGCCAACAACCATCTGATCGCCGAGGCCGCCGGGCTCTACCTGATCGGCACGCTGGTGCCCGGACTGAGCGAGGGCGAACGCTGGGCCGCGTACGGCCGGCGCACGCTGATCGCCGAGGCCTTCCGGCAGATCCACCCGGACGGCGTGGGCGCCGAGCAGTCGCCGACCTACACCGCCTTCACGCTGGAATTCCTGATGCTGGCCGGCTGCATCGCCGACCGCGTCGGCGAGCCGTTCCCGGACGCCTTCTGGGCGCGGCTGGAAGCCTCCGGCGAATGCCTGCGCTGGTTCACCGACGCGGCCGGCGGGCAGCCGCGCATCGGCGACGACGACGAGGGGCGCGTCTTCATCTCCCAGGTCGAGCCGGAGTCCTATGTCACCTCCGTGCAGGCCGCCCTGGCCGGCCTGCGCGGCCGGGCCGATCTCGTGCCGCCGGGGGCCGCGCCGCACCTGCGCCACGCGGTCCTCGCCCCGCCGCCCGCCCCGGCCGCGGCGCCGGAAGGCGTGCGGCGCTTCCCGGACGGCGGCTACACCGTGTTCCGCTGGACGCAGGCGGAGACGGACTGCCTGGCGGCGTTCGACCACGGGCCGCTCGGCTACCTGTCCATCGCCGCGCACGGGCACGCCGACGCGCTGGCGCTGTGGCTGCACGTCGGCGGCCAGCCGGTGCTGATCGACGCCGGCACCTTCCTCTACCATTCCGGCGGCGACTGGCGTTCCCACTTCCGTGGCACGCCGGCGCACAACACCCTGTCCATCGCGGGCGAGGATTCCAGCCGCATCGCCGGCCCCTTCAACTGGTCGGAGAAGGCCAAGGCCGTGATGCTGGGCGCCGTCGACGGCCCCGACCTGTGGTCGGTCGAGGCGGAGCACGACGGCTTCCTGCGCCGGCACGGGGCGCGGCACCGCCGCCGGCTGGAGCGGTGCCGCAACCGGCTGATCGTCACCGACCGGCTGGTGGGGACGGCACGGCCGCTGCCCGTGGAGATCGGCTTCCTGATCCACCCGGACCTGACCGTCACCCACACCGGTGCCGGCTGGAGCATCGCCGACGCCGAGCGGGTGCTGGCGGTCGTCGCCGTCGGCGCGCCGTTGGACGCCACGCTGGAGCGCGGCGTCTCGTCGCCACGCCGTGGCTGGTGCTCCCCCGCTTTCGGCGCCCGCATGCCGGCGCCGCGCCTGGTGCTGCGCGGCGACCTGGGGCCGGAGGACGCCAGCCGGGTGACCATCACCGTGCTGCCGGGGTGAATGTTACCGGATGATACGCCGTGATACGCCCCGGGGGCGGGCGTAACATCCGGCCACCGGCTTCATTTTCGGGAAACGGCAACGGGTTCGTGAAACGGAAAACGGGACGGAGGGTTGCCTCCGTCCCGTTCGCGTGTGTGGCCATTGTCGCTGAGATGATGGCGGAGAATAGGAATTTTGTCAACGAATGCGCCATCCCTCTCCCCTGGGGGGAGAGGTTTTGCCGGAGAGCTTGCTTACCGCTCCGGCGGGGTGGCGCCCGGCGCCGGGATGGTCAGGTAGCGCAGGCGCTTCATCTCGCGCCGGCCGTGCGTGACGGTGTCCAGGATCAGGCCGCACATCAGGCTGAGGAACGCCAGCAGCATCAGGCCGGTGGACAGAACCGCCGTGGGCAGGCGCGGCACCAGGCCGGTCTGCACGAAGGTGGCGATCACCGGGGCCGCCAGGACCAGCGCCAGCGCCGCCAGCAGACCGAACACCAGGCCGAAGAAGGGCAGCGGCCGTTCCTCCTTCACCAGGACCAGGATGGTGCGCAGGATGCGGAAGCCGTCGCGGTAGGTCTTGAGCTTGCTCACCGACCCCTCGGGGCGGTCCTTGTAAGGCGTCTTCACCTCGGCGATCGGCATGCGCAGCTCCAGCGCGTGCACGGTCAGCTCGGTCTCCGTCTCGAAGCCGCTGGCCAGCGCGGGGAAGGACTTCACGAAGCGGCGCGAGAAGACGCGGTAGCCGGACAGCATGTCCTGGATGCGGCTGCCGAAGATCCGCGCCACGATGCCGGTCAGCACCTTGTTGCCCAGGCGGTGGCCGGGGCGGTAGGCGGCGGCGATGTCCGTCACCCGCTGGCCGTTCACCATGTCAAGCTGCTCGGCCCACAGCTTCTGGATCATCTGGGGGGCCGAGGGGGCGTGGTAGGTGTCGTCGCCGTCGACCAGCACGTAGACGTCCGCCTCCACGTCGCTGAACATCCGGCGCATCACGTTGCCCTTGCCCTGCAACGGTTCGTGCCGGACCACGGCGCCGGCCGCGCGCGCCACCTCCACCGTGCGGTCGGAGGAGTTGTTGTCGTAGACGTAGACGGTGGCGTCCGGCAGGGCGGCGCGGAAGTCCTGCACGACCGTGCCGATGGCCGCTTCCTCGTTGTAGCAGGGGATCAGCACCGCCACGGCCGGCGCGTCCGGCCGCACGTCCGGCTTCGGCGTCCGGGGCGTGGTGGTGTCGACCAGGGAAATCGCGCTGCCAGCCATTATCCTCTCCCGACTGTCCATTTACAAAGGTCCTCTGGAATTCGCCTTGGCCCGCATGTAGTCGCCGAAGCACAGGACCAGCGTGACCAGGACCGTCAGCGCCGTCGTCTTGGCGGCCAGCGAGTTGTTGGTGGAGGCGACCATCAGGAAGGTGGCCACCGTCAGGCCGCCGACGTAGCCGCCCCGGTGCGCCGTGCGCCACAGGAACAGGCCGAAGCCGTAGGTCAGCAGGGCGACGTTGACGATGCCCAGGTTGACGATCAGGTAGATCCAGAAGTTCTCGATGACGCCGATGTGCGACAGGTTCTCCATCAGGATGCCCACCGCCTCGCTGCTGATGCCGAACCAGAGCTGGTCGCGGCTGATGTACTGGAAGATGTTGAAGGCCTCCAGGCGGGTCTGGGCGCTGCCGTCGAACAGCGCGCGGCCGACGATGCGCTCGCCCAGCCCGGTGGTGCTGAGCACGCCAATCAGCAGCAGCGGGCCGATCAGCAGGATCGACAGGTAGATCACCGCGCGCTGCAACGACAGCGTGCCGCGGTAGAGCCGCGCGCACACGTCCACGACGATGAAGCCGAACAGCCCGATCACGGTCAGCAGCGCCGCCGCGCGCCCGCCGAAGGCCAGCAGGCCCAGGCCCAGGATGCCGAAGGCCACCGCCGAGCCGCGCCCGGTGGTCGCCAGATGGAAGCCCAGGATGGCCGCCGGAACGGTGATCAGCGCGTTGTTCAGCGGGTGGCCCAGCAGGGACGCGGCGCGGAACTCCATGCCGCCGTCCCAGCGGATGTCCCATTGCAGGTAACCGATCAGGTACTGGCGGGTCGCCGCCTCGCCCAGCGCGATCAGCGCGTTGAGCGTGAGCAGCCAGAACACCACGGTGAACAGCCGCGCCCGCGTCTCGGTGGGCAGGTGGTGCAGCACGATGGCGAACAGCGCCGGGGCCATGAACACGTCGATCAGGTACGCCAGGCCCGACGGGCCGTAGCGCATGATGCCGAACAGCGCCACCACCGCCACCAGCCCCAGGAAGATGACCTCGGCCCCCTGTTTGCGCCAGATCGCCTGCATGGTGGTCACCGGGTCGCCCCGCGTGAACAGCAGCCAGCCGAAGGCGGCGGCGATCAGGTAGGTGGAGGGGTGGATCTTCCCCAGCAGGCCGCCGCCGGGGCTGACGTAGGCGACGCCGAACGTCTCGATCAGCGGCGCGCCCAGGCAGGCAGCCAGCGCCGCCGCGACGAGCGCGAGCTTCGCCAGCACGCTCTGCCGCGAGACGGGAACCGCCAGCGGCGCGGCCGCGATGGGAGTACTGGTGATTTCGGTCATGGTGTTGCTGTCGCCTCCATCACGGCCGGCACGGTGAAACAACTGGAAGCGGAGCGCCCCTTCACAGCCCCTCCCCCGCGAGGGGGAGGGGCTGTGTCCTTGGCCGCGCCGACACCGATCCAGACCTTCACTGGGCTCTATTTAAGGTGTGGCGGGCGTCAGCCGGCCGGGTTCATCGGGGCTGCCGCGCTCGTAGACCCACACCGACCGATCGGGGAAAGCCTTGCGCAGATCCTCCGGCGCCGCGTCCGGACGGGCGTAGAGCACCGGGCCGTCCACCGACAGGCCGTTGCGCGCCAGGTCCTCGGCGATCAGGCCCAGGCCCGGCGTCGTCTTCACGATGACGATGGCCTTGTCGAGCCCCATGTCGGCGGCGAGGCGGTAGAGGTCCTGCCGCTCGGCGATCTGCGCGCGGTAGGTGGGCCACAGGAAGAGGTGCGTCAGCGCCAGCGTGGCGACGCAGACCAGCACGGCGTGCAGCACCACCGGCCGCTCCCACACCCGCCGGCCCCGCGCGGCGGCAAGCGGCGCCGCCGTGCCGATGGTGGCCAGCATCAGCGGGAACGCCTCGTAGTAATAGCGCGGGCCGTAGCGGTTGCCGCCCAGCGTGGGGAAGAAGACGTAGCCGACCAGGAAGGTCGGGAAGATCAGGTCGTAGAAACGCAGGGCGCCATTGCGCACCTTCACCGCGAAGGCCACCAGATACAGCGCCAGCAGGATCGGCGACGCCCAGACCGCCAGTTCGGCCACGCGGTAGAGCGAGATGGCGCTGCCGTGCACCACGTCCTCCCAGGCGGCGGTCAGGAAGATGTCCGGCCGGTTGATGACGGAATAGGTGCTGCGGAACGGGCTGCCGGTCACCGCGTCCTGGTAGAGCATGAGCAGCACCAGGAAGGGTGCGGCGACCAGCGCCATGACGACGGCGATGCGCAGCCACGCCCGCCGGTTCTCGACGAACACCCAGACCAGCATGGCCGGGATCAGCAGCAGCAGCGTCATGTAGCGCGTGGCGCCGATGACGCCCAGGCACAGCGCCGCCGCGACCAGCGCCAGTCCCCCTTTCCCCTCGCCATGGCGCACGCAGGCCACGCACAGCAGCGCGATGCACAGCGCGGTGAAGACGTGCGAGTGGTAGGAGGCGGCGTTGTAGACGGTGAACGGCGTCAGCGCGAAGACCAGCGCCACGGCCAGGGCGACGGTACGCTCGCCATAGGGCCACGCCCGCGCCGCCAGCGACGCGGCCAGCGCCCCGCCGAACAGCGCGTTGGCCGCCCAGACCGGCAGGCCGACCAGCACGGCCAGCGCCAGCGCGCCCGGCCAGCCGGGCGGGTACTGGCTGACCCATTTGCCGTCCAGGACCCAGGTGCGGTAGGGGGCGAAGGTCTCGCCCAGCGGCGGCGCGGCCACCCACAGTTCGCCGCGCGCGAAGTGCCAGGCCTGGAACAGGTAGGCGTACTCGTCGCCGGAGTTGGGAAAGGCTTCCAGCACCACGACCGCCACCACCAGCGAACCCGCCAGCGCGGCGGCGACGGCAAGAGCGATGAACAGCCCGGTCCGCGCCTCGATCGCGCGCGCCAAGGCCCGCGCCAGCGCGCGCGAGCTTTCCGGCGCCAGCAGCGCCGGCGCCAGCACGGCGGAGAGGGACAGGGCGCAGAAGGCGACGAAGCTGGCGATGCCGGAGGGTGTGAGCAGGCGTTGCGGGTGCACGGTCAGCGGCACCACCTCGGCCAGCAGCGCCATGCCGGCGCCGGCGAACAGCGCGTAGACCGCGGCGATCACCCAGGCGCGGTCGAGCGCCCGGCGGGCATCCGCGTTCCGAACCGTCGAGGACATATGGGTCATGCAATGGCCCTGTGCTTGAAAGGGGCGTCGAACGCCCCGCTCACGGCAATATCGGGAGGTGTAGTTGGGGTTTGCCGCGCCGCCGTGTCCAACAGGCAAAGGACGCACCCCAAATCGGTAGGGGAAGGCGCGCGCGGGGGATCAGCCGACCGGACGGAGTCGCCGCCGGTGGTGCACGGGACGGGCCGACGTACCCGGATGGCCCGGCGCGGTTCAAACGGCGGATCCACGCCTACCACGCCTCCCGCGATCGGAAACACCAAAGAACAGATGCCCGGCCGGCCTTGCGCAACCATAAGAAATGGCGGGAGCGGAGCGCGCCCCGGCGCGTCTTGCCGACATTGGCGAAACCTTCCCGGCTTCATCCCTCTTACAGAGTAGACCGGAAATGAACGCAATTCGCCGGACAGACAAGGCATTGCCCTTGCCATCGGACCCGACGACGACGGGCGAAAAGCAGTTGAGCCTGTATGAGGCGTACAAGCTGCTCTACCGCCGCAAGTGGATCATGATCGGTATCCTGGCCGTCAGCGTCGCCGCGGGCGTGGCCATCGCCGTGAGCACCAAGCCGCGCTACACCGCCACCGCGACGGTCATGCTGGACCCGCGGCAGGAGCATCTGGTCAACGTCGAATCCGTCCTGTCCGGCCTGGTGCCGGACACCGCCACCATCGAGAGCGAGGTGGAGGTGCTGCGCTCCCGCAGTCTGGCGCGCAAGGTGATCGACGAAACGAACCTGCTGAGCACCGAGGAGTTCAACCCGACCGACCAGGAGGTCCCGCTCACCGCCCGCGCCATGGCCTTCGTGCGCCGCACCATCGCCGACGCCCGCACGACGGTCGAGGGATGGATGGGCCTGGAACCACCGGCGCCCGAGGCCCCCTACGCCGGCGAGGACGCGATGATGACCCAGGTCATCGACCGCTTCGAGGAGAGCCTGTCGGTGGGCGCCATCGGCCGGTCGCGCGTCATCGCCGTGTCCTTCACCGCGAACGATCCGGCGCTGGCCTCCCGCGTCGCCAACAAGCTGGTCGAGGCCTACACGCTCCAGCAGATGCAGGCGAAGTTCGACGTGACGCAGAAGGCGACGACCTGGCTGAGCGGCCGGATGAACGAGCTGAAGGCGGAGGCCGAGGCGTCGGAGAACCGCGTCGAGACGTTCCGCGCCGAGAACGGGCTGATCAAGGGGCAGAACACGCTGCTGCTGTCCGAACAGGTCTCGCGCCTGAACACCGACTACGTCACCGCGCACGCCGAATGGCAGGCCGCGCAGTCGCGCCTGGAAGCCATCGAGCAGGCGGTGCGCCGCAACGGCCCGGCCGCCGTGTTCAGCTTCCCCGAGCTGACGGAGAACCGCCCGCTGGACGACCTGCGGCGGATCGAGGGCGACCAGCAGCGCCGCATGGCGGAGCTGTCGCACGTCCACGGCCCGCGCCACCCGTCGATCATGGCGCTGACCGCCGAGATGGCCTCCACCCGCCAGCGCATCGCGCGCGAGGCCGAGGACGCCGTGCAGCGCGCCCGCAACCAGGCCGAGGTCGCGCACAAGCGCGCGCAGGCCCTGCTCGCCTCGCTGTCCGACCAGAAGGAGGACCTGTCGCGCCTGAACGTCACCGAAGTGCGCCTGCGCGCGCTGGAGCAGGAGGCGCAGGCCAACCGCACCATCTACGAGACCTTCCTCAACCGCCTGAAGCAGACCGAGCAGATGGGCTTCGTGCGGCCGGAATCCTGGGTCGTCTCCCGGGCCGACGTGCCGCTCGCCGCGTCCTTCCCGAACAAGCCGCTGATCGTGGCGCTGGCCGCCCTGCTGGGCGCGGTCGTCGGCCTGCTGGTGGTCTTCGCGTCGGAGCTGTTCGAGACCGGCATCCGCAGCATGGAGGAGATCGAGGGCCGCCTGGGCATCCCGGCGCTGGGCCTGGTGCCGCGCATCCGCAAACGCTTCTGGAGCCGTGGCGGCCTGCTGGGCGAGATCGACCGCAACCCGTCGTCGGCCTACGCCGAGGCGCACCGGTCGGTGCTGACGTCGGTCCTCATGAGCACGCCGGGCGATGCCGGGGGCCGCGTCGTGCTGCTGACCTCCACGCTGCCGGGCGAGGGCAAGACGACGACGACCCTGTCGCTGGCCCGCGTCGCCTCGCGCAGCGGCTACCGGGTGCTGGTGGTCGACGCCGACCTGCGCCGCGCCGGCCTCAGCCACGAGCTGAACGTCACCGGCGGCAACGGCCTCAGCGACTACCTGGACGGCAAGGCCGACCTGGAGGACGTCATCCGCCAGAGCAAGAGCGGCCTGCAGGCCATCGGCGCCGGCCGGTCGCGGCACGACGTGCAACTGCTCCTGCTGTCGCCGCGCTTCAACGAGGCGATCCGGGCGCTGCGCAACCACTATGACCTGATCCTGATCGACTCGCCGCCGGTGCTGCCGGTCAGCGACACCAAGATCCTGGCGGTCAGCGCCGACACCTGCCTGTACGCGGTGCGCTGGCGCCATTCGCGCGCGCGGTCGGTGGCCTTCGCCATGAAGGACCTGGAAGGCAGCGGCGCGCCGATCGCCGGCGCCGTCCTGACGCAGGTCGACACCCGCCAGCTCGCCATGCACACCTACAGCGACGCCGACATGTATTCCAAGGAGTGCGCCCGCTACTACACGGCGTAGGGCATCGCACGCCGTCGGCGTGACGCCTGAAAAGCCCTTCCTCCCTGGCGCCGCGAGTAACATCCGCTCCGCCGCGCCAGGGGGAAGGGCTTTTTCTTGTGCTTTTCTTCGGCGATCGCGCCGACGGGGCACCGATGAAGGAACCACGCGCGGCCGACGGATTACTACCGACGCGGCCCCTCACCGACGACATGGATCCGGTCGCACCACCATAGCTGCTCCGGCTTTTCCAATAAATACTCCATTCTGTTTCCTCGGCATTCATTTACCTAAGCCGGATTGGCACTTCGAATGGAGCGTTGACGCCATGCCGCACGACGCACATCTTGCTTTGCATTCTATTGGCCGTGACAGGCACGCCAATAGCGCGCTGGCTTTGAAAGTATTTATACGATGGTGTTAGCCACTTCACTACGCCGTTACTATCCAATCCCGTCATTCTCCCTGGGTTTTTATTCGCGGAAGATCCGGCACCCACGATCGCCGGCGATGCTTCCGCGGCCGGAGATCCCAGGTGGCTGCGTCCGGGTGAAAGTCCGGAGCATCGGCAAGCGCGGAGTTCCTGCATGAGAGTTCTCATCGTCTTCGGCACCCGGCCAGAGGCCATCAAGATGGCGCCGCTCCTCAAAGCGATGGAGCGCACGCCCGGGCTGACGCCGATCGTCTGCGTGACCGCGCAGCACCGGCAGATGCTCGACCAGGTGCTGGAGCTGTTCGACATCCGCCCGGACTTCGACCTCGACGTGATGCGCGACGGCCAGGGGTTGTCCTACGTCACCAGCGCGGTGCTGTCCGGCATCATGGACGTCATCGCCCAATGCAAGCCCGACCGCGTGCTGGTCCAGGGCGACACGACCACCACCATGGCCACGGCCATGGCGGCCTTCTACGCCCGCGCGCCCGTCGGCCACGTGGAGGCGGGTCTGCGCACCGGCAACCTCCTCTCGCCCTGGCCGGAGGAGATGAACCGCAAGGTGGCGAGTTGCATCGCCGACCTGCACTTCGCCCCCACCACCCAGTCGCGCGACAACCTGCTGCGCGAGGGCATCGACGCCTCGCGCATCGAGGTGACGGGCAACACCGTCATCGACGCGCTGCTGTTCGCCGTGGACCGCATCGGGAAGGACGCGGCCCTGCGCGCCTCGCTGGACGCGCAGTTCCCGTTCCTCGACGAGATCGCGCGCACCGGGCGGCGGATGATCCTGACCACCGGGCACCGGCGCGAAAACTTCGACGGCGGGCTGGAGCAGGTCTTCACCGCGCTGTCCTGGCTGGCCGAGCGGCCGGACGTGTCGGTGGTCTTCCCCGTCCACCTGAACCCCAACGTCCAGAAGGCGGCGCAGGCCATCCTGAAGGGTCGGGACAACGTGCACCTGATCCCGCCGCAGGAATACCTGCCCTTCGTGTACCTGATGACGCGCGCGCACCTGATCGTCACCGATTCCGGCGGCGTGCAGGAGGAGGCGCCGTCGCTGGGCAAGCCCGTGCTGGTCACCCGCGACACCACCGAACGGCCGGAAGCCGTCACCGCCGGCACCGTCGAGCTGATCGGCCCGTCGGCCGAGGCCGTGGTCACCCACGCCACGCGCCTGCTGGACGACGCGGAGGCCTACCGGCGGATGAGCCGTGCCCACAACCCTTATGGCGATGGTCGCGCCTGCGACCGCATCATTGCGAGGATGCTCCATGAAATCGGTTAGCAGGATTTCCGTTGTCGGCCTCGGGTACATCGGCCTGCCCACCGCGGCCGTCTTCGCCGACCGCGGCGTCGAGGTGATCGGCGTCGACGTCAGCGCCCACGTGGTCGAGCGCATCAACGCCGGCGAGCCGCACATCGTCGAGCCGAACCTGGGCGCGCTCCTGCGCCGCGTGGTGGAGGCCGGCAAGCTGCGTGCCTCGCAGACGGCGGAGCCGGCGGACGCCTTCATCATCGCGGTGCCCACGCCGTTCCAGGACGTCGAGGGGCACCACTGGCCCGACCTCAGCTACGTCGAGAGCGCCGCGCGCGCGGTGGCCAAGGTGCTGAAGGAAGGCGACCTGGTGATCCTCGAATCCACCTCGCCGGTCGGCACGACCGAGCGCATGTGCACCTGGATGGCGGAGGAGCGCCCCGACCTCACCTTCCCCACCCAGCGCGGCGAGCTGTCCGACGTCCGCGTCGCCCACTGCCCGGAGCGCGTGCTGCCCGGCCGCATCCTGGACGAGGTGGTGAACAACGCCCGCGTCATCGGCGGCATCACGCGGAAGTGCGCGCAGCAGGCGTTGCAGCTCTACAAGATCATCTGCGAGGGCGAGTGCCGGCCGACCAACGCCCGCACGGCCGAGCTGGCGAAGCTGGCGGAGAACGCCTACCGCGACGTCAACATCGCCTACGCCAACGAGCTGTCGGTCATCTGCGACAAGCTGAAGATCAACGTGTGGGAGCTGATCAAGCTCGCCAACCTGCACCCGCGCGTGAACATCCTGCGCCCCGGCCCCGGCGTCGGCGGTCACTGCATCGCCGTCGACCCGTGGTTCATCGTCGACAGCGCGCCGGACGAATCGCGCCTGATCAGCGCGGCGCGCGCGGTGAACGACGGCAAGCCGGAGTTCGTCTGCGCCAAGGTGCGCGAGAAGGCGCAGCACCTGAAGGAGCCGGTCATCGCCTGCCTCGGCCTGTCCTACAAGAAGGACGTGGACGATTTGCGCGAGAGCCCGGCGGTGCACATCGTCGCCAACCTCGCCCGCGAGAAGGTCGGCAAGCTGCTGGTCGTCGAGCCGCACGTCAACAAGCTGCCGCGCGAGCTGGAGGAACTGGGCCTGGAGCTGACCGACTTCGACGCGGCGCTGGACCAGGCGAACCTGGTGGTGCTTCTGGTCGACCACATGGGCTTCCTCTACGTCGACCGCGACCTGCTGAAGGACAAGTTCGTCATCGACACCGTCGGCGTGTGGTGAGGGCCGACGTTGGGTTTTCGGCGGCGCCTCAACCCAACCTACGACGTGCCCCGTAGGTTGGGTTGAGCGTCAGCGAAAACCCAACGCCGCAACGTGAGTGCGAAGGAGGTTCCATGGACGGGCTTTCGGGTGTCGACCGCAGCGCCGGCGACTTCCTCGACGCGCGCGGCGTGAGGGCGCGGCGGATCGACTTCCTCGGCGTGCCCCTCGATCCCCTCGACATGGAGGAGACGGTCGCCGTCATCGATTCGGCGCTGGCCCAGCGCGTGCGGCTGCAGCACGTCGTGGTCAACGTGTCCAAGCTGATCAGCATGCGCCGCGACGCCGACCTGCACCGCGACGTGGTCGAGAGCGACCTGATCAACATCGACGGCATGGGCATCGTCTGGGGTGCGCGGCTGATGGGCTTGCCGGTGCCGGCGCGGGTGGCCGGCATCGACCTGATGGACCGCGTGCTGGCGCTGTGCGCCCGGCGCGGCTACCGCCCCTACATCCTGGGCGCCAAGCCGGCGGTGCTGGAGCAGGCGGTCGCCAACATCCGCCGCCGCCATCCGGACATCGACATCGCCGGCTGGCGCGACGGCTATTTCAAGCGCGACCAGGAGGAAGAGGTGGTCGAGGCGATCCGCGCGTCCCGCGCCGACTGCCTGTTCGTCGCCATGTCCAGCCCGATGAAGGAGCGCTTCACCCAGCTCTACCGCGACCGGATGGGCGTGTCCTTCCTGATGGGGGTGGGCGGCTCCATCGACGTTATGGCCGGCATCACCCGCCGGGCGCCGGACTGGATGCAGCGCGCCGGTCTGGAATGGCTCTACCGCGTGCTGCAGGAGCCGCGGCGCATGTGGCGGCGCTATCTGGTGACCAACAGCCTCTACCTGGGCCTGCTGACGCGGGAGGTGCTGCGCGCCCGCCTCGGCGGCGCCACTGGAGGCGTGCGGCGGGCGTGACCGAAAAAGCCTCCCGGCGGGAAGCCGGGAGGCGCATCAGGTTCAGGTCTGGCTTCCACCGGGGTCGCCGGTGAAACTCATTCGCAATCATACCGCATCCAACGCTATGCGCAAGAGAGCATAACGCCGGCCCGCGCGAAGGCGGAGGCCGCGCTGTCGCTGGGGCATGCCAACAGACTCGTTCCATCGATAATAAAGTCGTTCCAAGCGATGCACCCGATGCCTCATCCTTTCGGATGGGCGCAGGCGGATATGGACGAGAAATCCGTTTGGGTGCGAAAGGTCCGGGTGGCAAAATAAACTCCTGCGCGGCCCCAGCGCCAAGCAGGGGACAGCAATGGGAGCTTGGAGCCTCAACCTCTTTGGCGGGTTCGACCTCCGAACGCCGGCGGGCACGCCGTTTCCGTTGACCGTCAGGAAGGCCATGGGCCTGCTGGCGTATCTGGCCCTGCGTCCGGACCAGGCGCAATCCCGTGAAAAGCTGGCGGGCCTCCTGTGGGGGGACAGCCCCGATGCCCAGGCCCGCAGCAGCCTGCGCCAAGTGATCGCCACCCTGCGCCGAACCTTTCCCGACGAGGGCTCGCCGGTCCTGCGCGTCGAGGGGGAACAGGTGGCGCTGACCCCCGGCGCCCTGGAAACCGACGCGGCGGCGTTCGAACGGGCCATTGCCGAGGGGACACCGGATGCCCTGGACCGGGCCGCCGCGCTCTATCGTGGGGACCTGTTCGAAGGCCTGTCGCTGAACGCGGAAGCCTTCGAGGGATGGCTGACGGTCGAGCGGCAGCGCCTGCGGGAAATGGCTCTGGGGGCCATGGCGCGGCGGCTCGACCAGGCGCTGGCGGCTGGCGCGACGGAGGCCGGCGTGCGCACCGCGATACGCCTGCTGGCGCTCGATCCCCTTCAGGAGCCGGCCCACCGCGCGCTGATGCAGCTCTATGCCCGCCAGGGGCGGCACACGGTCGCGCTGAAGCAGTACCAAGCCTGCCGTGCCATGCTGGAGCAGGAACTCGGCGTCTTGCCGGAGCCGGAAACCGAGCGCGTGTACCGTGCCATCCGCGAGCGCCGCCACGTCCGCAACCGGAAGGAGGACCAAGCCCCTGCCGACATGCTGCCATGGAAGCCCTTGCCGGAAGCCCCACCCGAAGCGCCTCCAGCGCCGGAGATTCCACTCTCGGAGATGCCCAGCCAGGAGATTCCGGGGCCGGAGATACGGCATGGAACCATTCTCTGCGTGTCCCTGGCCGGGATGGAGCGGGTCGGCGCCGCGCTCGACCCGGAGGACGCGCATGCCTTCACCACCGGGCTGTTCGACCGCATCGGCGGCATCGTCGCGGATTATGGCGGGGAGACGCTGCGGCACGCCGGGGACACTGCACTCGCTGCGTTCGGGGTGCGGCGATCCTTCGGTGACGAACCCTGGCGTGCGGTGCGCGCGGCCCTGGAGATTCACGCCAGCCTCGGCGACGCGACCAGGGAGCGCCCGGTGGCCGCGCGCACGGGGGTGTCTTGCGGCATGGTTGTGGTGGACGGGGCCGGCGGGCACGCTGTCACCGGCCGGGCCATGCACGACGCGCCGCGTCTCGCCGCGCTGGCCGCGCCGGGCGAGACGCTGGTGTGCGACGGGGTGCGCGGGGCGCTGGGCGAACGCATCGGCGTGCAGCCGGCCGTCACGGCCGACGACGGGCGCGCGGTCTGGCGCTTGACCGGCCTGCACAATGTCGACACGATCCTGCCGCAGCGTCCGCTGGTCGGGCGGCAGGCGGAATTGCGGCAGTTCGGCGCGGCGCTCGCGGCCTGCCGCGAAACCGGCGGCGGGACCACGATCCAGTTGCGCGGCGAGCCCGGCATCGGCAAGAGCCGCCTGATCGAGGAGTTCAAGCGCGTTGCAGCGTCCCAGGGGGTGCGTTGCGCCGCCGGGGCGGTGATCGGCGTCGGCGTCGGGCGTGGCCAGGACGCCCTGCGGGCGCTCATGCGCGGTCTTGCCGGCTCGCCGGCCGACCTGGACCGGCTGTTCGCCGAAGGGCGCCTGCCCGAGGGCGCGCGGCTGCACCTGCCCCCGCTGATCGAGCAGCCGCAGCCACCGGAGCTGCGCCGGATGTACGAGGCCCTGGACCATCCCACGCGCGACCGCGGCCGGCGCGACGCCATGGGCGATCTCCTGCGCGCCCGTAGCGCCGAGCAGCCCGTGCTGCTGGTGGTGGAGGACGTCCACTGGGCGGACTCGCAGACGCTGTCCTATCTGGCGATGCTGGCGGGGGTCGTGGCCGATTGTCCGGCGGTGCTGGCGCTGTCCACGCGCGCCCAGGGCGACCCGCTGGGGGCGGAGTGGCGCGCCCAACTGGCCGGGGGGCCGGTGCTGACCCTCGATCTGGCGCCGTTGCGCCGTGCCGAGGCGCTGACGCTCGCCGGCCACTACGCCGACGCGGGCGACCCGCACGCCGAGCGCAGCGTGGCGCGGGCCGGCGGCAACCCGCTGTTCCTGGAACAGCTGCTGCGCAGCCGGGAGGACGCGGCGGTGCCCGGCACCATCCACGGCATCGTCCTGACCCGCACCGATGCGCTGGCCCCACGCGACCGGCGGGCCCTTCAGGCGGCATCCGTCCTCGGCCCGCGCTTCGCCCCGGACGCTCTGCGGCACCTGATCGACGACCCCGGCTACGGCTGCGCGCCGCTGATCGAGCAGGCGCTGGTCCGCCCCGACGGTGAGGAGTTCCTGTTCGCCCACGCCTTGGTGCAGGAGGCGGTGTACGGGGCGCTGCTCCGCTCCCAGCGTACGGACCTGCACCGGCAGGCGGCCGGCTGGTACGCGGCGCGCGATCCGGTCCGGCACGCCGAACACCTCGACCGGGCCGAGGATCCCGCTGCCGCCACGGCCTACCGCCGGGCGGCCGAGGCCTGCGCCGCCGATTTCCGTTTCGAGCGGGCCATGGGGCTGGCGGACCGCGGGCTGGAGCTGGCCGCCACGCCGCCGGAGCGTTTCGCGCTCGCCTGCCAGCGGGCCGAGCTGCTGGAGGCGCTGGGCGAGGTGCACCGGGCGGCGGAGGCCTTCGCCGAGGCCCGCGCCCTGGCCACCGACGACGCGGAACGCTCCCGCGCATGCCTGGGGCTGGCCGCGGCCAAGCGGGTGACCGAGGATCTGGACGGCGCCATGGCGGCGCTCGCCGAGGCGGAAGAGGCGGCGGTCCTGGCCGGTCTGCCGGCCGACCGGGCGCGCATCCACCACATGCGCGGCAACCTGTGCTTCCCCCGCGGCGACCTGGAGGGCTGCCTGCGTGAGCATCGGGCGGCGCTCGACTGGGCACGGCAGGCCGGCGCCGCGGACCTGGAAACGGCCGCGCTGGGCGGGCTCGGCGACGCGCACTACGCCCACGGCCGCATGGCGACGGCGCACGAGCACTTCGCCCGCTGCGTCGCGCTGGCGCGGCAGCAGGGGTTGCGGCGGGTCGAAGTGTCGAACCTCTACATGGTCGCGATCACCCGCCTGTACCTCAACGACCTGCATGGCGCCGCCGAGGATGCCCGCGCGGGAGCGCGCGCGGCGCAGGCCATCGGCCACCGCCGGGCCGAGCTGCTGTCGCACATCTGCGCCTACGAGGTGCTGTTCGAACTGGGCGAGGAGGACACCGGGCGCGACCATCTGGCCCGGGCGCGGGCGCTGACGCAGCAGTTGGGCGCGCGCCGCTTCGAGGCGGAGCACCTGCTGTACGAGGCGAGGCTGGAACGCGCCGCCGGCCATCCGGGGCCCGCCCGCGTGCTGCTGCACCGGGCGATGGAGATCGCCCGCGAGACCGGGCCGGGCTACATCGGGCCGTCCATCCTGGCGGAGCTGGCGCTGTGCGGCGGCGACCCGCCCACCCGCCGCGCGGTGCTCGACGAGGGGGAGGGGCTCCTGGCCGGCGGCAGCGTCGGGCACAACCACCTGCAATTCTACCGTGAGGCCATCGACACCGCGCTGGACCTCGCCGACTGGGCACTGGCCGAACGCTATGCCGCCTCCTTGGAGGCCTACGCCGGCGTGGAGCCGCTGCCCTGGTGCACGCTGTTCGCGGCGCGCGGCCGGGCGCTCGCCGCCTGGGGCGGCGGCCGGCGCGACGCGGCGGCCCGCGCGGCGCTCGTCCGCGTGCTGGAGGAGTGCCGGCGTGCCGGCTACGCCCCACCGGTCGTGCGGCTGGAGGCGGCGCTGCGCGGGTGACCCGGCCTCAGGGGTGCGCGTGGTACAGCAGCGCCTCGCCGGTGTGGCGGATCATCGGGTGCGGGACCACGGCGCGGCGGTCGATCACGGCGAAGCCCTGGCCCTGGAAGAGGCGGCGCGAGGCCGTGTTGGCCGCGAAGACGATGGCGCTCATGCCGTCCAGCGCCTCCGCCCGCGCGCGGGCGCGGGCGACCGCCAGCAGGCGGGTGGCGACACCATGCCGGCGGTACCCCTCCTGGACGCCGATCCCGGCGATGTACAGGCTGCCGGGGACCTCCAGCTCCGCGTAGGGGCGCAGGACGGGATCGGCCTCCGGCTCCGCCGCCGCGTCCATGCGCGGCGGCATGGCGAAGGCGAGCACGAATCCGATCGCCGCGCCGTCGTGCTCGGCCAGGACGGCGTTGCGGTAGCCGAACCCCACGCCGTCGCGGGCGTAGCGCCGCGCGCCGACGTCGAGCAGGTCTTCTCCGGGGGCGGCGAGCGTGCTCCAGATGTAGTCGGCCACGCCGTCCGCGGCCATGCGGATCAGCTCGGCGATGCGCCGACTGTCGTCGCGGCGCGCGGGGCGCAGGGTGAGGGCGGCGGCCGGTGCGGTGTCGGTCGGCATGGCGGGGCTCCGTTCGGCGGTTGCGATGCCCCTTTCCTGCCGGCCCGCCCGTCAGCCGGGCGTGCGCGCGCCCGTGAAGCGGGCGTGAAAATGCATCGCCGGGGCCGGAAAACGCATTTTCACGCTCCGCTCCCCTCCGGTTTCACGCCCGCATCACGCCGCTGCATCAGAAAGGCAGCAACCGCAACGTCCTTCAGGGAGAGAGACCATGACGCTGCACGACACCCGCGGGCTGGCCGTGTCCACCCGCAGCCAAGCCGCGCTGGACCGCTTCGACGCCGCCGTGGACCTGCTGAACGGGTATTACCTCGACTTCATCGCCGTCATCGACGAGGCGTTGGAGGAAGATCCGGGCTTCGTGATGGGCCACTGCTTCAAGGCGGGCGTCTACGCCACCTGCAACGAGGCCGCGGTCCAGCCCGACCTGCGCCGCAGCGTCGAGGCGGCGGAAGCCCTGTCGGCCGGCGCCAACGACCGCGAACGCGCCCACATCGCCGCGGCCCGCGCCTGGATGGAGGGCAACCTGGAGCGCGCCGCCGCCCTCTACGGCCGGATCGTGCAGGAGCACCCGCGCGACATCCTGGCGCTCCAGATCGGGCACCAGACCGATTTCTTCCTGGGCGAATCCCGCATGCTGCGCGACCGCGTGGCGCAGGTGCTGCCGCACTGGGACGAGGGGGTGCCGGGCTTCGGCTACGTGCTGGGCATGCACGCCTTCGGGCTGGAGCAGAACAACCTCTACGGCCGCGCCGAGGAGGCCGGGCGCCGGGCGCTGACCCTCAACCACCGGGACCCGTGGGCGATCCACGCCGTGGCGCACGTGATGGAGATGCAGGGCCGGGTCGGCGAGGGCGTGGAGTGGCTGGAGACCCGGCAGGCGCAGTGGGCGGACAACAACGCCTTCTCCTTCCACAACTGGTGGCACCTGGCGCTCTACCACCTGGAGCAGGGCGAGACGGAGCGGGTGCTGGCGCTCTACGACGCGCACGTCCGGCCGAACCCGGCGTCGATGGCGCTGGAGCTTGTGGACGCCTCCGCCATGCTCTGGCGCCTGCACCTGCGCGGCGTCGATGTGGGCGACCGCTGGCGCGACGTCGCCGATTCCTGGGAGCGGGCCGCGGCCGACGGCTACTACGCCTTCAACGACGCGCACGCCATGATGGCCTTCGTGGGCGATGGCCGCGACGACGCGGCGGAACGCGCCCTCGCCGCCCAGGAGTCCGCGGCGCAACGGGGCCGGGGCACCGGGGCCATGATGGCGCGCGAGGTCGGGGTGCCGGTGTGCCGGGCGCTCCGGGCGTTCGGCCGGGGCGATTACCGGACGGCGGCCGACCTGCTGTACGCGGTGCGCACCCGCGCCCACCGCTTCGGCGGCAGCCACGCGCAGCGCGACCTCATCGACCTGACGCTGGTCGAGGCGGCGATCCGCGGCGGCGACGCGCCGCTCGCCCAGGCGCTGATCGCCGAGCGCACCGACCTGAAGCCTTCCAGCCCGGCCAACCGCACGCTGACGGCGCGGGCCCTGGGAATGGCGAGCGGACGGACCGGCGCCGGACGGACAAGGGAGGTGATTTTCCAGGACTGCATCATTCTGGAAGGCTGATGCCGCAGACGTGTCCGGAGACGGGAGTTCCGTCTCCGGGCCTCCGGCTGACCCGACATCCGCTAATGTTAAGGCTTGTCGGACGCCCGCCGGTGCGGCATCCGCACGGTTCGGATATGCAGGCAGGCATCCGACAACCCTTAGAATCTATTCCAGTAGGGATCGTGGTGCGCCTGAGCTGTTGGACCTCCAGTGCATTCGGGCATGGGGGTTCCCATGGGCAAGTTGGTTCAAGACGATGGCTGGCGGTTGCCGGGTGAGTTGTGGGAGCGCATGGAGCCGCTGCTCCCCGAACGCCCGGCGCACCCGCTGGGCTGTCACAATCCACGGGTCCCGGATC
>Ga0196970_1000511_pt1 | contig 43149 bp, 43 predicted proteins | sample S1v_513CmetaG_FD_148672 | JGI IMG/M metagenome (GOLD analysis project Ga0196970, IMG submission 148672) | Soil microbial communities from Anza Borrego desert, Southern California, United States - S1+v_5-13C | ecosystem: Environmental > Terrestrial > Soil > Desert | place: USA: California... | reverse complement strand
CCGGCATCGATCGCCGATTGCAGATAGTAGTTGTAAGCGCTGTAAGTCCCGGACAAGTCGGTGTTCTGCAACTGCCGCAGCAACTCGGCACCAGCGGCAGCGTTACCGATCAGCCCGGCCTGCCCCGGCAGACTTTTGTATTCGACCAGCTTGCCGCGCAGCACGTAAATGGTTTCCTGCGACAGACCGAGACCCTGTTTGAGGTAATTGTCCATGCTGCCGTACTCGGCGGCGACCTGATCGAGACCGGCCTGCAAATAACTGGCCTGCACGCCCAGCAACGGCTCGTAGACCGCGGCCATGCTCGGCGGCAAGGCTTTCAGGGTTGCCGCGACACGGGCGGCGGTGTAGTCGTTGGTCGCCAGATAGTTAGCCATGATGGTCGCCTCATCGACCCCGGCAATGCTCTGCAAAACAGCCGCGGTCCAGCCGGTGCGGTCCTTGCCGGCGGTGCAGTGAAACAGCTGCGCCGCATCGACACTGGCGAGGGCATTGAACAACTGGCCGAACTGACTGCGCATGCCGGCGTCGCTGACGAAGGCGCGGTTGGTCTGCTCCATCATCGCGATGGCGTCAGCGGCGCTTTTGAACGAGATATGGGTGATATCGGCACCGGAGGTCGTGCTGCCGATGATATCGATGTTCTGCCAGGTCGCGCCCTCAATCATCGTGTCAGGCGTGGCGGCAATTTCGCTCGGCGTACGCAGATCATAAATCGCCCCGATACCCAGCCCGCCAAGCGTCGCCAGATCCGCCGCCGACGGCGTCAGCGCATTGGAACGATAGAACACCCCGCCACGCATCGTGCCGTCATGGGCGGTGGAATAAGCGCTGGTGGTACCGGCGACATCACGGAAGTTGTCGATGCCTTGCAAACGTGGCGTGTCGAGCGCAACGGACTCGGCAGCGTGGGCCGCAGCGATGGACAGGCTCAGAACGGACAGCGAACACAGAAGACGTTGGAACACAGTGCAGCCTCATTGAACAAGCGTTGGGCTTTTCACTATGGGGATGCCAGTGGGACGGAATATGACAGTTTCACGCGGGAGGGAAATGCCTGCGCGAATGGGCCGTGGGGTGCGTGAATGGTCTGTTTTTGACAACGGGAACGAGTGCTACCTGGATTGCCGGGGCGGCTTGAAATCAGCTTTAAAATCAAAAGCCCCTCACCCTAGCCCTCTCCCGGAGGGAGAGGGAACTGACCGTGGTTTTTGGAAGAGTTACGCAGACATGAAATACCGCGTCGTACGCCAACTTCGAAGCCAAACGAAATCGGCCCCCTCTCCCTCGGGAGAGGGCTGGGGTGAGGGGCAGCCACACCGCAGATCCAACGCCATGCGACGCTTCTCACCACTCAACAATGAGCGTTAGCTCGAGTGCTTTTGATCTTGATCCACCGGCGACGTCGGAAGGCTGAGTGGAGGGATCGATCCCGGAGCGAAGGGACCCGAGCCTGCGAGGGCCGAACGCAGGAACAAGCGTTTTTTTGCTTACTTTTTTTTGGCGTTTGTAAAAAAAGTGAGTCGCCGTCAGGCGAAACCGCCAGCCGCAGCACCCGAAGCAATGGATATGTACCCAGCGCGAAGATCAACCCTTTCGATCACCCACCTGAATATCCGTCAGCCCCACCCGCTCCGCCTGCTCCATCACCTGCTCCGGCGTCGAATCCGCCGACGGCATCAGCAGACTGTTCTCCGCATCCCCCAAATGCAACTGCAACAAATGCATCGCCGCCTCATGCTCAGCCAGCTGCGCCTGCTTCAACTCAAGCTCGTAACTGCGCGGCTCACCATTGAAGCGATACTCCAAAACAAAAACAGCCATCGTCTCATCCTCGAAGAAAATCAAAACAACTGCATACCCTGACCGACCGGTCAGCTTATTGGTTCAACCGCATCGCTTGCCGGGCAAACTTTTCGCGGCGCCGGGCGTCCCTTGCATACACTTCCCGAAAAGCTGATCACAGCTAAGGACTGGCAATGACCTTCTTCATCTTCCTTCTGGCCTGCGCAGCAGCGGCAACCACCGGCGTCATGTTCAAACCGGGCGCGTGGTACGAAGGCCTGAACAAACCCGGCTTCACCCCGCCCAACTGGGCGTTTCCGGTGGCCTGGACGATCATTTATCTGCTGCTGGCCTGGGCCGGTTATCGCTTGAGCCTGATCCCCGGAAGCCAGACCGTGCTGGCCCTGTGGGCCGCGCAAATCGCCTTGAACACACTTTGGACGCCGGTGTTCTTCGGCGCGCATCAAGTGTTGGCGGCAATGGTCATCCTCACGCTGCTGTGGCTGGTCGTCGCGGCGATGGTAGTGCTGGCGTTGCAACTGGACCTGATCACCGGACTGATCCTCTTCCCGTATCTGGCCTGGCTGTGCGTCGCCGCGGCACTGAACTTCTCCATCCTGCTGAAGAACCGCACATGACGGCCCCTGCGCCTTGGCCGCAAGGTGAACGTGAACTGGCGCAAGTGCGCGCGTTCAACCGCAAGCTCGCCTGGCTGCCGCGCTTCAAGATCCGCAACCGCCTGACGCCGCGCCTGATCCAGGCGCTGCTGCGCCTCAGTCAGGTCGGCGGCGCGAAAAAGCTGCGCGAGCAGGGTCTGACCGCCGAGCGAAGAGTTTTCGACACCGTGCCCGTGCGCATTATCCGGCCCAAAGGCCAGCCGCGTGGCGTGGTAATGGATTTCCACGGCGGCGGCTGGGTCATCGGCAACGCGCAGATGAACGACAATTTCAACACCGCCATCGTCAATGAGTGCGAGGTGGCGGTGGTCTCGGTCGATTACCGCTTGGCCGTTTCAACCCCGGTCGAAGATCTGCTGGACGATTGCCTGCGCGCCGCGCGCGGGGTGCTGAATGATGCCGAGTTCGCCGGATTGCCCGTGGTGGTGGTCGGCGAATCGGCCGGCGCCCATCTGGCCGTCGCAACGTTGCTTGCATTAAAAGCATCGCCCGAATTGCTTCGACGCATTCACGGTGCACTGCTGTATTACGGCGTCTACGACCTGACCGGCACACCCAGCGTACGCAACGCGCCGGCCGAGACACTGGTGCTCGACGGTCCCGGCATGGTCGACGCGTTGCGCCTGCTGACCCCCGATCTGAACGATACACAACGCCGCCAGCCACCGTTGTCGCCGCTGTATGGCGACTTCAGCGACCTGCCCCCGGCATTGCTGTTTGCCGGTGAACTCGACCCGCTGCTTGACGATACGCTGCTGATCGCCGAGCGCTGGCAGCCCTCGGCCCCGGTTGAGCTGCATGTATTACCGGCGTCGCCCCACGGGTTCATTCATTTTCCGACGGCCATCGCTCAGGGCGTGCTGGCTTGCAGTCGGCAGTGGATCTCGAAACGTGTCGAGAGCGCTAAGGCGTGATGACGCGGCTTCAGTGAAGGTTGGGTATTCGGGCATCGCTTTTACCCCCTTGAAACAGCCTGCAATACCCGTTTTCCTCAAATTGCCGGTGTTCACCCGCCAACCGCTGATTTTCTGCCTAGACTTGTTTTTGTTCCGGCCTGCGCATGCACTCAATGCATCGAGCCATCCGAAAACAAAAACAAGAGGAAATCCGTAGATGCTCAGATCCCTGTATACCGCGCTGGCCTGCGCATTGGCGTTAGGCACAATGAGCCCGGCCATGGCAGCCGACCCGGTCATCATCAAGTTCTCGCACGTCGTCGCCGACCAGACACCCAAAGGCCAGGGCGCCTTGCTGTTCAAGAAACTGGTGGAGGAACGCCTGCCGGGCAAGGTCAAGGTCGAGGTCTATCCCAACTCCTCGCTGTTTGGCGACGGCAAGGAAATGGAAGCGTTGTTGCTGGGCGATGTGCAGATGATTGCCCCTTCGCTGGCCAAGTTCGAGCAATACACCAAAAGCCTGCAGCTGTTCGACCTGCCGTTCCTGTTCAATGACATCAACGCCGTCGACCGCTTCCAGCTGAGCCCGCAGGGTCAGGGGCTGCTCAAGTCGATGGAAAGCAAGAACATCACCGGCCTGGCCTATTGGCACAACGGGATGAAGCAACTGTCGGCCAACAAGGCGCTGCGTGTGCCTGCCGACGCCCGTGGCCTGAAATTCCGCGTGCAAGCCTCTGCCGTGCTCGAAGAACAGTTCAAGGCCGTGCGTGCCAACCCGCGCAAGATGAGCTTCGCCGAGGTGTACCAGGGCTTGCAGACCGGCGTGGTCAACGGTGCGGAAAACCCCTACTCGAATATCTACAGCCAGAAGATGCACGAGGTGCAGAAATTCATCACCGAATCCAATCACGGTGTGCTGGATTACATGCTGATCACCAACACCAAATTCTGGAACGGCCTGCCACCTGACGTGCGCAGCGAACTCGACAAGATCGTCGTCGAAGTCACCGCCCATGTGAACAAGGAGGCGCAGCAGCTAAACGAGAGCGACAAACAGCGCATCCTCGCTGCCAAAACCACGGAAATCATTACCCTCACGCCTGAAGAACGCGAGCAGTGGCGCGAAGCGATGAAACCGGTGTGGAAGAAGTTCGAGGCCGATATCGGCCCTGACCTGATCTCCGCCGCCGAAGCCGTCAACAAGGCTCAGTAATCGCATGGCAGGCGCTGCCGGGGCGGCGCCTGCCAGTCTTGACTCGACGTGAGATGCCCGCCATGAAAGCGCTTCGGCGAATCTGGGAACACTTCGAGGAAGGTTTTATCGTCTTCCTCCTGGCTGCGATGACGCTGGTCACGTTCGTTTACGTGATCCTCAACAACTTCTACAGCCTGTTTTACTGGCTTGCCGATCAATGGCCTGCGGCAAGCTCCCCGTTGTTCGCCATCGGCGACGGCATCATGGGAATGGCGCAGGCGATGACCTGGAGCACCGCCCTGACCAAGGCACTGTTTGGCTGGCTGATCTTTTTCGGCCTGGCCTATGGCGTGCGCACGGCCGGGCACATCGGCGTTGATGCGCTGGTCAAACTGGCCCGTCGTTCGGTGCAGAAATACATCGGCATACTCGCCTGCCTGTGCTGCCTGGCCTATGCCGGGGTGCTATGCATTGCCAGTCTGGAATGGATCGCGACCTTGATGAACGCCGACATTGGTGCCGAAGATCTCGGCCACTTCGGCATCATGCAATGGCATATCGGGCTGATCGTGCCGGTGGGTTTCGCGCTGATTTTCATCCGTTTTGCCGAAATCCTCGTGCGCATACTGCGCAACCGTCAGACCGGACTGGGCCTGGCCGATGAAGCCGCCGACGCGCTGAAACTCGCCGAGCACGAGGATGACAAGCCATGACCATCGCCTTCCTGTTCGTCGCGCTTTTCGCTTTGATGTTCATTGGCGTGCCCATCGCCATTTCCCTCGGCCTGGCCGGGTCGTTGACGATCATTTTCTTCAGTCCCGATTCCGTACGTTCGCTGGCGATCAAGCTGTTCGAGACCTCGGAGCATTACACCCTGCTGGCGATTCCGTTTTTTCTGCTCGCCGGCGCGTTCATGACCACCGGCGGGGTTGCCCGTCGCCTGATCGACTTCGCCAATGCCTGTGTCGGGCACATTCGCGGCGGCCTGGCCATCGCGGCGGTGCTGGCGTGCATGCTGTTTGCCGCCCTCTCCGGCTCAAGCCCGGCGACCGTGGCAGCGGTGGGCTCGATCGCCATCGCCGGCATGGTCCGTTCCGGTTATCCGCAGGCCTTCGGCGCAGGGATCATCTGCAACGCCGGGACGCTGGGCATTCTGATTCCGCCGTCGATCGTGATGGTGGTGTATGCCGCCGCCACCGAAACCTCGGTCGGCAAGCTGTTCATGGCCGGGGTGATACCGGGCCTGCTGTTGGGCACCGCGTTGATGGTGGCGATCTACATCGTCGCAGTGAAAAAGAACCTGCCCGCCCTGCCCCGCGCCACCCTGCGTGAATTTCTCGCCACGGCGCGCCAGGCCATCTGGGGCCTGTTGCTGATGGTGATCATCCTCGGTGGCATTTATTCCGGGATGTTCACCCCCACCGAGGCGGCGGCCGTGGCAGCGGTCTACTCGGCGTTCATTGCGTTGTTCGTCTACAAGGACCTGACGTTTCGCGAGACGCCGAAAGTCCTGCTCGAGTCGGCCAAGCTGAGCATCATGCTGATGTTCATCATCGCCAACGCCATGCTCTTCGCTCATGTGCTGACCACCGAACAACTGCCGCAGCAGATCACCGCCTGGGTGATCGACGCCGGCCTGACCCCGGTCACGTTCCTTTTGGTGGTCAACATTGTGCTGCTGATTGCCGGTGCGTTCATGGAGCCGTCGGCGATCATCCTGATTCTGGCGCCGATTCTGTTCCCCATCGCCATGAAACTGGGCATCGACCCGATTCACCTGGGCATCATCATGGTGGTCAACCTGGAAATCGGCCTGATCACGCCACCGGTTGGCCTGAACCTGTTTGTCACTTCGGCGGTGACCGGCATGTCCTTGCCCGCGACCATCCGGGCGGCGATGCCCTGGCTGATGATTTTGCTGCTGTTCCTTATATTGATTACCTACGTACCGTGGATTTCACTGGTATTGCCGACCTGGCTGGGGATGAGCTGATGCTCGCACCCGTGCCGTGCAGCGCTAAAACACTCTGCTGACAACCATAACAAGACGGAGAGATTGCCCATGCGAGTCAAAACACGCTTTGCCCTGTTGGCCGCCGCCACCCTGGCATTGAGCAGCGCGGCACAGGCCGCGCCGGTGTTCATCAATATCCTGACCGGAGGCACCAGCGGGGTGTATTACCCGATCGGCGTCGGCTTGTCGCAGATCTACAGCGACGGCATTGCCGGTTCGAAGACTTCGGTGCAGGCCACCAAGGCTTCGGTGGAGAACCTCAACCTGCTACAGGCCGGTCGTGGCGAGTTGGCGCTGGCCTTGGGCGATTCGGTGGCGGATGCAAAAAACGGCGTGGAAGACGCCGGTTTCAAAGCACCCCTGACCAAACTGCGCGCCCTCGGTGGCGCCTACCCCAATTACATTCAGATCGTCGCCAGCCAGGAATCGGGGATCAAGAGCCTCGCCGATCTCAAGGGCAAGACCATCTCGGTCGGCGCCCCCAAGTCCGGAACAGAACTCAACGCCCGGGCCATTTTCAAAGCCGCCGGCCTGACCTACGAGGACATGGGCAAGGTGCAATACCTGCCCTTCGCCGAATCGGTGGAGTTGATCAAGAACCGCCAACTGGACGCCACACTGCAATCCTCCGGCTTGGGCATGGCGGCGATTCGCGACCTGTCTTCGGTGATGCCACTGAACTACATCGCCATCCCGCCTGATGTGGTCAGCAAAATCGGCAACCCGGCGTATCAGAGCGCGATGATTCCGCCCAACACCTATGACGGTCAGGCCGAAGCCGTGCCGACCGTGGCAATCACCAACATCCTGGTGACCCGCGCCGACCTGCCCGACGAGGTCGTTTACCAAATGACCCGACTGCTGTTCGAGAACCTGCCGCGCCTGGGCAATTCTCATTCAGCCGCCAAGGACATCAAGCTGGAGACGGCGGCGAAAAACCTGCCGATCAATCTGCACCCCGGTGCCGAGCGCTACTACCAGGAAAAAGGCGCGTTGTAACCGCCCCAAGGCCAGTGGCGATTCAAGCGTCGCCACTGGCTTCTTCCAGCGTAGTCATGAGGCAGCCGCCAATGAGCGATGAGCATCACGGCATTTCCGCGAACCCGCGGGACTGGCCAAAAGCGCTGTTTTACGTAGCGCTGCTGTTTTCGACATTCCAGATCATCACCGCAGCCTTTGCGCCGATCTCCAGTCAGGTGCTGCGCGCGGTGCACGTCGGCTTTCTGTTGTGGGTGGTGTTTCTCAGCTACCCGGCTTACGGCCAGAGCCGACCCTGGCAACCACTGGCCTGGTTGCTCAGCCTGGCCGCCATCGGCGCTGCCCTGTATCAGTGGGTGTTCGAAGCGGATCTGATTCAGCGTTCCGGCGACCTGACGCCAACCGACATGCTCGTTGGCGTGGTGCTGATTACGCTGGTCTTCGAAGCCGCGCGGCGGGTAATGGGCATTGCGTTGCCGATCATCTGTGGCTTGTTCCTCGCCTATGGCGTGTTCGGGGAGTACCTGCCCGGCGAACTGGCCCACCGCGGCTATGGCGTCGACCAGATCATCAATCAATTGTCGTTCGGCACCGAAGGTTTGTACGGCACGCCGACCTACGTGTCGGCCACCTACATCTTTCTGTTCATCCTGTTTGGCGCGTTCCTCGAACAAGCCGGGATGATCAAGCTGTTCACCGATTTCGCCATGGGGCTGTTCGGCCACAAGCTGGGTGGGCCGGCCAAGGTCGCCGTGGCTTCGTCGGCGTTGATGGGGACAATCACCGGCTCGGGGATTGCCAACGTGGTGACCACCGGGCAATTCACCATTCCGCTGATGAAACGCTTCGGCTACCGGGCGGCGTTCGCCGGCGGCGTCGAAGCCACTTCCAGCATGGGCAGCCAGATCATGCCGCCGGTGATGGGCGCGGTGGCGTTCATCATGGCGGAAACCATCAATGTGCCGTTCGTGGAAATCGCCAAGGCCGCGTTGATCCCGGCCATCCTGTATTTCGGTTCGGTGTTCTGGATGGTCCATCTGGAAGCCAAACGCTCCAACCTGCAGGGCTTGCCCAAAGAGCAATGCCCCAGCGCGTTTGGCGCGGTCAAGGAGCGCTGGTACCTGCTGATCCCGCTGCTGGTCCTGGTTTACCTGTTGTTTTCCGGGCGCACGCCGCTGTTTTCCGGGATGGTCGGCCTGGCCTTGACGGCGATTGTGATTCTCGGCTCGGCGATCATTTTCAGGGTGCACAGCTTCGGTCTGCGTTGTGCGTTCTGGATCGCATTGGGTGTGCTGTGCACAGGCTTTTTTCAGCTGGGGATCGCGGTGATTTTCGCCGTCGTGGCGGTGCTGGTGCTGGTCTGCGCATTGATCAAGGGCGGTCGGGAGACCCTGCTGATCTGCCTGCACGCTTTGGTCGAAGGTGCACGCCACGCGGTGCCGGTGGGCATTGCCTGCGCGCTGGTCGGGGTGATCATCGGCATCGTTTCGCTCACTGGCGTCGCGTCGACGTTTGCCGGCTACATTCTGGCCATCGGCCGCGACAACCTGTTGCTGTCGCTGATCCTGACGATGATCACCTGCCTGGTGCTGGGCATGGGCATTCCGACCATTCCCAACTACATCATCACCAGTTCGATTGCCGCCCCGGCGCTGCTGGAACTGGGCGTGCCGCTGATTGTGTCGCATATGTTCGTGTTCTATTTCGGCATCCTCGCCGACCTCACTCCACCGGTGGCGCTCGCCTGCTTTGCCGCTGCGCCAATCGCCAAGGAAAGCGGCTTCAAGATCAGCCTGTGGGCGGTGCGCATTGCGCTGGCCGGTTTCATTATTCCGTTCATGGCGGTCTATAACCCGGCGTTGATGCTGCAAGGCGACAATTTGTGGATGAGCGCTTACATGCTGCTGAAAACCGTTCTGGCGGTCGGCCTGTGGGGTGTCGCGTCTACGGGTTTCCTGCAACGCAAAATGGCAGTGTGGGAGCGTTTGCTCAGTTTCGCTGCGGGGGCTTTGCTGATCGTCGCGCTGCCGCTGACCGATGAGATCGGCTTCGTCCTCGGCATTCTGGTGCTGTTCCAACACGTCTGGCGATCCCGCCGCGCCGGGCTGGCGGCGGCATGATCGGTTTGTGCCTGGGGCTGGCCGGCAGCCTCTGGGCGCAACTGCCGGTGAGCCATTTCACCCTGGCGTGGAATCACAGCATCGAGAAGATTCGCTGGGAAGAAGATTACCGCGTCAGCGCCGAAGGCCTGATGCTGCAAGAAGCGCGGGTACGCGGCAACGGTGCCGGCATGGACATCCCCGATGACGCACGACTGGACAACGGCAGTTGGCACTTCCAGCGCCGCTTGCCGCCCCAACAACCACTGAAACTGGGGCGCGCACCTGAGGCGGGCGATTATCAGTTGTGCTTCGAGGGCGACTGCCAATCGATGAGTCAATGGGTCGGCGCCCCGACCAGCGCGCAACCGTTCATTGAGCTGTGGAGCTGCGAGATCGCCGGATAATCGTCATTCAGCGCCCGCTCCTCTTTTGCATGGAACCCTGCGTTCCCCGCCGTTCTCTATCACAGAACCAACGGAGGAGGAATTCCCTATGATCGCCCCTGAAACCGGTATGAAGCCGGGTGAGCGCTATCGCATTGACAGCGTCGAGCGCGCGCCGCAGTTTCCTGGCTTTTTTCTTGATGGCAGGTATTACCTCGGCCCCGAACTGCAGACCGCGGTGGGTTGGCTAGAGGGCCAGACGTTTGTTTACGACATGCTCGATCCCAAGGGCGAGCCGATCTACCCCGACCGGGTCGTCGGACGGATCGAAGCGCTGACGCTGGTGATGAACGACGGGTTGCGCCTGGCGGTTGAGTTGGTGCCCTACGAAGCGGAAAGCGTGACGCAAGCCCCGCCTTCACCGGCGCCTGAAACGACCTCGCCCAGGCAATCGGTGGCCAGCCCGCGCCTGGCGGGCAAACTGGTGGTCATCACCGGTGCCTCCAGCGGCATTGGCCGGGCGACCGCGCATGCGTTTGCCGACGAGCATGCACGGCTGGTGCTGGCCGCGCGTGACGGCGAGGCGCTGGCCGAGGTGGTTGATGAGTGCGCAGCGCGGGGTGCACAAGCGCTGGCGGTGCGCACCGATGTCACCTCCAACGAGCAAATGCAACAACTGGCCGAGCAGGCGGCGGAATTTGGCAATGGCCGTATCGATATCTGGATCAACAATGCCGGTGTTGGGGCGGTGGGCGATTTTGCGCAGACGCCGCTGAAAGTACATGAACAGGTTCTGCAGACCGACCTGCTTGGTTATCTGCGCGGCGCCTACGTCGTGTGGCCTTATTTCAAGGCGCAGCAACAGGGGATTCTGATCAACACACTGTCGCTCGGCAGTTGGGTGGCGCAGCCGTATGCGGCGGCGTATTCGGCGAGCAAATATGGCTTGATCGGTCTCACCGAAGCCCTGCGTGGCGAACTGGTCGGCCAGCCGGATATTCATATCTGCAACATCTATCCGGCGGTCATCGATACCCCGGGTTTTCGCGACGGCGCCAACTACACCGGCCATGCGCTGAAGCCGCCACCGCCGATTTATGATCCGCAGCAAGTGGCGAGCGCGATGGTCAATTGCGCGCTCAAGCCAAAACCGCAGGTGACGGTCGGCAGTGCGGCAACCCTCGCTCGCGTGGCGCACTTTCTGCTGCCGGGCTTTTCGCAGTTGTCGGGCTGGCTGACCCGCCGGGGCATCCAGCGCAGTCCGGCCATTGAAACGTCGTCGGGGAATTTGTTCACACCACCTAGCGGCGAGCGGCGCGTCGAGGGCGGTTGGCGCCAGCCGACAAGACCCTCACCGCTGCTGGTGGCTGGCGCCGCGATGCTGGTCGGTGGCTGCCTGCTGGCGATCAATCGATCACGCGGACGCCACCGCTAGCCAGCTTCCGGCGAGCGGTGGCGCGATAAAGCGTCACTGCTCGCGGGTTACCGTCAACGCCACCACGGCGATGCGCTCGGCGAGGGCGTATTCGGGTTTGACCAGTTCTTCACCGAACACGTCCGGGTCAAGCTCTTCATAAGTCCACGCATACCTGCCACCGGCCACCAGCGGTTTGATCGCTTGGAGGAAAGGATCCTGCCCGACCTGAATCGCCACGCCGGTGTAGACCAGCAACGTCCCGCCGAGCGCCAGACGCGGCAGTGCTTCGCGCACGATGCGCACTGACAGGCCTTCGCCCAGCGCCCCGCCACCGTGGCGATAGGCACGCTGATGCTGATCGTTCATGTACGGCGGATTGGCGATGATCAGATCGAACTCGCCCTCAACGCTGGCCAGCAGATCGCTGTGGTACGCCGAGACGTTATCAGCCCCGGCGAGTTCCGCGTTGACCGCGGTCATGCGCAGCGCCTGCGGATTGATATCGACGGCCAGCACTTCAGCCTCGCGCCGCGCCCGGGCAATGATCACCGCGCCTGCCCCGCTGCCGCAGCCAATGTCCACCGCACGTTTGATCGGAGCGAAGCGTTGCTGTAGCTGCGCCTGGATGGCGCGGGCGAAGCGATAGGTATCGGGGCCGAAAAACACCGCATCGTTGGCGGTGGTGGGAAAAGCCGAATGCACAAACAAGCGGTCATTGAGCGTCGACCAGCGCACGTTGCTGCGCCACAGCGAACCTTGCTGCTCGATGATGCCCGCCTGCTCGAGCTTGCCCAGCTCATCCGCTGATAACAGCTCGCTGGCAAACGGCATTGACCACCCGAATACATCGCGCAGGTCCTTGGCCAGCGGGCTGGCGAAGCGTTGACAGACCCGTTCGTGGGTCAGCGGTGTCGGAGTGATAAATCGATAACCGCTGTCCTGCAAGCGTTTACCCAATTCGAATAGCGTTCGATCCGAAGTTTCCTGTAGCGACATGCAGCCTCCTGTGGTCAACGCAAACGGTCACGCAATTGAATAAAACGCCGGGTCGCAAACAGCCCGGCCGGACGCCAGTGCCGCTGCGGTTGCAGCCAGGGTTGCAGCTTGTGCATCTGTTCCACAGGCGGCAGATTTTCCAGGCTCTTCTCCAGCGTGCGCTGCTCGGTATCAGCGATTTCGATTTGTTCATCGGCTGCTGCGCCTCGGCGCGCGACATAGGGCCGGTGCGCGTTGTCCGGGCAGTCACCGGTAATCCAGTCGCTGAGCAATTGTTTTTCGTAACCGTTGAATACCCCGAACATCACCGCTTCGCTGCCCTCGATCAGGCGCCAGAAACGGCTTTGCTCAACCGGTTGGCCACGCTTGATCCAACTCTTGCGCTCCAGCGCCGCGAGGAAATCGGCCATCTGCCCCGGCGCCGCCAGCCACTGGTTGATGGTGCGGTCTTCGATCCGGCAATAGTCGGAATGCATGTGCTGGCCGAAGATTGCCTTGCGTTCGAGCATCGACACCACCGCGCGCTGCAGATCGAACTCCTGAATGACCGCCGTCGAGCCCTTGCCCAGATCATTCAGGCGATAACCGACGGTCATGCGCCGGTAAAAATTGTCGCGCTCCGGGCCTGCCGGGATCAGCCGCAACAGCGCCTGCACGGCCTTGCGCGCATGGCCGGTGCTGGCATTATCGATGGTCACGTGCAGGCGGAAATATTGCGGGTCGATGCCCAGCTCGGCCAGTTCGTACGAGCTGATCAACAGGTGCAGAGGTGGCTGTTCGTAGCCAAGGTTGTAGCCGATGACTTCCGGCAGAAACTCATCGCCGAAACGCCCCAGCGCCAGTTGCAAGGCGCCCTGCAGAAAGTACTCATCGGCCAGACCTTGCAGGTCGGCGCAATCGTGTTCGGCCAGCAGCTTGCGGTAGATCACCACATGGTTCTGCCGTGGGAGGCCGTCGCCCAACTCCTCGAGATAGGTATCGAGCAGGTAGTCGAAACGCTGGTCCTGCCAGTGCGCAGGAATGCCCGCCAGCCAGGCGCCGTCGACCTCTTTGGTTGGCGCCACATGCTGAAGGAAATACAGCGCGTGGGACTTGTTGCGAAAATAGCGCCGGTCCGCACCCTGCTGACGCGCTGACAGGTACTCCGCATATTGCGCCGCGACATCGGCACAGTGCGCCTCCGACCATTGCGCCAATGCCTCAGGCTCCGATGGCAGATCCAGCGGCAACTCGGCGGCCAGCTTCAATTGTTGGCGAAGCAGATCGTAGGCAATCCGGTCAACTGCAGAATCTTCCGCCAACAGCCGATCATAAAGATCGTGATAAGAGACCGGTTGCAATACGGCCCTCTGTGAAGACTTCTTGATCGGGATGTCGATCAGCGTCATGGCAGCTCCCCTCATCAAATGCATGCTCATAAACGAGAGAGTCGCCGCCGGTTAAAATAATTCCTTTTTTCAGCGCAGCGACGGAGCCAACGGTACATCCCTCACTGCTGCCGTCATTCGCCCGCGGAAAATGCCTGGACAGCACAAACTGCCCAGGTAAATTCCTGGCTTTTTGCGGCGAATCGCGTGAGCAAAAGCGCGATTACTTTTTCTCTTCGGCCGACTCGCCTTGCTGTATCTGCAACGAAGCCTTGCTCTTGTCGCCTTCCTTGTTGGGCGCATCGTTCGAGCCTTCGAAGCAGCCTTGCAGCAACAGCATCGAGCAGAAACCGAGGCATACGCAGAGGGTTTTCATGGGTGTCTCCTGACGGGGATTGTGGAACATTCGGCGTTGATTACGCGGTCGCCGGTTTAGCAGTGGTAGCGCCATCGGCACCGGGCTCGAGCTTGACCTTGATCCAGCCGTGCTGATGTTTATCGAACGCCTTGAACGCCGATATCGCATCGGTCAGCGGTTCGTCCTGTGTGATGACTTTGGCCGGGTCGACGCGGCCGGCCAAGGTCATTTCGATCAGCTTGGGAATGTACTTGCGGTGGTGACAGTTGCCCATGTTCAGGCGCAGGTTCTTGTTCATCGCCGCGCCGATCGGGAAGCTGTCGAACCCGGCCGGGTACACGCCGATGATCGACACAGTGCCGGCCTTGGCCACCGCCTGCACCGCCCATTGCAGGGCTTGCGAGGGCTCATCGCCCGGCTGCCATTGCGCCGGTTCGTGGGCACCGTGGTGGGCGTGATTGGCGTCGATGCCGACCGCATCGATGGCGCAATCCACGCCAATCTCGCCGGTCAGGCGGGCGATGGTTTCAAGCGGGTCTTCCTGTTCGAAATTGATGCACTCGGCGCCCAATGCCTGCGCTCGAGCAAGACGATCTTCGAGGCCATCGATGGCGAACACGCGGCCAGCGCCCATCAGTTTGGCGCTAACGATAGCGAACAGCCCGACCGGGCCGCAGCCGAACACGGCGACGGTATCGCCGTCTTTGATTTCGGCCATCTCCGCACCAAACCAGGCGGTGGGCCAGATATCCGACATGGCGATGGCCTGGTCGTCGCTGATGGCATCGGGGAGTTTGATCAGACCGATGTTGGCGAACGGAATACGCGCTTTTTCGGCTTGCAGGCCGTGGAACGGGCCGGTGGTTTTCGGCCCGCCAAAGAACGATGTGCCGGCAGTTTTGCCGTTGGGGTTGGCGACGTCGCACTGGGCGAAATAACCGGCACGGCAGTAGGCGCAGTTGCCGCAGGCAATGGTCGACGGGATCAGCACGCGGTCGCCGACCTTTAGATTGCGCACGTCACTGCCCAGGGCTTCGACGATGCCCACGCCTTCGTGGCCGAGGATGGTGCCGGGTTCCATGTCGGGGGCGCTGCCGCGGATGAAGTGCAAATCGGTGCCGCAGATGGCTGAGGCGGTGAGCCTGACGATGGCGTCGGTCGGGGCCTGGATTGTCGGGTCCGGAACGTCGTCCAGGCGTATGTCGCCGATACCGTGAAAGACGATGGCTTTCATTGTCTTCTCCCGTTGGGTGGTGGGTTTATGGGTTGAGGTGCGGGTGGGCGGCAAGGTTTCATCGGGGTTTGGGGTGGGCTGATTAATGGTCAGATTTTCCGCGTGGGATTTGTGTTGGACCCGCCCCTCACCCCAGCCCTCTCCCCCAGGAGAGGGAGCCGATTCTGGTTGGTTTCAAAATTTGCATTCGACTCGATATTGCGCGTTGCCGTAGCTCTCGCATTCCCCGCGATCAGTCCCCTCTCCCTCCGGGAGAGGGCTAGGCGGGCGGCGTTCCGATGAGGGGCTTTTGATCTTCTGCCACGGACCACCGGTAAACTCGTTGGAATTTTTTCCACGCCCCCCGACTCCTTTGGCTATGAGCCTAAGGAGGAACTCATGAGTCGTACGGATATTTTCACCATTGAATACTTGCTTCACGGTCAACCCCGGTCGTTTGTCATCCGCGCCAAAAACATGAGCAACGCGGATGCGTGGCATTGGGCGAGTTGTGACGCGGGTATTGCGCCGATTCCAAAACCGGGAAGACCACCGCTGAAGGTCATTTCGAAACCGCAGGCAGAACGGTTTGGCATCACCGAGGTTAAATGGCGCGAGACTACCGCTTTGGTGTGGACGGAGGCTTCATCATGACTTCAACGACGTCATCGGCTGGCTTTTCAACTGAGGATGAGGACGACGAACCGGCGCGGATCAACGCCTTGTTTTACGAAGCGGACCGCCTTGAGGAAATCGCCTACCGACTGTTCGATGAGAGCAGTCGCAATGCGGCGATGTGGGAGCATTTCAACCAGGCCAAGGCTGTGGCCGACGCCAAGCGCACCGAGGCGTATCAGGCCTTCATGCAGTTGCGCAGACGCTCGCGAAGCTGACCGTTGCAAACGCTGAAAACACAACACCCGCCATTCGACGGGTGTTGCAGGTGTGCCGTTCAGCCCTTGCTGTGTTCCGGCGATGACGGCCCCTCCTTGACCCCGCGCGGGCCGGCGATGCCCCAGACGATCAGGCCCAACACCGGGAACACGATCAGCCCGATGGCCCATGCGGCTTTGGTGCCAACGCTTTTCTCGCTGCGAAACACACTGACAATCGCCCACAGGTCGACCAGCAGAATGATCACCGCGACCGCTATCGAAAAGTAACTCGTTGCCTCGTTCATGGCGCACTCCTCCAATGACTGGTATGCATTGGGCTGTGCGATCAAATCAGCGTTCAAAAAATCCTGCATAAGGCGGATAGCCGTGATCTGCCAAGCTGAATCGGCCCGTGCAGCAGATCCGAATCCATTCCCGATCTGGGGCTTGCTGATGAAACTTCTGTCTTGGCCGGACGATCTCCTGAACATCACAAAACCGGGAGAGCAACCATGAAATGCTACCTATGCGGACTCAACGCACAGAAAACCGACGAGGCCCATGGCGGCCAGCTCGTCGACTGTTCCGACTGCGGCATTTACCGGGTTTCAGGCCTTGTACTGAAAGAGCTGGGCGCAAAAAGATTCAACTTCACCAAGATGCGTGATGACTTGCATCGGCAAAGGCAGTTCAACGCTACGCTGGTCGCCGAAATCAATACCGAGACCGCAATCTGGGCGTAAAAAAGCCCGGTTTCCCGGGCTTGTCGTCAGCCATGCTTGACCAGATTCAGCGCCGGTAACGGGCCACCGGGGAACTGCGCCAGTTGGCCCTGCTGCACGCCGCCCAGATCGATGCCGTAAAAGCCAAGGTCGGCGATCAGCGCCGCGACGCGCTTTTTGCTGGCGGCGTGGTCACCAGAGTAAAACAGCACACGTTTGCCGCCCTCGGCGGCCGGGTTGCTCAGCAAAGCCGCCAACAGATGATTGAAGGCTTTGACGACGTGTGCGCCGGGCAGTAGCTGCGCAATCACTTGCGAGGACGGTACGCCGTGCAGATCGACCGGCTGAAACAGCGGCGCTTCGATCGGGTTGTTAGTGTCGATCACAATGCGCCCGTCCCATGGCCCCAGATCGCGAACCGCCTCAGGGATTTTCGTCCAGTTCACCGCGAGGAAAACCATATCCGCCCGGCTGGCTTCCTGCGCTGTCACCGGCCGCGCCAGCGGCCCCAACTCGTTGGCCAGGTCGGTCAGGCTCTGCGGCCCACGGCTGTTGGCGATGTTGACCGGCAGACCGGCGTTGACGAGCAATCGTGCGATGGCCGAGCCGATGGCGCCGGTGCCAATAATGCTGATGGTGTGCATGTTGAAGCCTCGTATTGATGTGTGAAGTTGATGAGGCTATGAGACGCTTTTTGACCTTCCACAAGTAGTGGGAGCTGACTAGAATCACTTTCAATCAATGCTTGAAGGTTTGAGTATGGAAACGCTGGGCAATCTGCTGTCGTTCGTTCGCAGCGCCGAGTCCGGCAGCTTCTCCGCCGCTGCCCGACGCCTGGGCCTGAGTCCTGCCGCGGTCAGCCGTAATGTCGCGCAACTGGAAAGCAATCTGGGGGTGCGCCTGTTTCAGCGCAGCACCCGCAAACTCACCCTCACGGAAGCGGGCGAGCGCTTTCTGGCCAATGTCGGTTCGGGACTGGACAGCGTGCAAGCTGCGATTGCCGATGTTGCTGGCAATGTGGGAGCGCCTTCCGGCGTTCTGCGTCTGAGCGCGGCGCCGGGGTTTGCCAAAGATTTTCTGCTGCCGCTGATGCCCGATTTTCTCGAGCTATATCCTGCGGTGATTCCCGAATGGCACGTCGACAACCGTCAGGTCGATCTCATCGCCGAAGGTTTCGATGCGGCTATCGGTGGTGGCATCGAACTGGCCCAGGGCGTGGTCGCCAGAGCCGTCGCTCCGGCCCATCTGATCCTCGTGGCGTCGCGCCAATATCTGGCCGGTCACGGGCGTATCGAGCGTCTGGAACAACTTGCGACGCTTGATCACCTGGCCATGCGCTCGGTGCAGACCGGCAAGGTTCGCAGCTGGATGCTGCAGAGTTCCGACGGGCAACGCGCGCCACTGGAGATCACTCCACGCTTGCTGGTCAATGATCCGCAGGCGTTGTGTCAGTGCGCGCATCTGGGCTTGGGCGTCGCGCTGCTGGCGGTGCCGGATGTGTTGCCGTACCTGCAGAATGGCGCGCTGGAAAGGGTTTTGCCGGATTGGCATGTCGACGCCGGGCAGATCTACCTGTATTTCTCCAGCCAGAAATTACTGCCGGCCAAGACCCGTGCGTTCGTGGATTTTCTGGCCGAGCGTGCCCGCGCAGAGCGCTGGCAAATCCGACTGGATGCCCGGCCATCATCCGCTCACGCCAGTGCTCACATCCGGTAATGCTCCAGCAGAAAGTCGACAAACAAACGCACTCGCGCTGGCATCGCCGGACCGCCGACGAACACCGCATGGATCGGCTCGTCATCGCCCGGATTCCAATCTTCCAAGAGTGAAATCAACTCGCCACGCTGCAGATCCTCTTTCACGCTGAACTCGCCGATCCGCGCGATGCCGGCGCCGCCCCGCGCGAGTTGCGCCAGCGCTTCGCCGCTGTTGCATTCGATGCTGCCGCTGACCTTCAAGGAAAACACCTGGCCGTCGCGAATGAACGGCCAGTTGGGTTCGGCGCGGCGAAAGTTGAAGCGCAGGCAGTTGTGCCGCAGCAAGTCTTCCGGTTCCTGCGGGGTGCCGTGGCGCTCAAGATATTCGGGCGAAGCCACCACCACCTGACCGGTGACGCCGAGTCTGCGCGCGGTCAATGGGCTGTCCGGCAAATGCCCGAAACGCACCGCGACGTCGGCCTGGCCACCGAGAATGTCGACGACTTCATCGCCCAGGGTAAGGTCGACCACGATGTTCGGGTAACGCGCGCTGAAGGCGGCAACCAACGGTACGATCGCCAGCCGCCCATGTACGAGGGCGGCGCTGACCCGCAAGCGGCCTCGTGGCACGCCTTGATCGGCGATAGCCTCTTCGACCTCGGCCATGTCCGCCAGAATGCGCCGGGCGCCACGCAGAAACGCCTCGCCTTCGGCAGTAAACGTGAGCGCCCGAGTGGTGCGCAAGAGCAGGCGCGTGCCCAGACGCTGCTCGGTGCGCGCGATGATCCGGCTGACCGCCGACGGTGTCAGCCCCAATGCGCGCGCAGCGGCCGACAGACTGCCTTCGCGCGCCACCGTGACGAACACGTCCATTTCACCTGATCGACCACCGACGTCCATTTGTGATTCCTGCGCAAAGGTGATTGCCAAAATCGCGGTCTACCGCCGCAAACGCTCGCATCGTAGCATTGGCGGCATAGATGAGGAGATTTTCCATGCGTATCAATCCACCCCTTGTTGCACTCGCCATTGGTGCCTTTGGCATCGGCGTCACCGAGTTCGCGCCCATGGGCATGTTGCCCGGCATCGCTGCCGATCTCGGCGTTTCCATTCCGGCCGCAGGGCTGCTGGTCAGTGCTTATGCGCTGGGCGTTCTGCTCGGTGCACCGCTGATGACCCTGACCACGGGCAAGATTCCACGGCGCTATCTGCTGATCGGGCTCATGGCGATTTTCACTCTCGGCAATCTGATGTCGGCGCTGGCTACCGACTACTACAGCCTGATGGTCGCCAGGGTGGTGACTTCACTCAATCACGGCGCATTTTTTGGGGTCGGCTCGGTCGTCGCCGCCAGCGTGGTCGCCCCGCAAAAACGTGCCGGCGCGGTAGCGGCGATGTTCATGGGCCTGACCTTGGCAACCATCGGCGGCGTGCCGCTGGCCGCATGGTTCGGTGAAATGTTCGGCTGGCGCACCGCGTTCTGGGGCATTACCGGCCTCGGCGTGATCACCATGGCCGCGCTGTGGTTCGCCCTGCCCAACCTGCCGGCACCAAAAGGCGCCGGAGCACTGGCGGAAATTCGCGTACTGGGCCGTGGCCCGGTGCTTGGCGCGCTGGCCCTGACCGTGGTCGGTTCGAGCGCGATGTTCACCGTGTTCACTTACATCGCGCCGATCCTCAGCAGCGAAACCCACGCCTCCACCGCTTACATCACCGCGATGCTGGTGCTGTTCGGAGTGGGCCTGACCCTGGGCAACATGTGGGGCGGCAAAGCTGCGGACCGCTCGATCGATCGCACCCTGATCGTTGCGCTGAGCGCGCTGATTGCGGTGCTGCTGGCGTTCACTGTTCTGATGCGCTGGCCGCTGCCGGCCGCCGTCGCCATCCTGATCTGGGGCATCGCCAGCTTCGCCCTGGTACCGCCGCTACAAATGCGCGTGATGGAAGCCGCCAAAGACGCACCCAACCTCGCCTCGGCGGTCAACATCGGCGCCTTTAACTTCGGCAACGCAATCGGCGCGGCGCTCGGCGGCGCGGTGATCAATGCCGGGTTGGGTTATCCGGCGATCTCTCTGGCCGGCGCGGCAATGGCGGGGCTGGGGTTGTTGATGGTGTTGGGGTTTGTCTGGCGGTCCCGGGCTGCTGCGGCTGCGGTGGCATAAGAAAGCAGCAGGCTGGCTACCGCATCGGATTCGTCATCGACACGAATCCCCTGTAGGAGCCAGCCTGCTGGCGATGGCGGTCTAACCAACACCTCAAACTCAACGCGGAAACAACAACGTCACCGCAAACCGAACCCCCCACCCTTGCGGCCCGTCGTCAGGGCTGTCGAGCCAGTAGCGCGGCCCCGCTTGCACCGTCAGCGGTTGTCCGCCGATTTTCAGCAGTTGCGTCACCGTGAGGTTGACCGGGACCGACCACTCGCGCGATTGCCAGTTGTACGTCGATTCGGTGTTCACCCCCCAAGTGGTCAAGGTGCTGGTGGTGTAGGAAAGGAACGGTTGCAGGAAGGTCTGGTTGACCTTGTCCTTGTCATCCGGCGGGCTGCCCTCCAGTCCCCAGATGTGGTTGGCGAGGATGCCGTGGGTCCAGCCGTTTTCCTGTTTCAGGGCGACGGCGGTCGGGCCGATTCCCCACTGCTCGCTGCTCAGCAGTTCATCACTGCCGGTGGGAATCAGAATCGCCGGGCCGGCGCCGAGGATCCAGCCACTGGCCGTGGGTTGTCTGGGTGAAAAGAAAAAGCTCTGGGTGATATCGCCGACGCCGGATTTGTCCGCGGCGCCATTCGGTGCAAGGCCGTGCTGATCGATGACCGGCAGAATCGTGCGGGAGATCAGGTTCCAGTCATCGTTGAGGGTAAACGGCAGCACCGGCTGAATGTTGGTGGTGCTGCGCATGCCCTCACCGGTTGGCCCCATCTTCTGGTCCCAGTTGTATTGCACCGGCAGGCTGTACATGGCCGCGACCGGGTTGAGCGCCTTCTTGGCCAGTTCTGCGGAGTCTTCCGCCTGCACGGACGGCACGATCGACAGAGTCACCCAAAGTGCCGCGCCGCGCCTCAACCAATAGTTGTCAGTTCCCATACTTCGTCACCTTGGGTCAATGATCAATGAGCGGCAGGTTTGGGCTCAGGCAGTGTGTACTCGTTGTTCTGAACGGACTTGTCCGGCATGTAAACCCGGAAGGCCAGCGTCCAGTTGTCGGTGGGAGCGATCAACAGGTTTTGCGCGGTGGCGCCGCAACTTTTGGCATTGCCGAAGTGCAGGGTGAATGTTTTGCCATCCTTGTCCGGCACAATTTCATGGTTCGAAAGGCTTGAGCCTTTCTCGGTGTGCAAGTACAGGTCGTCGCCGTAGATCGTCATGGAATAAAAGCCCAGCTTCGGGTTGGTCATGCCCGGCACCGGATAATTCGCGGTGTAGCAAATGTCTTTGTTGACCTTGTAAGACTTGAAGGAATACCAGGCATGCTGATCAGGCAACAAACCGGTCGCCACGGCAGCACCGACGTTGATGTCATCCTGAGAAATCGAGCCGCGAGCGCCCATGGTTTTACTGACGCCACGGGTGTCGGCGACCTTCACGTAGTGCGCCTTGATCTGCTTGAGCTGGTCCTGATTCCAGTCAATCGCCTTGAACGCTTCTGGCGTGTAACCGGCCGGAAAGCTGACCTTGTACTCATCCTGTATGGCGTTGGCCTTGGCGACGTCCGCAGGGTCGTTCGGATTGACCTGAGTACGGATATTGACGACGACAAAGTTGGTGACGGTTTTCGGGTCGATGACGTAATCACCGCCGCCGTAATAGACGTTGTCGGTGACATGATCGTGTTGCATGAGGTGCACCGAGGTGTAACGTCCGTCGCCTTTGGGCACATGGACCGTAGCACCGTGGGAGGCATCGATGATGGCGAAGGAATACAGCGTATCGCGGTTCATCAGCACGGCCGGTTGCTTGTCCAGCTCCATCGGTTTGCGGTGGTTGTAGAAAGTGTTGGTTGCACCGAGCTTCACCTCGTTCTGCATCGACTCATCCAGCACGGCGAAAGCAAAGTTTTCCCGAGTCACCGCCACGTTCTTTTCGTTGACCAGCGTCGACTCGAGTTTTCGCGCTGCTTCCAGGCCCAGCAGCGGCGTTTTTTCATCGGGCTGTGCGGCATGGCTTTGTATTGCCAACAGGCTCAACAGAACAGAAACGGACGTCACTAACTTCATCGACGGAGCTCCTTGCAAAAAGTCATGCACAACATTTCAGTGATGCTCGAGTCGCCGAAGAATCACCCGTTCCATTCGGCGAAGAGGCACCCCCATACGCGGAACAGCAAAAGGCAAGCGTAGGCAACTCTGACCAATGCGCAACCTTTCGCCTTGTTGGGTGAAATGTTTGAGAGCAAGGAACCCGCTGATGCCTTACTCGGTCTTCAGCTCACACAACTCACCGCCCTCCTTGCACAGGCGATCGAGATACCCGGCGGCATCCAGCAACTGATAAGGAAAGTACAGACCTGGCGCAGTGGGCGCTGAGCCGTCGAGCCCGATCAGCCGCTCCAGCAGCATGGCGACGCTCAACCCCGTCAGCGCTGCGGCGCCGGCCGGATGAACGAGAGCATGACGGGTATGCAGCGCTTGCCCGTTGCGCCCTTCCCCGGCCATTTCGATGAGAATTTCCGTCGACATTGGCTTGCCCGCGCGTCGGGAAGAGCTGACGCCGCTGGCGAGATTGAACTGCACATTCACCGCATCGGTGGCGGCGGCGAGACCCGCGACGTCGATCGACGAAAAGCCGCTGGCCTGCATAAGCGTACCGTCCAGCGCGCGGAAGCTGACGTTCGCCTCCTCGCCCTCACGCCAGACATACGCACCTTCGCATCGGGTCAGCGCGGCGGGTAGCATTCTGTTCAGATGTTCGAAGTCAGCGGCCACGGTCGGCCCGCCGCCGTCCTGTTCGTCGACCAAGGCGTCGATGCGGATATCGCGAACCTGCGCAAACGGCTTGGCAAGTTGCAACGTCGCCACGGTTGTGGCGCCGACCATCCACTCGTAACCGAGTACGATCGGCGACGCGTTCGGGGCATGGATGTAGCGGGCGATTTGCGGCGCCATTTCGAATACGCCAGAGGAAATGCTCAGGTGCGGCACCCTGCGTTTCTGCGCAAACCGCAGCCCCGCCAGCGTGTGATCCATGTAAAAAACCGCCACGGCGCTCACCGGGCGATCGCCCAATCCGAGATCATCCGCGGTGAGATCGATGACCACACCCTCGGCCCCGCCCATTTCTTCAGCGGCTTGCTGAGCCTTCGCCAGATCACGTCCGCCGATCAATAACGGCACGTCGGGATGGGCCGCGCGCAAGGCCTTGGCAGAGCGGTGGCCGATGGCGCCGGAACCGCCCATGAACAGAATTGGATGCACTGACATCTGGAATCCCTCCTCGTTTTTGTCGGGTTGCAGCTTAGGGTTGGTGCGCGCCCGGCCATGAGGGTTCCACTGCGTTGGGTTTGTTGCGAGGCGAACCGACGCATGGCCGCCGCCTGCGTTCGAACGACCAGGCTCACATTGAATGTTTTTCTACCCAGCGCCGATATTGCCGCGTGCGAAACGCCATACCGATCTGCTGCAAAATCAGCGCGCGTAAAGGTGACACGGTCGGATCAGGCTTTTTTGCCCGACTGAGTCGACGCAGCTGAAACTTCACCACTGCCATATTCGCCAGAGCGGCGATGGCTTTGTTTTTCCAGGTGATTGGCGGCAGTTGTGGAGCATTGTCCTTGCCTGACAGCCAGTCACGCGGCAGCTGCGGATCGATGGCCAACGCCGTGCCGATACCGACCATGTCGACACCGCTCTGCACAACGCTTTCGGCCACTGCACGGCGACGGATGCCACCGGTGACCATCACCGGCATGTTCGCGACGGTCTGTATATCGCGGGCAAACTCAACGAAATAAGCTTCGCGGGCCAAGGTCCGGCCATCGCGCGCCTCGCCCTGCATGGCCGGCGCTTCGTAACTGCCACCGGACAGTTCCACCAGATCCACACCTGAGTCGTTGAGCAGTGCAACCACCTTTTTCGCATCCTCGGCGGTGAAGCCGCCGCGCTGAAAATCGGCGGAGTTCAGTTTGACTGCAACCGCGAATTCGGCCGAAACCGTGGCTCTCACAGCCTTGACGATTGCCAGCAGCAGACGTGCACGATTCTCCAGCGAGCCGCCCCACTCGTCCGTCCGCTGATTGGTCAGCGGCGACAAAAACTGGCTCAACAGATAGCCATGGGCGGCGTGGATTTGCACCCCGGTGAACCCGGCCTGCTCGCCGAGCCGCGCGGTGTTGGCGAAGCGCTGAATGACCTCGTTGATTACGCTTGGGGTCATCGCGTGAGGCGTAGCGAAACGCTTGGACAGTGAGCCCAGCTCAAGCGCTACCGGTGACGGCGCCCAGGTTTTCTGCCCAAGGCTGGACTGCATCTGACGCCCCGGATGATTGATCTGCAACCAGAACTGCGCACCGCCGGATCGCCCGATGTGCGCCCAGCGTTTGAACTTGTCCAACTGCTGGTCATCCTGCAACACCACGCCACCGGGCCCGGTCATGGCGCGCCCGTCGACCATCACGTTGCCGGTGATGATCAGCCCGGCACCACCGTCGGCCCACGCCTGATACAGACGCATCAGTTCGACCGAAGGCGCCTGGTCGGCGTCCGCCATGTTTTCTTCCATCGCGGCTTTGGCAATGCGGTTCCTGATGGTCGAACCGTTGGGCAGGAGCAGCGTGTCGAACACGTTCATGGAGCAAGTCCTCAACTGGGAATGAGGCCAGCATAAGCTTGAAGTCAACTTTAAGGTCAACGGCTTTTTCTGGACGCATGGAGAATGATCGCACCACATGCAAAACGGCTATTGACCTTAAAGTGAGGTTTAAGGTGAGCATGCGCCGACCTGCTCGATTTGAAGATATCCCGATGATGCTGAAAACCCTTGTTTCCTCTGCGCTGGTATCGATAGGTGGTGCGTTCATGACATTTGCAAACGCTCAATGGGCTGTCAGCAGCGATCGCCAGATCCTGGTGATCATGACCAATCACGCAAGCTATCCCTCGCGAACCGATACCACCGGGTTGTGGCTGACCGAATTGACCCACTTCACCGATGTCGTGGAAGCAGCCGGCTACACCACGGTGTTTGCCAGCCCGAAAGGCGGCGCGGTGCCGCTGGATGAACGCAGCCTCGGCTGGTTCTACATGGACAAGGGTGCCCGCGAGCATCTGCAGTCACCGGCCTTTCGCGCCCGACTGGCCAACACACTGCCGATCAGCGAAGTCGACCCGTCGCGGTTCAGCGCCATCTATTTCACCGGCGGCCATGGCGTCATGTGGGATTTCCCCGATAACCCGGACCTGCGCCGCGTCGCTGAAACGATCTACAACCGCGGCGGCATTGTCGCGGCGGTGTGCCATGGCGTGGCCGGTCTGCTGGATCTCAAGGATGAGCAAGGCCAGTTGATCATCAAGGGCAAAAACATAACCGGTTTCTCCGACCGCGAAGAGCTGTTCTCGGGCATGAAAGATCAGGTGCCGTTTTTCCTTGAGGATCGGTTGGTACGCCAAGGGGCTCGCTACCGCAAAGCCTGGCTGCCATTCACTGCCTTTGCCATCACCGATGGCCGGCTGGTCACCGGGCAAAACCCGCAATCGCCCAAAGCCGTGGCGCATGCCGTGATGGCCGTGCTCCACGCTGGCGTAGGCACGCACTGAAAGTTCTCGTAGATCACAATAGCCGGAGGAAGCCCCATTGAAACCCGCAAGCGCCGTTCTGACAGGATTACTGTTCAACTCACTGGCCAACGCTGCGTTGGCCCAGACGCCTGAGCCGCCGAGCCCCACCGGCACCGCCGTTATCGATATCGGCGGCCATCAAGTGCCCGTGGTCAAGGATGGCCTCTATGACCGTTTTCGCTCCAACCCGCCGTTGTCGGTGATTGCCAAAGAAGTTCCGGGCGTTGATCTGAGCTGGTTCAAGGGCCTGAACAAGACCAGGGTCGATATCGGCTTCGAGTCGTACTCACCCAACTTCTACTACCAGAACAGCCGCGTGACCGCCATTTATACCGCCGACCTCGAGCGCCTGCGCGCACTGATGCCGGCCGAAGTACTGGCAACCGTGCAACCGCTGCAAGTCTGGCCGGGGCGCGGCCTGATCGCGTTCACCGCCTATACCTACGAGCATTGCGATAACGACGCGTATAACGAGGTGGCCGTGTCGATCGTCACCAACCGGCCCGGCAAGGCCAATCTGGGCCCGTTCACCCTGATTGGCCAGTCGCTGTCGCAAGACTTCTGGGGTTATGTGCTCAAGTTGCCGGTCAATACCGAGCTGGCGCGGGTGCGCGGTGTCGTCGGTTACAACCTGCCGAAATGGTTGACTGGCATCGACCGCCGGGAGGATGGGCAATCGGTGATCTACCACATCACCGACAGTCAGACCGGCAAGCCGGACGTGACTTTCACGACGAAGAAACTCGACACGTTGTCCCGCGATGTCGAGGTGATCACCAGCAGTTTCACCAACCTCGATCATCACGGCCATTTGGCCTATGGCTACGCTGTCTCCCGCGAGCTCAGCCATGCTTCGAGCCGTGACGCCGAGTCCGCCACTCTGACGCTGGGCGACGGCGACTTGTCGAACTACCTTCGCTCGCTCGGGCTGGGAAAGATGTTGAAGTACGAGTACGTGCCTGAATTCCAGAGTGCGCTGTATGCGCCAAAACCACTGTCGACGCTGGTGGGCGAGCGCTGAAACCCGTTGCGCCCCTCAGGCCTGGGAAGCCCGGCGGGCGGTTGTTTTCTTCGCCGCCATTGCGCCCGCACCTTTGCCTGAAGCACCCGCGGCGCCCTCCTCTCGCAGACGATTGATCAGCAGCTGCGCATTGTCCGCACAGGCCATGCCCTCGGGTTTGCTGTCGATGCCCTTGATCACCTGCAGCAGTTGTTGTTTGTTGCGCGCCAGCCGTTGCTGCAGGACTTCGATTTCCGCAACCTTTTGCTTGAGGCCGCCGAGCAACTGGTCATGCTGCCAGCCATTGGCGTTCATCGGCATCAACTGGCGGATTTCATCGAGGGAAAATCCGGCAGCTTGCGCGCCAGTGATGATCTCCAGCACCCACTCTGTGTCGGGGGCGTAATCGCGATAGCCATTGGCTTTGCGCGCCACCGATCTGATCAGACCACTGGCCTCGTAGAAGCGGATACGTGACGGTGCCAAGCCGCTGATTTTCGCCAGTTCGCCGATTCTCATGTCGCACTCCCAAAATGCTCTAGACCTTAAAGGAGACTTTAAGCCTGAAGTCGCCTTTAAGGTCAAGCGCTCGGGTTGCAATGCTCCGTCGTTACGACCAAAACCCTTTATGCGGCTCGGCCGCCTCACCTTCCAGCATCGGCCCCAACACACTGACCTTGCGCTGCCCCTTGGCAAATACCTCGCGGCACGGCAGGGAGAACGTCGGGTTCTCCGGGTGGTCACCGGTCAGCCCCAACAACGCATGCTCCGACAAGGCGTAAACCACTCGCCCGATTCCGGTCCAATACACCGCGCCAGCGCACATGCAGCAAGGTTCGGCGCTGGTGAACAGCGTGCAGTGTTCCAGCTCTTGCGGCGTCAGCAGTTTGGCCGCCGCAGCCGCCGCGACCAGCTCCGCGTGTTGGGTCGGATCGCCCTCCGGTGGCATCGAATTGTTCCCCGCTTCGACAATCACCTTACCGTGACGGTCGGCGACCAATGCGGCGAACGGATGGCGACCGCGCTGTTTTGACGCCTCGGACAAGGCGATGGTCTGGCGCAGCAACGCCAGATCCATTTCGCTGACGCCGGCCGGGACGAGCTGAGTGAATTGGTTCATGGATAACTCCTGGGCAGTGGAAAAACAACAGGTCAGTCGGCCAGTTCAGCCGATGTCGCGCCGATGGTTTCGGTCGATTTTTTTTCATTGTTGAGCAGAACATTGAGCACGATGGCGGTGATCGCCCCGAGGAAAATTCCGCTGTCGAGCACCAGTTTCAGCGTTGGGCCGACGTGTTCGAACAGCGCCGGGAATGACATCGGCAACACGCCGACACTCACCGACACGGCGACGATAATGCCGTTGCGAGTGCCCTCGAATTGCACCCGCGACAACTCCTGAATACCGGCGACCGTGGTCATGCCGAACATGACGATCGCGCAGCCACCGAGTACCGGTGTCGGCACCGCCGCAATCAGCGCACCGAGTTTCGGGAACAGCCCCATCAGCACCATGATTGCCCCGGCAGCGGCCACGACGAAGCGGCTTTTGACGTTGGAAAGCGCAATCAAACCGGTGTTTTGCGTGAACGCGTTGTAGGGAAAACTGTTGAAAAAACCACCGAGCATGGTCGACAGGCCATCGGCGCGAAACGCGTTGCCCAAGGTCTGTTGCGTGGTCGGTTTGCCGGTCAATTTGCCGATCGCCAGGCAGTTGCCGGTGGTCTCGGCCATGATCACCAGCATCGCCAGGGTCATGATCAGAATCGGCACCGGGGCAAATTCCGGCGCCCCGAAAGCCATCGGCGCGCTCAGTTCGAACCACGCCGCTTCGCTGACCCGGCTGAAGTGGGTCATGCCGCACGCCGCCGCAATCAGGCTGCCGACGAACAGGCCGATCAACACACTGAGGTTGCCGACAAAGCCTTTGCATTTGGCATAGATCACCAGCGTCACGCTGACCGTGGCCAGGCCCAGCAACAAGTTGGCCGGATTGCCGAAATCCGCGGCGTCGGGATTGCCACCACCCAGCCAGATTGCCGCCGCCGGCATCAACGAAATACCGATGATGGTGATCAGGCTGCCAATCACCACCGGCGGAAAGAACCGCAGCAATCGGCTGAACACCGGCGCCAGGGCGATGGTGATGAAACCCGCCGCGATCACCGCGCCGAAAATCTGGCTGAGGCCAAACTCTTTGCCGATCATGATCATCGGCGCCAGCGCAATAAACGAGCAGCCCTGAATCAGCGGCAGACGCGCACCGAATTTCCAGAAGCCCAAGGTCTGAATCAGCGTCGCGATACCAGAGGTCAGCAGGTTGGCGTTGATCAGCAACACCACCTGCGCCGAGGTCAGCCCCATCGCGCTGCCCAGGATCAACGGCACCGCCACCGCCCCCGCGTACATCACCAAAACATGCTGCAAGCCAAACGTGAACAACTGTCGCAGCGGCAAAACCTCGTCCACCGGATGAATGCGTTGTGTGGTCATTTCACACGCTCCTGAAGGTGCGGCATCTGTTGAGATCGCGGGCATTCTCAGGGGCGTTTGAAGGTCAATGCGCCCCGAGGTCGTTTAGTGCTGGGCCATGGTCGAACGTTTATTACGATGAAACAAATGAGCAACCATCGCTTTTTTCGATGGCTAAAAATCGGCACACTCGGCGCTTGCTGATCCTTCTTCGATTCGGGAGTACACCGCTTGCGCTTCTCACTCGATCAACTGTTGATGTTCGTCCAGGTCGTCAAGAGCGGCTCGTTCTCCGCCGCCGGACGCAAACTCGGCAAGACCCAATCAACCATCAGCGCGGCGATTGCCAACCTCGAAACCGACCTCGGCGTCGAGCTGTTCGATCGCAGTAACCGCAGCCCGGCGCTCACCGCCGCCGGCCACAAACTGTTGATCCAGGCCGAAGCCGTGCTCGAACGCTGCATGACCTTCGAAGCGCACGCCGACTGCCTCTCGGACAACGTCGAGCCCAGCCTGACGCTGGCGATCGAAACATCCTACGGGCCGGTCATGCCGGCACTGAAAGCCTTCGAGCAGGCCTTCCCCTTCGTCGACCTGATCATCCGCCACCCGGTGTACGGCGACGTCAGCGAACTGGTCAGCAGCGGCGAGGCGGTGCTCGGTGTCGCCTTCTCACAGCCCGGCTACCCCAAGGAACTGGCGTTCCAGCAATTGGGCAAACTGATCATGCTGCACGTCTGCCACCCCGACCATCCGCTGGCGCAACTCGACGATGTCAGCTTCGATGACCTGCATGTCCATCGGCGCCTGGCCTTCAGCGCCCACGCGAGCAAGCTGCCGAGCAGCGAATACCTGCGCTCCACGCAGTTGTGGCAAGCAGAAAACTATCTGGCGTTACTGGAAATGGTCCGCGCCGGACTCGGCTGGGCCACCCTGCCCCGGCAGCTTATTCAGCGGGAACTGGCCAAAGGCGAACTGGTCGAGTTGCAACTCACGGCGTACCCGCACACGGACTGGCAGATTGGTGTGGATCTGTTATGGGCGCGGCAGCGTCCGCTGGGCAAGGCGGAGCGTTGGCTGAAAGAAAAACTGCAGGGCAACAAGGTGTTTGAGCGCGATCGCAATGGGCAGATCACCACGCTTTGAACCCGCGTTTCGCCGCCTTTGAAAATGCTCCGCCGGCTAACCGGTTCGGCAACATGAAAGTTTTCCTGCGGGCGAGATGATACTTGTACGATGTCCTACCACAATGTATTACTAGGTCTCCCAAAAATAATAAATCCACGGAGATTGCTACATGGACTCATCCCTGTCCGCCATGCCTGACAGCCTTGACCCAGCGCAGGGCAACACCCGCCGCAGCTTCCTGAAAAAATCCCTGGCGGTTTCCGCCACGCTCGCCGCCGTCGGCAGCGGCGCCCTGAGCCGACTCGCCGATGCCGCCGAACCGCTGAGTCAACGCTACCCCGACCCATTGATTCACATCCTCGACGACAGCTTCATGGAGCTGCGGATTTTCAACGCCAGCGTCGAAAAACTCGCCACCGGCATGCGCTGGGCTGAAGGGCCGGTCTGGGTCGGTGATGGCCGCTATCTGCTGGTCAGCGACATCCCCAACAACCGCATCATGCGCTGGGACGAAATCACCGACACCTTCAGCGTGTACCGCGACCACTCGAACTTCTCCAACGGCCTGTGCCGCGATCGCCAAGGCCGGCTGATCGTCTGTGAAGGCTCGACCACCACCAGCGAAGGCCGGCGCATCACCCGCACCGAAGCCAATGGCACGATCACCGTGCTGGCCGACAGCTTCGACGGCAAACCCTTCAACTCGCCCAACGACGTCGTCTGCAAAAGCGACGGTTCGATCTGGTTCACCGACCCGCCCTTCCAGACCGGCAACAACTACGAAGGCCACAAAATCATCCCGACCCAACCGCACGCCGTGTACCGCATCGACGGCGAGAGCAAAAAGGTCACCCGGGTAATCGACGACCTCAGCGGCCCCAACGGCCTGTGCTTTTCCCCGGATGAAAAAACCCTCTACGTCGTCGAAGGCCGCGCCAAACCCAATCGCCTGATCTGGGCGATTGCCGTCAAAGACGACGGCACCTTGGGCGAACGCCGCAAACACATCGAAGGCCTGGACTACGCCGCCATCGACGGCATCAAGTGCGACGAAGCCGGCAACCTGTGGTGCGGCTGGGGCGGCAACGGCGACCCGAAAGCCGACCTGGAAAAACTCGACGGCGTGCGCGTGTTCAATCCGCAGGGCAAAGCCATCGGGCATATCTCGCTACCGGAACGCTGCCCTAACCTGTGCTTCGGCGGGCGCGAAGGCAATCGGTTGTTCATGGCCAGCAGTCACTCGATCTATTCGCTGTTTGTGAATACGCGGGGGGCTACGTTTGGGTTGTGAAAACGCTGCGTTTAGATAATTTGCGCCGCTGTTTAAGCGACACGCCGCGTTACTGGCGCAAGGCTACAACGGCTTGCGCCATTGCCTACGACTACGCCAGAATCCGCCGGCTTGTGCGCTTTTGGGGCGGGTTCTATTGTGGTCCGGTCGCTGACGAATCAGCGATCGGATTTGACCGTCCGCCCAATATCAAGGCGCGCCAGCGTTCTGCACGTGTTCAGGCATTGTCTGCATCATGTCGCGGTGGCTGTGCGTGGGACACCTTCGGGTGTGCCGGATTCCTTGATGTCCGGTCGGTCAACCCGCGTACAGCTGCCTGTTTGTTTGACCGCGAACGGTGGCAGCTCCAGTCATCAAGGAGCTTCACCATGATCAGACCAACCCCCAATCCACCCGAATCCAGCCCCATATCCCCCTACGAATCCACTAGCTCCAAAAAGCTCCACGAAGCCGCCGACCGTGCGCTCGACTATTACCTCTGTCCGCCCGGTTCCACGCCGCCGCCTCGTAAACACCGTGGGATGTACGCGGTAACTGCGGATAACAAAAACGAAGAGCTGCTGATCGATGCCAGTGAAACACTCGCTTCGGCCCAGACCATTGCGCAGAACGTCGCCAGCTTGTTGCCGGCGTCGCAGCGTCGGGCGTTGTTGGGGATTTCGCAGTTGATCATGCTCGGGGAGCTGGCGGTGAATCGGGCTTTGGATAATTTGCAGTTGCCGGAGTGATGTAAGTGCTGGGGTTGGCTGGCGGATGACTTGGGGGCTGTGAGCAAGCGCGGCCCTCACCCCAGCCCTCTCCCGGAGGGAGAGGGGGCCGACCGAGGTGTCTTTCGTGATACATCGACCTGGAAGACCTTAGTGATTATGGCTTTGGTGAGCTTCAGCGATTCTGGATTCAAAGCGTTACGTTCAGGTCGCCGTCACTCTCGAATATCCCCGAATCGGTTCCCTCTCCTGGGGGAGAGGGCTAGGGTGAGGGGTTGTCCGTTCGTGTAAAAGTCTCCAGCCTGGTCAAGGGCGGCGCATCCTGATTTTAGCGAGATGGCGTCTGATTTATTTTCCGCTGTCGGCCAATAGCGGCCTTTCGGGTCCGGGTTTCGATTGGCTCAGCCTCCAGAATTGAATCTACTGACCCAGACGAAAAAAGGCGCCAACCTGGCGCCTTAACACTATCAAGCGATTTTGATCACGACCTTTCCAAATGCTCCCCTCGCGAGATGCTCATAAGCCTTGCGTGCGTCCTCGAACGGATATACCTGATCAATAACCGGACGGATCTTGTGCTGGTTGAGAAACGCGTTCATCCGATCAAAGGATGAACGCGGCGCCACGGCGATTCCGCGAATGGTCGTCTGGCGGAAAATCAGTGGCATCAGATTCAGTTCAACGGTTTGCCCTGTCAAAAAACCGATCTGCGCAATACGCCCTGACGCCTTGGTGGCTGCTACCGATTGATTGATGCCGCTGCCACCGGCCACATCGAGTAGCAGATCCACGCCTTTGCCGTCGGTTAGTTTCAACACCTCGTCCGCCCAATTCGGAGTTGTTCTGTAATTGATTCCTGCCACAGCCCCGAGCGCCTTCACGGCTTGCAGGTTTTGGTCGCTACTCGAGGTTGCGATTACCTTTGCGCCAAGCGCAGTAGCGATCTGCACGGCAAATATTGATACACCCCCGGTGCCTTGAACCAATACGGTCTGGCCCGACTGGATTTGTCCGAAGTCGACCAGCGAATACCAGGCCGTAAGCGCCGCAATAGGAAGTGTTGCTGCCTCTATATCACTCATGTTGTCCGGGGCACCGACGGCGCTATCCTCATGAATGATCATGTATTCGGCCAAACCACCAGGCAACGGCGAACCGAAGCAGTAATCGGGTTCGTTCGGCCCTGGCTCGCCATCCAGCCAACGAGAGTAAAGATGCGAGTTGACACGATCACCGACCTTGAAGCGCGTGACGTTGTCACCAATGGCTACCACCGTGCCGGCTGCATCGCTCACGGGAATCAGTGGTTTGGGCACCATGTGCGGTTCATAAATGCCGTCGACAATGGCCTTGTCGCGAAAGTTGAGCGAAACAGCACCGACCTTCACCAATAATTCGCCAGCCTTGGGTTGCGGGGTCGCCACCTCCTCCAACTGCAGATTGTCGAGTCCGAAATCTTTCAATAACCAAGCTTTCATTGCCTTTCTCCAAATACCTATCAATGGTGATGAACCAAGCCGGTTCAGCCTTGAGTGGATTCTTCGCTTTTGGTGAGCTGCAATAAATGCGTGGATGAAGACATGATTGTTCTATTCTTGGGCAACAATCACCTTAGACTTCGTGCGTCAGACGGATACACAGGAAAGCGTCATGGATTTGCTTCAATCAATGCGACTGTTCGCCAGGCTTGCTGAACTCGGCAGTTTTACCAAAGCTGCAGAATCACTGGACATCGGGCGACCACAAGTCACTCGGTACATCCAGGAGCTGGAGACGTCATTAGGCGTGCGCCTGTTCCAGCGCACCACGAGAAAGGTCGCACTCACCGCCGAGGGTGAGCGGTTTTATGAGCGCGTGCAGGAAATTCTGGCGGGAATTTCTGCTGCGACCACGATGTTCGACCGATCCGGAGCAACCCTTGCAGGCCGACTACGCGTCGATATCCCGACCGCTTTCGCGCAATTGGGATTTATCAAAAGCCTAAAAGAGTTCACTGCCTCGTACCCTGGTATCAACATGGTTCTGGGTGTAACTGACCGGGCCGTCGACCTGATCGGTGAAGGCATCGACTGTGCGTTGCGTATCGGCGATCTACGGGATTCGACCTTGATCGCTCGCCCTGTCGCGACGGCGACCATGGTGACGTGTGCAGCGCCAGAGTATCTGCACGCGCATGGCGAACCCGAGACGCTCGACGATCTGGCCTCCCATCGAGGCGTCAACTTCTTATCCGGCCAGAGCAACAGGACATTGCCTTGGCATTTCTCGATAAAGGGTCAGGATCGAACATTTGTCAGTAGCGCCGGTATCACCGTCACCGAGTCGAATGCCTACGTTCAGTGCGGCGTTTCGGGCTTTGGAATCATTCAGGCGCCAGGCATCGCCGTGGCCGAGCATCTGGACAGTGGCGCACTTGTGGAAATCCTGAAGCCCTATCGACCAGCGCCTCGCTCTGTGTCGTTGCTGTATCCAAGCCGGACCCATCTGGCGCCACAGGTTCAGGTCTTTATTGAGTGGCTGCAACAGCGTTTTCCGCATCTATCTGGCTGGCTGGAATTCTAGGAATTTTTGAAACGGGTCTATCGCGCAAACGCACCGTGTCGTCGACAGTGCTACCCGTGTGTCTCGTAGGTATGGCCCTTTGCAACTGTTTTGCACGGGATATCTCTGTCAGACAAATTACCGCTCGTCGCCTCGATACAGCGAGTAAGCGAAACGCTCGGGAATGCGGTTTTCGACTGGTCTGAATGTTTTACAAATTCACGAATGCTGTACAGAAATTTTTCAACCTATTGATCTTTCAGAGATTCACTAGGTCTTTTCGGCATCCGATCCGAAGCCTTGCCACCCGTTCAAAACCTGAGCTTGTCATGACTCACGATGAAATTTGTTTCATTTGATTTCTGAAAAAAGCCGGGTTTTTTACTGGCCAATTGCGAATTCCTACTACCTTCAAATGGGCTTGATTGTGCGCTTTAGGCTTAGCGCATTCCTACTATGAAGGAGCGTAGAAGATGGTCTTGGAAATTCATTCGACAGTGAAACGTCAATCACGAGGGGAATGGCGGTCGTTGAAACTGGCTGGTGCCGCGTTTTCTCTGGTGGCGGCCATAGGATTGGTTTCGCAAACCTTCGCGGCTGACGGCGAAAAGCCCAAGCCGGCCGCGCAAGCCACCAAGGCGGCAAACAATGCGTTGCTCAATGAGCTGCCGTTCAATGACAAGACCTCATTCGAACTGGCACACAAAGGCTTTATTGCTCCACTGCCGTCGACCGTCATAAAAGGCAGTTCGGGCAATGTCATTTGGGACCCGGCCAAGTATGCCTTTATCAAGGAAGGTGAGGCGGCACCGGACACGACCAACCCCAGCCTGTGGCGTCAGTCGCAACTGATCAACATTTCAGGCTTGTTCGAAGTCACCGATGGCATCTATCAGGTGCGTAACTACGACCTTTCGAACATGACAATCGTTGAGGGAAAGGACGGGATCACCATCTTTGACCCGTTGATTTCCACCGAAACCGCGAAAGCAGCCCTCGATCTTTACTATCAGCACCGGCCGAAAAAACCCGTAGTAGCGGTGATCTATACCCACAGCCACGTCGATCACTATGGCGGCGTACGTGGGGTGATCAACGAGGAAGACGTCAAGGCTGGAAAGGTCAAGGTGTACGCCCCTCTGGGCTTTGTCGAACACGCCGTGGCCGAAAACGTCATGGCCGGCACCGCCATGAGTCGTCGGGCCAGCTACATGTACGGCAACCTTTTACCCCCTTCGGCAACCGGCCAGTTGGGCGCGGGTCTGGGCACCACCACGTCGGCCGGTACCGTGACGCTGATCCCGCCGACCGACATCATCAAGACCACCGGTGAAACCCACGTTATCGACGGGCTGACCTATCAGTTCCTGTATGCGCCCGGCAGTGAAGCACCGGCGGAAATGCTCTATTACATCAAGGAAAAGAAGGCGCTGAACACCGCCGAGGACTCCACCCATACCCTGCACAACACCTACTCGCTGCGCGGCGCGAAGATCCGCGAGCCGCTGCCATGGTCCAAGTACCTCAACGAAGCATTGAAACTGTGGGGTGACGATGTTCAGGTGATGTACGCCATGCACCACTGGCCAGTCTGGGGCAACAAGGAAGTGCGTGAGCAACTGTCTTCCCAGCGCGACATGTACCGCTACATCAACGATGAAACCCTGCGCATGATCAACAAGGGTTACACGATGGTGGAGATTGCCGAGCAGTTCAAACTGCCCAAGGAGATTGCCAACAAGTTCTCCAACCGGGGTTATTACGGTTCGGTGAACCACAACGTCAAAGCCACCTATGTGCTGTATCTGGGCTGGTTCACCGGCAACCCTGCCACGCTGAATGAATTGCCGCCGGAGGAAGGCGCAAAGCACTACGTGGAAATGATGGGCGGCGAAGAGGAGGTACTCAAAAAGGCCAAGGCGTACATGGATAAAGGCGAATTCCGGTGGGTCGCCGAAGTGGTCAACCATGTGGTGTTTGCCAACCCAAGCAACCAGGCAGCGAAAAATCTGCAAGCCGATGCGCTTGAGCAGTTGGGTTACCAGGCCGAAAGCGGCCCATGGCGCAATTTCTACCTCACCGGTGCACAGGAGCTGCGCGATGGCGTGAGGAAACTGCCTACTCCGGACACGGCCAGTCCGGACACTGTTCGCGCGATGGATCTCGATCTGTTCTTCGATTTCCTGGCCATGCGACTCAATGGTCCGAAAGCGGATGGCAAGCGTTTGTCGCTCAACTTCGATTTCACAGATCTGAAGCAAAAATACTCGGTGGAAATGGAGAACGGCGTGCTTAATCACACTGAAGGCGTTGAAGGCAAAGACGCTGACGCCAAAGTGACCCTGACCCGCGACACCCTGAACAAAATAGTACTCAAAGAAACCACTTTGAAAGACGCCTTGGCCAAGGGTGATATCAAAGTCGACGGCACGCAGGGCAAGCTCGAAGAGTTGGTGTCGTACATGGATGATTTCGATTTCTGGTTCAACATCGTCACGCCGTAACGACCGAGTCAGTTGATGTCGGTCTGCGGTAACGATTCAAAACGCTGCCGCAGACCCGCGTCACCCGTATATCGATAATGGAGCGTTCTCATGCGATTCAAGGCACTCGCTTTACCGTTGTGTGCGCTGTCTTTGGCCCTTGCCGGCTGTGCCAGCAAGTACGTGGACCCCGAGCAGTACTCCGGATTTCTCGGCGACTACAGCGTCCTGGAAGAGGAGAAATCTCCTTCGGGTGCAGCCGTCATGCGCTGGATTGATCCGAAAGTCGATGTCAGCCAATTCACCAGCGTTTACGTCGAACCCAGTCAGCTCTTTCCCAAGCCGCAGCCTACCGCGAAGATTCCGCAAAAAACCCTCAATGGCATCACCCAGTATTACGATCAAACGTTGAAAAATGCGTTTTCCAGTGCGCTTCCGCTCGCCAGCGGCCCAGGGCCGGGCGTGCTGGTGGTCCGTCCGGCGATCACCGCGGCCAGTGCCAAGACCAAGGGGCTGCGTCCGTATGAAGTGATTCCGATTGCCTTGGTGGCCGCCGGCGTCAGCGCCGCCACCGGCATTCGTGATCAGGACACCAGCCTGGCGACCGAAGCCGCGTTTCTCGATGGAAGTGACAACCGACTGGTCGCCGAAGTGGTGCGCAAGGGCGCCGGCGCTGACCTCGACAACTCCGCGCAGGTGCTGCAGGCCAATGACTTCAAAGCGCTGCTCGATGTCTGGGCGCGAGACATGGTCAAGTCTTATGAACAGTTGAAAAAATAGCGCTGATCACGGCCACCTGACCTTCGCTCGCCGAGACGGGTGGCCGTGCTATCGAAAGGTGTTTGGCTCAAGGCTTCGCAGAGGACGCGTCATGCACACAAGCCGCTACGCTCGCCGGTTCCATGTTTCTTGCCTGGCATTCAGCCTGGGCTTGCTCAGCGGCCATACCTGGGCCGGGGGCATTCTGATTTACGAGGCTGGCCAGGAAGGTAACGGTCTTGCCAATGCGGGGGCGGCCGCATTGGCCACCGATCCCAGCGTGCTCATGAGCAACCCCGCCGGCCTCACCGAGCTGAGTGGCACGCAGATCAGCGCCAATGGGCAGTTGATCCTCGGTGACATGCGGTTCTCCCGGGACAGCAACAACCAGTTCGATGGCAACGAAGGCGGCAACGCCTTGCAGTACTTGCCGGGCGCCAGTTTCTTCGTCAGCCACCAGATCGATGATCGCTCGGCCATCGGCTTTGGCATGTACGGCAACTTCGGCCTGGCGCTGGATTACGATGACGATTGGGCCGGCCGCTATTTCAACCAGGAAGCGGCGATTATTGGTGTGTCGTTCCAGCCGACATTGGCGCACAAGTTCACCGATGATCTGTCCATTGGCATCGGTCCACGCATCATGTACGCCTATTACCGCAACGAAACGGCGATCAACAATAACCTGCTCGGACTGCGCGACAGTCCAGATGGTCAGCTTGAATACAAGGACACCGATGTCGGTGCCGGCATCAATCTTGGCCTGCTCTATCGCTTGAGCGAACGCACGCAGATTGGCCTGGCCTACACCAGCAAGATCGATCTGGAATTCAAGGACAGCCCGAGCGTGCGCAAAGTCGATAATCCGATCATCAATGCCGCACTACGGCGCTTGAATGTCGACTCACTGGAACTGGACATGTCGGTGCCGCAAACCGTGCTGTTCAGTGTCGCCCACGACCTTGATCCACAATGGAAACTTCTCGGCAGCCTCGGCTGGCAGGACTGGAGTGAATTCGGCGAAATCGGCGTGGAGGTCGACGCCAGTGCCAACGACGTCAGTCGAACCGCCAACCGCCATTACAAAGACACCTGGCACGCCTCGATCGGTACTCAATATCAGGCCACGCCGCGCCTGCGCTGGAGCGTGGGTCTGGGCTATGACAGCTCGGCCGTGGAGCACAAGGACCGGACTGTCGATAACCCGATGGGCGACGCGTGGCGGGTGGCGACCGGGATCAATTACCAGATCGACAAAGGGCTGGACTTACATGCGGCTTACACACTTGTGTGGCTAGGCGACATGGACGTGGATCAGACCAAGTCGCGTTCGGGCACGACCTTATCGGGCACCTACAAAAACGCCGCGTTGCACATCATTGGTGGTGGTGCGACGTGGCGGTTCTGAGAGCGATTGAAAAATTACGCCTTGAGCGCTGGAACACTTCTTGTCTTGGCAAACCGGATGTCTGATTTGTAAAGGAACGCCGTAATGAACGCGATGATGAACAAGTTCAAACATGAATTCATGAAGGTGCTTCCGCCCACCGTTTTCTTCTTCGTTATCTTGCATATAGTCGCGTTGATCCGTTCGCTCATGATCAAGGGCTCGGGGGTCGATCTTCCGGTTTCAGCCTCGGTGCTGATCGCATCCCTCATACTCGGAAAGTCGGTACTGGTCGCGGACATGCTGCCGTTCATCAACCGCTTCCCCAATAAACCGCTGATCTGGAACGTCATCTGGAAGACGCTCATGTATGCATGGGTGGCGCTGATCGTCCACTACCTGGAACGGCTTTACGACTTCTGGAAAGAAGCCCCGAACCTCATGGAAGCGAACTCGCTGCTATGGGCCTCGATGAACTGGCCGCGTTTTTGGGCGGTGCAGATATTGCTCATCACGCTGATATTCATGTATTGCGTTATCGCCGAGTTGGCTCGCGTCATCGGAAAGGATCGGCTAAAGGTGATGTTCGTGGGGCCGCTTGCGCCTATACAGCGCTAAATCTCGAACGGCTTACGGCGCATCACTGCTCGACTCCATCTCCGATGGGTGGACGATTGGGGAAGTTACAAGTCGAGATCGAACGAAGAGAATCAGGCCAACTGTCAGGCGGCGAATGGTTGTCAGCCCTGCGAGCGCTTTATTGCATCGGCGAGCTGCGCGGCATCACTGCGTAATTTATCGAATCTCTGGTTCAACTCAACGTGGCCGGGTTTCCAGGAAAACACGCCACCGTCATAGCTCTGTCCGAGAACGAGATCATTGAATGAACCCATGCCTCCATAGGCCGATAACAAGTAGGTAATCCCGGAATAATCAGAGTCGAGCAGAGGTGCCTGTGCCTTTCGCATCCACAGACTCCAATAGGTATCTGCATCGTTTTCAAGCAGAGTTGCGAGTTGCTCTAGAACGCTGATCAGCTCGTCGGTTTTCGGCCCCACTCTATTTATCACCTCCGTCCAATCAGATTACGAATTATCCATGAGCCCCGGGTCCAGCCGCCGGAACGCTCTGACGCACATAATAATTATCGAATTCACTGCTTTCGACGAACTGGAAGCCATGGCGGATATAAAAGCGATTCGAAGCGCTTTCTTTGAGAGCTCCAACTTTGATGGGGAGCGCAGCCGCATCCGCCACTTTGAAAATCTGAGTGAGAACGACAGAGCCTATACCCGATCCTTGCGCGCTCGGTCTCACATATAAGTGGTCGAGCAAGATTTCATTGTGGTTATGCTTGACCACTACAAAACCAACCCTCTGTCCAGATACCTCGATGTAGTGCGTGTTGCGAGCTTCAAAACCGCTAAGAAACCGCTCACGCGCACGCACCGGATCAAATCGCCCAACACGCTCCAGACTTTCGCGCATAGCCTCAATCCGGATAGCTACAAGATTGTCCAAGTCGCTTTGTTTAGCCAGGACCAAAGTGACTGGGGAATTTTGATTGGGCATGTTTTGCGCTCTATTGATCATCCTGGAAGGCCAGTATAGAAAGCTTGATTCGTAGGGCCCAGTTTGGCGTCACCGTTCAAAACTCAGGCGCCCGTCGCAAATGTGAATGAAGGGAGTCTTGAAAAAACCTGCGACCATTCTTGTCACCCTACCCCCTCAAAACCAACGCACCATCCACATACTGGCCACACAAAAAATCCACAAACGCCCTCACCTTCGGCGCCGCCAATCGCCTCGACGTGTGCAGCACCCATAACTCAGGCTCTACCCCCGTTACCACGCCCCACTGCACCAACTCCCCCCGCGCCAGTTGCGCCCCGGCAATGGACTGCGGAATCAGCGCCACGCCCGCGCCGGCAATGGCAGCATCGCGAACCATCAATAACGAGGAAAAGCGCATCTTCACAACCGGCTCCAACTCCAGCACGCCATCATCGAGGCGCCAGCGTGTCGGCTGGAAAGTGGTCGTGACAACGGCTGGCACGGCGCTGATGGTGCCGGGCACCGGTTTCGCCAGATCGGGCGCGGCGACGACCACCAGGCGGTCTTTGACGAAACAGCGGCCGACCAGGCTGCTGTCGGGTTTGGGGTTGACGCGAATGGCGATGTCGAAGCGTTCTTCGATGAGATCGACCTGGCGATCGTCCGCGATGACTTCGATTTCCACTTCAGGATAGAGCGCGCAGAACTCGGCGCTGAGGCGGCCCATCGCCAGTTGCGAGAACAGCACGGGGGCGGCGATGCGCAGGCGTCCGCGCGGTGTCGCGACGCCTTCGCGGACTGCGGACAGGGCTTCGCTTAGCTCGCTCAGCGGGCCTTCGGCCCGGCCCATCAGCAGTGCGCCGGCCTCGGTGAGTTTGAGGCCGCGGGCGCTGCGTTCGATGAGCCTGACGCCGAGCTGTTCCTCGAGGTCAGCTATGCGTCGCGACAGGGTCGCCTTGGACGTGCCGCTCGCCCGGCTCGCCTTGCCGAGCCCTTCATTGGTGGCGATGAGCATGAAATCGATCAGGGCGCTGAGGTTCATGGTGTTCCACTTTTAAAACGAAGTGTCCGCATATTGGTATCTGCGCTTTATCGGCGCAACACCTTATCTTCTGGTCATCGACAGCTTCTTAACGCAGGAGATTGAACATGAGCATTCTGATTATCGGTGCCACGGGCACCATTGGTTCATTGGTTACCGCTGGCCTTGTTGAGGCGGGCGCCGATGTCCACGCCCTGGTGCGCCAGGCGGGCAAGCGCGAGTTCCCGGCGGGCGTGACGGAAGTGGTCGCCGACCTCACCGACGTGCCGTCGATGCGCGCTGCATTGGCACCGGTGCGTACCCTGTTTCTGCTGAATGCGGTGACGCCCGACGAGGTCACGC
>Ga0196970_1000510_pt1 | contig 43187 bp, 36 predicted proteins | sample S1v_513CmetaG_FD_148672 | JGI IMG/M metagenome (GOLD analysis project Ga0196970, IMG submission 148672) | Soil microbial communities from Anza Borrego desert, Southern California, United States - S1+v_5-13C | ecosystem: Environmental > Terrestrial > Soil > Desert | place: USA: California... | reverse complement strand
TTTCCGCACCGAGACTGACCTTCCGTTGCGGGTGGGGCTGCTGGTAGACGCTAGCAATTCTGTACGTGATCGATTCACGTTCGAGCAGGAAGCAGCGATCGAGTTCCTGAACCAGATCATTCGTCCGAAGTCCGACAAGGCATTCGTCATCGGCTTCGACACCACCGCCGAGGTCACACAAGACTTCACCGATAGCACGGAACAGCTCTCGCGAGGCGTTCGACTGCTGCGCGCAGGTGGCGGCACTGCAATGTACGACGCCATCTACTACGCATGTCGCGACAAACTGATGAAAGGCCAGGAACGAACTCCGGTGCGCCGAGCCATCATTTTGCTCAGTGATGGCGAAGATAACCAAAGCCGGGTCACGCGTGAAGAGGCTATCGAGATGGCGCAGCGCGCCGAGGTGATCATCTACGGCATTAGCACGAATGTCAGCGGCGTCAAACTTCGCGGAGACAAGATCCTCGAGCGCATGGCCGAGGCTACAGGCGGGCGCGCCTTCTTCCCGTTCAAAGTCCAGGACGTGGCGAACGCATTTAGCGAGATTCAGGACGAACTGCGCAGCCAGTACGCCCTGGCGTACAAGCCAGCGGACTTCCAGACCGATGGCCGCTACCACTCGATCCAGATCGAGGCTCGCAACCACAAGAACCTGAGGGTTAGAGCGAGAAAAGGCTACTTCGCTCCGAAGGAGTGATTCCGACAAGTGTTACCGAGAGGGCCGCGGCTAATCGCTGCGGCCTTTCTATTTCGGGCTGACCCACCGAGCTACCGCAGCGGGCTGCACCTGTGAGCTACGTTTCTTGAATTCTCCGGCGCAGGTGGCATTCTGGCCACTATCGGCGCGAAATACTCATCTCACACTTACAATGGAATGGTCACGTCCCCCTCGGATCTTGGTCCTCGATGATGAACGAGTTATCGCAGACACTCTGGCACAAATACTAGAACTGCAAGGCTGCGACTCGAAGGCGCTCTATACAGCCGCCGATGCCCTGAACTCCCTGGATGAGGACGATCACGATCTGCTGATCACCGATGTAGCTCTCGATCCTGATTCGATCAACGGAATCGACGTTGCGGTCTATTGCCACCGGCTCTGCCCGAAGTGCAAGGTACTTTTGATCTCAGGCCACGCCGCGAGCACAGATATGCTAAGCGCTGCACGAGCGCAGGGGTTCAACTTTCGCCTGCTGCAGAAACCCGTTCATCCTGAAGATCTGCTGAAACTGGTTTGCGATACTCTGTCTGATCTTTGCCTGCCCGCGGAGCGGATTGCAGCTACCTAGAGAGCGTCAGCGCCGGGGGAAGCCCATCTTCTCCTCCGCTAGTCTGCCGGCGCGGAGCCGATTGCGTAGTACCCTTTCCTGGCTTGAACGCGGTAATCCTTCTTGTTGTTGACCTGAATTTCGATTTTGCGGAACGTGCCGTCCAGTTTCGTATTCGTCGGCGTGTAGCCGATGTTGTACTGGCTGCGCAGTTCGTTTGCAATCTGGTCGAATGCCTGGCGGAGTTTTTCAGGCTTGTTAGAAGCCTCGATAACGCGGCCTCCGGTCTGCTCCGCCAGCTTCTTCATATCTTTTTCCCCGAAACCCTGATACATGAAGCCGCTATCTGCGATCAGAATGACGTAACAGATGGCGTCAGCTTTCTGTGCAGCTTCGATCGAGTCCCTTATGTTGAGCTGGCTGCCCTGATCCTCTCCGTCGGTAAGGATGATCATGGCTTTGCGACCGACTTCTGTGGCGAGTTTGTCGTGCGCAGCCAGGTAAATAGCGTCGTATAGGAGGGTTCCCCGGGGATTCCTTGAAGTCGGGAACGGACCGCCCCCGAGACCCGGAAGACTGCCGCCTCCGCCACCGGTGTTCACCTTTGCGCGGTTCAGTGCTCTTGCAAGGTCGTTTGGCGAACTGGTGAAATCCTGCAATAAATCGACGCTGACGTCGAAGCTGATGACGAAGGCCACGTCCTTGGGCTTGATAACGTTCCGCAGAAATGCCGCGCCAACTTCCTTTTCGTACTCGAGGACACGATCCTGGCTGCCACTGGAGTCGATCAGGATTCCCAGCGTGAGCGGTTGGTCCGACTCAGCACTGAAGTACTTGATCGGCTGGGGCTTGCCATCCTCAAGAACGGTGAAATCCTCCTTCTTGAGGTCCGGGATGAGCAGCCCTTTCTTGTCTTTCACGTTGAAAAAAATGTTCACGACGTTGACTTCAGACCTGAACGTTGGAAGGTCTTGGTCATTCTGGCTTGCTTCCTGGCCATGTGCCTTAGCCGCGAACAGCAGGATGGCGATCAGGCCGGAAGCCAGTGCGAGTCTGGAAATCGCTGTGATGGCATGAGACTGCATAGGTTTAGGTGCCCGATTTTATAGAATCCTAAACGGGCGTGTGCTACTACTATAGATTAAACGCTGGGCCCGGCTCATAGTTGCTGACGTAAGTCGGTCGCCAGCCCAGCAACGAAACGTGAAACTTGGGGTTTGAACGAAAGGGGTCGAGCGAATGGGCCGAGTTGGCCGTGCTTGCCTGAAAGAACACCGCCTGGAGCTGCGACTGACCATTATAACTGTTGCTGTTCTTCTTCTGTTTTCATCCGGAGCGGCAGCCCAAGCCCTGCCGGACGCCCCCAAACCTCAAAACAATTCGGTGGCGCAACTGCCTGACGCTCCGAAACCGCAGAACAACGCACCCGTCCCGCCACCAGACTCGACCAGCAAGACTGTCTCGGAGCGGCCCGAGCCGCTGCCCGACACAGCTCCACCGAACAGTGGAACCGAGATCGCTCCCCCGGTTCGACAACCGGAAGGCACAGTTGCTGGCTCGACACCCGACACGGATGTGACGTCCGGAACAACGCCTGCTCCTGCCCCGAAGCCCAATATCACAACCGTCCCTCCGGGAACAACCCCCACTGGGCCGGGAGGCGGCAACCGCGAAGAGATATTCACGTTGCGCAAGAACGTCAACTTCGTATTGGTTCCAGTAACTGTGAAGGATCGAAACGGCCAGTTGCTGGATGGATTACTGAGCAAGGACTTCTCGGTTTACGAAGATGGGGTGAAGCAAAACATCACGTTCTTCACCAGCGATCCCTTCCCGCTCTCGGCTGCGGTGATCATCGACCTCGGCATGTCTGAATCTGAGGTTTCCAAGGTGCGCGACACGCTACCCGCGCTCATCGGCGCTTTTGGCCAGTTCGATGAGGTGTCGCTCTATACCTATGGCAATACAGTTAAGGAGTGGCAAGACTTCACGCCGGCTACAGCGGTAACGACTGCGATGTTGTCGAAGCTGAAGGCGCAGAAGGGCCGGTCTGCCACCGTTCCGGTTGTAGGTGGTCCACTGGGGCAGTCTGGACCGGTGATCAACGGTCGGAACATGGACAACACTCCGAACATGCCGTCTGCACCTACGACTGCGGTACGGGAATCCCGCGTGCTGAATGATGCAATTCTGTCCGCCGCCCTGGACCTTAGCAAACGTGACCGCGCAAGGCGCAAGATCATCTTCATCATCAGCGACGGTCGCGAACTTGGCAGCAGCGCGAGCTACGCCGATGTCATGAAGGTTCTTTTGTCGAACGAGATATCGGTGTATGGCGTGGGCGTTGGTGGAGCGGCCATCCCCGGTTACAGTACCCTTCAGAAGATTCGCATTCCAGGCACCGGATACGGCAACATTCTGCCGAAATACGCTTCAGCAACCGGCGGCCAAATCTTCCCCGAGTTCACAGCCAGGGCGATCGAGACCGCCTACGCTCGCGTGACAGAGGAAGCGCGCAACCAGTACACGCTGGGATACACGACCAGGGCCACACCTTCCAGTGCTTATCGCAGTGTCGAAGTACGGGTGGTGGGACATGGGAGCGACCTCAGAGTCTACGCAAGAGACGGTTACTACCCGCTTCCACCAGGTCGATAACGATTTTTGTGATTACGTTGGTGCACACCCCACTGAACGTGCGCATGTTGGTTCGTTCGGGGATTTACGTGGGGCGGCGATTGCCCGGTATGGTATAAAACCAGCAGCATCTCGGAACAGGTGAATCCCCCCACACTTGTTCCAGATGCATTTTGCGCGAATGCCTGCATTCGCCGCGACCTTCGAGGCTGGTTTTGAGCTTCATCAATTTTGCCGCACGGGAAATTAACTGCAAGATCGTGTACTACGGCCCTGGTCTGGGCGGCAAAACCACCAATCTGCAATTTATCTACGACAAGACGACTGACAAGCAGAAAGGCAAGATGATCTCGCTGGCCACGGAGACAGACCGCACCCTGTTCTTCGATTTTCTGCCACTCGACTTGGGCACGGTGCGCGGCTTCAAGACTCGCTTCCATCTCTATACCGTCCCCGGCCAGGTGTTCTATGACGCGAGCCGCAAGCTCATTCTGCGTGGCGTGGACGGCGTGGTGTTCGTTGCCGACTCGCAGGCCGAGCGCATGGACGCGAACGTCGAAGCGCTCGACAACCTCGAAGACAACCTGAAAGAACACGGCTACAACTTCCAGACGATTCCCTACGTCCTCCAACTAAACAAGCGGGATCTGCCGAACGTTCTTACGGTTGACCAGCTTCGGAAGGAACTCACTCGGAAAGGCGAGCCAGTTTTCGAATCCATCGCCTGCCAAGGCAACGGCGTCTTTGAAACCCTCAAGGAAGTCGCCCGCCAGGTCTTCGTGGAACTCAAGAAGGGCTAATCGGTCCCTTGCGGGGCACCCACATTTGCAAACTGGCGAGGATCGGCACCGGCGCTGTGCTCGCCTGACACTCTCAGTTGATTAGTTCTTTATCTCCAGCCCCTCCCCCTCCAAATCTGCCAAATCTGTCGTTTTGAAAGACTTAAATCTGAAAATCTGATCTGGGGGAATATGGATTGAGCCGCCGCGTTCAACGCTGCGGAAGTTGACTCTCGCGTCAATGGCGAATGGAGCGTTGCTGGTTTTCAAAGAGCTGTCGGCTGCGAGGAATGTAGCAGGGTAATTCTGGGAGTGAACATGGGGCCCTCGAGATTTACGAAATCGGAACAAAGCAGTCGTCAGGCATGTCAGTTGATTGTGAACTTGTCACCGTCCCCTCTCAGGATACCGAGTCACAATCCGATTAATGAGATGGTCCGCCGCCTTGATCACCACGCAAGTGGCATGATCGAGCAGCAATACCGGAGGATCATCGCATGGATATCGTTTCTATCGGTGGCGAGGCGGTGCTGTCAAGCTATGCCGTCGACACCGGCGGTTTGGGGCAGTGGGTGCATCAACTCGAGGCCCGCACGGCACGTGATCGTGGCCGTCGCCAACAAGCTGGCACGCATCGCCTGGGCCGTACTCTATCGGCAGCAGGCCTACTGGTTCGCGGACGTGTACGCCAAGGCCCGAAGACGGCCGTGGAAAAGACGCTGCGCTTGGAAAGCAAACACCGCTTTCCACTTTTCCACCGCCGCGGCTACTTCGACCTCATCTCGGTCTGCTAAGGAGAGAACTGGACGACAGAACAGTCAAACGGCGTGCCGGAAAACCCGGGTCGATAAATGGTCGCTTCCATGACCGCCCGATTTAGCAGGACCGGCACGCGCGCATCATCATTATGGCCCGGAGCTGAGTCTCCAACCAGAGGCCGGATACATTTACGCAGACTGTCCCTTCGTGCCAACCATTCCCCCTTGCAGTCAGACGGCGGACCATACATTATCGTCAATAAACTGCCGCCGTCGCTCAGCGAAAGAGCTGAAACAAAAGAACGCCCACGTTGTATCCGGCGTGCAGAACGAAGCAGGCCGCGACCGACCGTGTTTTCGCTCTTGTGCCTCCGAGCAGGAAGGCAACGGGGAGAATGGTCAAGTTGTGCATGGGATGGAGCCAAGCGAATAACAACGCAGTTAACAATACAGAGCCTATAACGCCGATTTTCTCGGCTACTGCTGCAAACAGAAGCCCGCGAAAGTAGCACTCTTCTATGAAGGGCTGAACCAAAACGCCGCCAACTAGGTACAGGCCGATGCTAAGGGGGCTAATCCGTCCCTGAAATGCCCCACGCCGAAGGTCATTGCTATTACTGCGGCCAAAGCAGCACCGAGCAACGCAAAAGGAGCCACGTTACGCGATGCATTCCAGTCGAGGCTCGATAGCGGGCCACCGAACCCACGCTTTCTGCCGACACGAATAATGAACAGCCCCGCAGCGGCGAGTTGGACTGCGGACACCATGAGCACAACCAGTTGAGACCACTGGAATTCACTCACATACAACGGCAGCGTTCGAGAAGCTGTGAATTGAACGAACAGGCCGAGCAGCATCAGGAAGAGCAGTACTGCGCCGGCAGCCAAAGCGTCAGACAACTTCCATTTCGGCACATGAACGGCTGATTCGAGTGCGGTTTCGCTGGTCAACAGGTATGAAACCTCGGTTCGTCGCATAGTAACAGCCGTTTTTCTCAAAACGAAGCCTTTCTCTGAGGCAGAAACATAGCTGTCGCGAACAGGGTTTCGCGCAAGTAATCCCGCTGCTCTGGATAGTGAGAGATATGCGGATATCGACAGCTAACGCTGAGTCGTTTCGCGACGTTGCAGTTCTCTAAGCATCTTGCCCATCGCCTCGCAGTCAGCCCAAGACGAGGGTGCAAGCTGACGAAAGTCGGAACATCCATTTAGAACTGTCGTGAAACAATCGAGACGTGCATCGAATGCACGTTTCCACGGAGTGTCGGGCTTCTGAACTGCCCAAAGGCGCAGTATGTCCGCCGGCTCCCCAGTGATTGCGTAGGGACGCGACACAACATAATCGCTGCCGGGGAAGTCAGCATCGGAATATCGAGTACTGGTGCGGTCTGTGTTGACCTCGTACTCTATTTGCATCGGCCCTTCATAGCTACCCGACCTGGCTACCCGATATTGTGCGACGCTGGTTCTGCTGCTTTGAAGGATGCCTTTCCTGAGTTCAAAAGACGCGGTGACGGCCCACGGACGAATGCCGGAATAGTTTAAAGCGATAAAGACGACGTATGACAACCGACGTGGTACGAACAGCAATCTTGTCGCGAGCGGCCTTATCACGATTTCAAAATTGCAATCTCGCGCAGTGCAGGGGAAAGGCGGGGTTTGTGGCGCAGCTTGAAGTGCATTGCCCCCATGGCGAATCGCTAACTCTCGCACTTCGGAAAACTCTGCCACCGTAAAGGGGAATGCCCTCAAGTCGGACAGTAAACGTTCTGCTTTTCGCCGTTCATGGACCGAGTCGAGATAGAGGAGCAGCCAGAGCAAGCAGAGCAAAGCTACCGTAACTGACAAAACCCTCTTTATGCGAGGTGTCGTTGACATTGGCTGAAAGTTCCTCCAACAACATCTCTAACGAAGGCGGCGTAGTCAAAGCGCATACTGACGGCGCTGAGAGCACACGAATGCGATTAGTGCGTCAGCACCTTGATGTTCGACCTGTGTTTTCAGTGCTCATGTACTGCCCCCGTTTTGGCTCGGCCCTTTCCGTGGCATCTTTCGGTGTTCCCACCAAACGTCTCTTCGGTCACTGCGGACCACGATGGCTAGTTCGGACTCCCGTTCCGCAGGGAGGCGGATGGCCTATTCAGGGCAACGGCATACATCTACTTATCCCGTTTCGGGATTAGTGGAGGTAGCCGACCAATGAGATGGTCCGCCGCCTCGATCACCACGCAAGTGGGATGATCGAGCAGCAAAGTAAATTGCGAAATTGGTTAACGGCAAGTCGACATCTCTTACGGGCACGGCAATGGCACCATGACAGCCATGCCTAAATGCTATGCATTTTCGGCCAACACTACCGTCGGTAACGGGACGTCACATTCGCTAGTTCTTCGACTTCTCCACAAGCTTGGGCTGAGTAGGCGACATGTGCGTGTGGATTATCTTCCATTTTCCTCTTGCCTTTTGATAGACCATGGTCGCATTCCAGCGTTCCTCCTTGGAGTCGACAAAGGCAAGAAGGTTGTACGTCAGCACGGCGACGTTGCCCGAGAGCTGAATCTTGGGATCCACGAGCTCGAAGCGATCAAAGTGAAACTGACCCGCAAAACTTCGGTACAGCTTAGATAACTCAGGAAGGCCGTTCAAACGCTTGGCTGTGCCGGGATCGAAGTAGGTCACCTCGTCGCTGGAATTGTCCAGGTATTTTTCAACATCTCCCTTGCACCACCGCTCCATCGCGGCTTTCTCCAGAGCAAGGATTTCTTTCGCAGCGTCGGAATCGCTCTGAGTTTGCGCCACCGCAACCGACGCCATCAACATGCACGACAAAACCGCCGTTATTGCTGGGTACATTTAGGCCTCCTTGAGGAGTATTGATACACACAGTTTTGCCCTCGATCACCGGCACCCACTCCAGACACCATTTCCCGCAAAATTGTGGTTGTCGCTTATCATTCTGAATCGCGAATTAGATCGAGAAAGGAAGAGTAATCCAAAATAGCCAACGAAAACAGGGCTTCTCACTCGCTATCCCGAATCGGGATTGTGAGCGGTATGCCGATATTTCGTACCAATCACAGGACCGGGTACTACCGATACAGGAACGCGGCTACGATTACGCAAATAGCAACGGCGATCGCGGAATACAGCGCGAAATGCCGAAGCAATGATCTGCAGGCGGTGCCCTCTAGCGCAGGATCAAATGCCTCCTGCTTCCGGAGCCACGCTGCAAGAAGCGTTAAGAGTGGGGGCACAAACAATGATGTGACCCGAAAGGCGTACTCACCTGAGCTCCGTGGGTGCGGGCTTGGAACAAGTGGGAGCAACACAAAGCCGAAAACCGATGCGAGCATGGCAACCGACAGAACGACCCATCGGAACAGTCGCACTACATCGGAATTTATCGAAACCTTCATGCCTGAAGCAGTTTACGCTGATTCGAAGCCAAGTTCCACGATTGCTCTCTATAACAGGGCTTCTCACTCGCTATCCCGAATCGGGATTGTTGTACAGCAGCGGATATCTCGACTTTGTCTGAGGACCTGATCAGGTACATGCAATAGGTATATGATGTGCAATCTCTCGAACGTCTTTTCCGGAGCTCCAGCAATCGACGACAACCGCGGAAAGTGAGCCGATACCATGACACAACACGACGAGTTGATCAGCGTTCTGAACGAAGCAGTTTCGCTCGAGTACACGGCAGCGATTCACTACAACCAGCACAGCACGCTATTGACAGGCCGGGACAGGCAACTGTTCGAGGATCTATTTAAAGAGCAGGCGGAGGAAGCGCTGGCCCACGCAAAACGGTGGAGCGACAGGATCGTGTATCTCGGCGGCGTGGCGAAAGTGCAAGTGCAAGGAATAACCCAATCCGTGGACACGATTGAAATGCTGGAGATGGCGTTGGAAATCGAGAAGAGGGCTTTAGACACTTACACGCGCGCCCACAAGGTCTGCAAACACGAACCGACCCTATACATGCTCGAAAACCAGATAATCGACGAGGACAGTGACGTGGAACGACTCACCAAACTCCTCGGTAGAGTCCAAGTCGCGCAGCAGGGCACGAAGCGACCTGCAGCTTAACCGTAGGCGCTTGTAATTCGGAACAGCACGAGCAGTGCCGCCCTAAAGATCGTACTTCTTCAACAGGTGCCGGAACGACCGGTAAGAAAGGTTCAGCAAATTGGCCGCGCGCGTCTGCACATCGTTGCTGCGCTCCAGTGCGCTTTTTAGCATTGTTCGTTCCAGATCGGCGACGTACCGCTCCATGTCCAAGCCTTCCGGAGGGAGCGAAAATGCCGATGCATCCACCACGAACCCACCACCGACAGCAGCCGCGGCCGCACGCGCCTTCGGTCTTTCCGTCGGCAGCGAGACGATCATCTCCTCGCTCGTCGCGAGTGCCACGGCGCGCTCGATGGTGTTTTCAAGCTGCCGCACGTTGCCCGGCCACTCGTAGCTGCACAGCCCATCCAGAGACGATGCCGCAATCCGCACGATGCTCTTCCCTGCAGCCGGAGCGTACTTCTTCAGGAAGTGATTCGCCAGCAACGGAATATCTTCAGCGCGCTCCCGCAGCGGCGGGACGGTGATGGGAATCACGTTCAACCGATAGTACAGATCTTCTCGGAACGTCCCTTCGGCCACCATACAATCCAGGTCGCGGTTGGTAGCGGCGATCACGCGCACATCAATGGCGGACTCGCTGGTGCCGCCCACTGGCCGGATGGTTCTCTCCTGCAACACGCGAAGCAGTTTCACCTGCATCGCAAGCGTCATCTCGCTGATTTCGTCGAGGAAGATTGTTCCCTGGTCGGCAACCTGGAGCAATCCGCGCTTGTTCTGATTGGCGCCCGTGAATGCCCCTTTGACGTAACCGAACAGTTCGCTTTCGAGCAGAGTCTCAGGGAATGCACCGCAGTTGACGGATACGAAAGCCTCTCCCGCACGCGGTGAGCATGAATGCAGTGCCCGGGCCACCAGTTCTTTTCCAGTACCGCTCTCGCCCCGAATTAGGACAGTGCTGCTGGTGGACGCAACCGTTCGGATCGTGTCTTTGAGGCGGTTGATACCCGTGCTGTTTCCGATGATATTGTCCAGCGAGTTTCGGGTTGCTGCGTCTCGCTTCAGTGCGAATAGCTGCCGATCACGCTGAGCCACGTTCATGGCCTTCCGAACGGTGAGCCTGATTTCGTCGTCAAGATTCGAAGTCTTCCGAATGTAGTCGAACGCGCCGCCGGCTTTGACCGCCTCGATAGCGTCGGCGTAATCCTCAAAAGCCGTGATAAGGATGACGAGCGTATCGGGGCAAGCTGTGTGCGCATGCCGCAGAACATCGATGCCGCTGATGTTCGGCATCTTGATATCCGTGATGATGATGTCGTAAAGCGCGGAATCAATCTTCTTCTTCGCCGCTTCTCCGGATATGACTGTCTCGACTTTATGCCCATCACGGCGCAAAGCAACTTCGAGCATGGTACAGATGCCTGGTTCGTTGTCGCAGACCAGGATGTTGCTCATCGGGAATTCCTCCCAGCGGGAGTTGTGCCAGCAACTGCAAGCTCAGATTGGCCAGCGTCGACCCGTACAGAACCGCGTTCATCGGCTAGCGTCCAGACTCCTGGACTGCCATGTTTACGCTCGGCAGGGGATTGTCTCAGTTCAATGGAAAAGACCGTACCCACGCCAAGCGTTGACTGCACCGTGATCTTGCCCTCGTGCCCTTGAATAATTTGGTAAACCAGCGCCAGACCAAGGCCGGTCCCCCCCTGGAACTCTGATTGGAAGGGCTCAAAGATCTTGTCGATTCGTTGGGGCGGGATACCGATACCCGAATCCTCAAACTCGATGATGCACTTGCCATCAGCCGTCCGTAGCGAGACAGTAAGAGTCCCGCCAGACGGCATGGCTCGAACAGCGTTGTCGCAGATATTCCAGAAAACTTGCTTGATGCGGTTCCCGTCCACCCAGGCATGTGCACTGGCAACTTCGAAGCGCCGCTCGATCCGGACTAGCGCTGGATTACCGTCGGCTGCCGCGAGTTCAGGACGATTCTGAAGCAGTGTCAAAGTGTCTTCGAGCAGGGGTAGCAGGTCGATCTCGGCAAACGAGTATTCCTTCTCACGAGAGTAAGTAAGGAAGTCGGTGACAATGCCGTTGAGCCGCTCTGACTCGCGCTTGACCACGTCCATGAGCTTGCGCTCGTCTTCATCGAGGGCGGCGGATTCGCGCAGCATCTTGGCACACCCCGCGATCGACGACAGCGGATTTCGGATCTCGTGCGCAATGCCCGCCGCCAGCCTGCCTATGACGGCCATGCGGTCACGCATGCGGACTTCCTGCTGAAGCCGGCGAACCTCGGTCAGGTCATTGAACGAGTAAATGTAGCCGACAGTCCCGCGCATAGGCACGTTAAGCGGTGAGACAGTCAGGCCTATCGTCTTGCGCGATCCTGACGGCGCTGTTGTGTGAGCTTCGAAGCGAATGCCGCACGGTCCGATCTCTGGCACACGATCGGAGATAAGTTCCTCCACGGCGGTGCCGAGCAATTGCTTGCTCTCGCGCTCGAGCACACGTTCTGCGGCTGGGTTGATGTAGGTGATCAACCCGTTCAGGTCTGTGGTGATCAATCCCCCAGTCACAGAATTCACGATGTCTTCATGCAGCGCCTGCAGGTGTTCCAGCGCGCCACTCTGTTCCTGGAGTTCCGCCCTTACCTGCCGCAGCTTCGCGCTAAGAATACTTGCGAGGTAAGCGATCGCGAGGTACGCGCCCAGATTGATGAGAATGACCGCTTGCAGACTGCTGAGATCTGATTTCGTTACGGAATAAGACCGTATGATCTCAAAGAAGCTGAGCTCGAGGATTCCGCCGAACAGTATGAAAGAAAGTGCCGCCGTCAGGTAAGCCCAATAGCGCGGCAACAACATCGCGGCCACGATGATCACAAGCGGATATAGGAAGTTAAAGGATGTATCAATTCCGCCCGTGACGTAGATAACCGCAGTGACGAACGCGAGGTCCGTGAGGATCTGTACGCGTGACTGCAACCAGACATCGTCTGATAGGTGACGCAGCAGCATGAAAAATGCGGCTACTGTGTACCAGACGACGATTACGCTGACGAAGACCGCCTGCGGAACGCTGGTGCGAGTGAAGTTCGTGAGCGCCAGTTCGATGCCAAGCAGCAGCGTAATGACGATTACACGGGCCTTTACCAGCCAGTTCAGCCAGGAACGTTCGTTGAAAGCACTTAATGTCGGTAGCTCGGTCGCCATTCTGCGGTCACACTCAGACAGATCGGAACGAAAGAGTGGGGCGGCCATGCCGCCCCGAGAACGAACCTTATCCACCAGCGAGTTTGCCGATCATCTTGAATAACGGCAGGTAGAGCGAAATGACAATGCCGCCTACGGCTACGCCTAAGATACCGATCATCATAGGCTCTAGCATGGTGAGGAGGTCCTTTGTGGCTGCATCGACTTCTTCCTCGTAAAAGTCGGCGATCTTCTGCAACATGGCGTCCATTGCGCCAGTTGCTTCGCCCACGCCAATCATCTGCGTGACCATGTTGGGGAACACGCCGCTTTCCTTCAGGGGATCGACGATGGTTCGGCCTTCTTCAATGGATTTGCGCACCTTCAGAAGTGCCTGCTCCAGCACGGCGTTTCCAGACGTCCTGGCCGTAATGGACAGACCCTCAAGGATGGGCACGCCTGACGTAATCAGTGTTCCAAGAGTGCGGGTAAAACGTGCCACGGCGATCTTTCGCAGGAGGATGCCGATGATGGGCAGGTTCAGCATCATCCTGTCCCAGTAAAGGCGGCCTTGCGGATTCTTGCGGATCTGTTTGACCGCGATTACCGCACCAACAATGAAGAAGATCGCGAACCACCAGAAGGTCTGAACGATGTTGCTGAGCCCAATGACCATACGGGTAGGCAACGGCAGTTCCACGGCGAGGCCGTCAAAGAGCTTGATGAAAGTCGGCACCACGAATTTCAGCAGTCCACCTACGATCAACACGGCCATGCCGACCACTGCCGTCGGATATACCAGTGCTGACTTGACGGCAGCGCGCATCTTGACAACTTTTTCGACATACGTCGCCAAACGCTGGAGGATGGTGTCGAGAATACCGCCGGTTTCGCCGGCCTCCACCATGTTCGTCGTGAGGTCGTCGAAGACTTTCGGATAGTTTCGCATGGCGTTGGCCAGAGTCGAACCACCCTCGACGCTGGTGCGCACTCCCGTGAGTGTCTTCTGAAAAACCGGGTTCTCCTGATTACCGGCCAGGATCTCAAGGCACTGCACGAGCGGAAGACCGGCATCGATCATGACGGAGAACTGACGGAAGAAGATCGCTGTCTCTTTAGTCTTGACCTTCCCACGGCCAAGTGTAGGAAGGGCGAATTCCTTGCCCTTCTCCTTGATTGGCCCAACATTGATGCGCTCACGGCGAAGCTGAGATACGAGCACCTGCTTGTTTTCGGCTATGCGCTCGCCGGCCACTTTCTTGCCGTAAGCATCCGTGCCCTTATACGTAAAAACCGGCATATCGGACCTCCGTTGTTCTGCTCCAACTGCACACTGCGCCTCGTACGCCTACTTGCGTCCGTGCGTGGCAGCGGATCGGTTCACGATTCCCACCCCACGGTTGATCATCTCTTGCAACTCTTCGGGCATAGATGATCGCTGCATAGCTGTATCCAACGAGATCTGCTTTTGCAGATAAAGCGTGGCCAGTGACTGGTTAAATGTCTGCATTCCAAACCGCTCCTGGCCGGACTGCATGGCGGAATAGATTTGGTGAATTTTGTCTTCGCGAATGAGGTTGCGCACCGCGGCGTTAGGAATGAGAATCTCCATCGCCATCACGCGCCCAGAACCGATTTTCGGCAACAGCGCCTGACAGAGAATCCCTTCCAGCACCATCGAAAGCTGTGCGCGAATCTGCGGCTGTTGGTGGGCCGGGAAGACGTCGATGATGCGGTTGATGGTCGATGCCGCCGAATTTGTGTGCAGAGTGCCGAACGTAAGGTGTCCGGTTTCGGCAATACGCAGGGCGGACTCGATTGTCTCCAGGTCGCGCATTTCGCCGATTAGCACAACGTCTGGGTCTTCGCGCAGCGCCGACCGTAGCGCTTCCGCAAACCCTTTCGTATCCGCATTCACTTCGCGCTGGTTCACCAGGCAATTCTTGTGCTGATGGACGAATTCGATGGGGTCTTCGATGGTGATGATGTGCTCGTGCCGCTCGGTATTGATCTTGTCGATCATCGCGGCGAGCGTGGTTGATTTACCCGAACCGGTCGGCCCCGTCACCAGGATCAGACCGCGCGGTTTTTCGCACAGCTTAGAAACCACGGGCGGCAGGCTCAGTTGTTGAAAGCTCTTGATCTCGAACGGGATGATTCGAAAAACAGATCCCACTGCCCCGCGCTGGTTGAAAACATTCGCGCGAAAACGGGCCAGTCCCTTCAATCCGAAAGAAAAGTCGAGTTCCAGGTTTTCCTCGAACCGGTGCTTCTGCGCGTCAGTCATGACGCTGTATGCGAGTTGCTTGGTCTCAGCCGGAGTCAATGTGGGCAAATCAAGTGGCTCCAGATGCCCGTGCACGCGCACCTGCGGCGGAGAATTGGTCGTGATGTGGAGGTCGCTGCCCGCCATCTCCATCATGCGTTTTAGCAACTCGCTCAAACTTGCAGCCATAATCTAGGGTCCCCTCAGTGAAGCGTTTCACGGGCAACTTCTTCAAGTGAAGTGATGCCCTGCATTGCCTTCAATAGACCACTGCGACGCAGCGTGATCATGCCGCGCTCAATGGCCTTCTTCTTCAGTTCCATGGCGGAAGCACCAACGAGAATGAGTTCACGAATTTCATCGTCGACTTCCATGACCTCGTAGAGGCCGGTACGTCCCTTGTAGCCGGTGTTATGGCAGGTCTCGCACCCACGACCCTTCATGATCTTGGCGTTTCTCGCTTCGTCAGGCGAAAAGCCCGCATCGATCAGTGTCTGGAACGGCACGTCGATCTGCTCGGCGCATTTGCTGCAAATGCGCCTGACCAGGCGCTGAGCGCAGATGAGGTGCACTGACGTTGCGACCAGGAAGGGCTCAATGCCCATGTTCATGAGACGGCTGATGGTTTCTGGCGCACCATTGGTGTGCAACGTGGAGAGAACCAAGTGGCCGGTCAACGCAGCCTTGATCGCAATCTCTGCCGTTTCGAAGTCGCGAATCTCGCCGACGAGGATGATGTTCGGGTCCTGGCGCAGGAATGAACGAAGCGCCATCGCGAAGTTGAGCCCGATCTGCTCCTTCATTTGCACCTGGTTGATGCCGGCGAGCTGAAACTCCACCGGATCTTCGGCGGTCATGATGTTGGTCTCGGGCGAATTCAACCGGGAGATCGACGAGTAGAGCGTGTTGGTCTTGCCGGAACCGGTCGGGCCGGTCACAAGCACCATGCCGTAGGGCTTCAGAATCGCGCGCTCGAATTTCTCGAGTGACTGTGGCTCGAATCCAAGCTTAGTCATGTCGAGCCGAAGGTTCTCCTTGTCGAGCAATCTCAGCACGATTTTTTCGCCCCAGAGCGTAGGCAGCGTGCTGACGCGGTAATCGAGTTCCTTCTTCTTTCCGTCCACTCGCATTTTCAGCATGATGCGGCCGTCTTGCGGCAGCCGCTTCTCACTGATGTCGAGCTTCGCCATGATCTTCACGCGAGAGGTTATGGCGTCCTTCAACTTGAGCGGGGGGCTCATGATCGTCTGCAGCACGCCATCGATGCGGTAGCGAACGCGATATTCCTTCTCGTAAGGCTCGATATGAATGTCGCTGGCGCCCTTCTTCACAGCGTCGGTCAGGACGATGTTGACGAGCTTGACAATGGGTGCTTCGTCGGCAGCCTTCTCCAGCTCCGAGAGCAAAACTTCCTGCTCCTCGGCCTGAAGTTGCTCGATATCAGCATCGCTGATCTCATCGAACGACTGCATCACCGAGTTCAGGTCTTCCTCAGGCGTCGAGTTGTAAAACTTGTCGATGCGCTCGAGGATCGAATTTTCCGACGCGACTACCGGCTCGATGTTCAGGCCGGTCATGAACTTGATGTCGTCCATGGCGAACACATTGGTAGGGTCCACCATGGCGAGGGTCAGTGACGCGCCCACGCGACTGATTGGAAGTACCTGATAGCGTCGCGCTGTCTCGTATGGGATCAGCTTGACGACATGCGGGTCGATCTCAAAGTAGGCCAGGTTGATGGCGGGAACACCGTACTGTCGAGACAGAAAGTTAGTTACGTCATCTTCAGACAAGAAACCAAGCTTGACCAGTACGGATCCCAGGCGAGCGCCGGATTCCTTCTGAACCTTGAGCGCCTCGCTTAGTTGTTCCGAAGTGATGGCCTTCTCTTTCACCAGAAGGTCGCCAATCCGTTGGGACATGCTCAGCTCCTGTTATCTATCTCGCCATTAGGCACTTAGTCGTAATGAAACCCCGGAGGGGAGCGACAGCGCCCTAACGCACACGTGCGCGCTAAATCCAGAGTAGAACGGCAGGGTAGGTGGAGTGACACAAATTGTCAATTCAGAACTGAGGCGGGGAACGCGTCGGTTACTCCTTTTGGTTCATGTACTTCGGTGACAGCTCACACTCGGCAGACCTGTGCGCCACCTCGCACTTAACGTAAGTTCGCCATGTATCTTGCGCGGCTTCGTCTTTCTGGCGAACTATCCCTACATGTGGAGTTTCGATACGTTGTTCCTCCTCGACCGAATCAAAAGCCAGCGGATGAGAAGGCGGATGGAGACGTGGCCGGACGTTCTCGTCCCGGAGGCACGCCACGAATTTACCAGGACGTAGTCCTGGGAGCGATGGCAACTCGATGTCAAAGTGCCGTAGGCACGACCGAGCCACAAACCGTCGGGCCTATCGGGGTATTTGACCCCCATGCATCTCGCCGCCGGCCACTGTCCCCATGCACTTATCCGCCGCGAACCAATAGGGGATCTCACGGTAGTCGACAACATCGAAAACGGCGAAGTCGGCATCTTTCCCCGGCTCGACGCTCCCCTTCCGGTCTGCTAAACGCAATGCGTGGGCGGCGTTGATCGTCGAAGCAGCAATAGCCTCAGCCGGGTTCATCTTCATGTGCGTGCATGCCAGCGACATAACAAAGGGCATGCTGGGCGTTGGCGACGTGCCCGGGTTGTAGTCGGTCGCCAGAGCGACTGCCACTCCGGACTCGATCAGCTTTCTTGCTTCAGGGTAGTGAGGTAGTCCGAGAAAGTAGTCGGCACCCGGAAGCAACGTGGCGATCGTGTCGCGCCTACGCAACTCCTCCATGTCCTGCTGGTCCACGTAGTCCATGTGGTCCACAGAGGCGGGCTGGTATCTCCAAAGCCAATCGAGCTTCGCCGGAGTGAGTTGACAAACATGGGCGCGAACACCAAGCCCCGCATCGGTGGCGACTTGGAATATGCGTTCCGACTCGTCTACATCAAAAGCTCCGCGTTCGACGAATGCGTCCACGAACCGCGCAAGCCTATTGTTTGCTGCTTGCGGAATCATTTCCTCACAGACAAGCCGGACGTATTCGGAACGATCGTGCTTGTATTCGGGAGGAACCACGTGAGCACCAAGTAACGTCGGCACTACAGTCCCGGGCCATTTGCGAGCCGCGTTTCGAATGACCTCAAGCGATTTCAGCTCCGCTTCGACACTTAATCCATAGCCAGACTTGGCCTCGACCGTGGTTGTGCCCTGCGCAAGCATTTCGTCGAAGGCGCGAAGGCACTGTTCAGCAAGCACGGTCTTAGGCGCCTCGCGCACGCCATTGATGCTGGCGCGAATGCCGCCGCCGGCAGCGGCAATCTCCTCGTATGTGGCTCCAGCCGTGCGCTTTTCGAAATCTACGAGCCGGGGTTGCGCAAACACTGGATGAGTATGTGAATCAACGAAACCTGGAACAACTACCCTACCTTTGCAGTCAAATTCCTGCACTGCCGATTTACGAACTTTGATCCACCGGTCCCGGAGTGCTTCCCGAGTGGTGCCAACTGCGACGATCCTTCCGCCCGCACACAATACCGCGGCATCCTCAATGATCGAGAGTTGGCCTAACTCGGAGCCGCGACGAGGCCCAGACTTTCCGTCCGGAGACCGCAGCGTTAGTAGTTGGCCTATGTTGATAAGTAGCAAAGCTGAATTGGCAGACACGGAACGGGTGTGCGGATGCCGGCCATTAGTGTTCTTCTTCGTTCGTGGCGTCACTTGATCTCGGTTGCTGACTTGGTTTGGGACCTCATTGGAACCTTGATTCCCTTGTGATCGGCGAACTCGATAGCTTCGTCGTACCCGGCGTCCACATGTCGCACAACGCCGATTCCCGGATCGTTGGTCAAAACACGCTCGATCCGCTTCGCCATTTCGTCCGTACCGTCGGCGACCGTCACCTGACCGGCGTGCTGCGAATAACCAATGCCAACGCCGCCACCGTTGTGGATCGAGACCCACGAAGCTCCGCTTGCCGTGTTCAACATGGCGTTGAGCAACGGCCAGTCGGCGATCGCGTCCGAACCGTCCTTCATGCCCTCAGTTTCCCGGAAGGGCGAAGCAACAGAGCCGCAGTCGAGGTGATCGCGGCCGATCACAATCGGAGCCTTGATTTTGTCTTTCTTGACCAGGTCGTTCATAGCCAGGCCGAACTCGGCACGCTCGCCGTAGCCAAGCCAGCAAATTCGCGACGGGTATCCCTGGAACTTGATACGCTCGCGAGCCAATTTGATCCAGCGGCTCAGGATCTTGTTCTCCGGATACATCTGCTGGATAAGATCGTCGGTCGCGTAGATGTCCTGCGGATCGCCGGATAGAGCGGCCCAGCGGAATGGGCCACGACCTTCGCAGAAGAGCGGCCGGATGTACGCCGGCACGAAACCCGGGAAGTCGTAGGCATTCTTTACGCCACGCTCGTAGGCAAACGTTCGAATGTTGTTGCCGTAATCGAACGTCACCGCACCCATCTTCTGCAGCTTGAGCATGCCTTCAACGTGACGTGCGATGGAGTCTAGTGAGCGCTCCAGATAGCCTTTGGGGTCGCTCCTACGCATCTCCACAACTTCTGCCAGCGTCATGCCGCGAGCCACATAGCCATTCAGTGGATCGTGCGCGGATGTCTGGTCGGTGAGGATGTCGGGCACAACGCCCCGTTCAGCAAGCTCAGGTATCACGTCCGCACAGTTGCCGACCAGGCCGACCGAAACGTTCTCTTTCTTCCGGATGGCGTTCTTCAGGATGCGCAGAGCCTCGTCGAGCGAGGTGACCATGAAGTCACAGTAGCCGGTCTTCAGGCGCTTCTTGATGCGCTCCGGATCAGGCTCAATGCCGAGGTATGCAGCGCCAGTCATGGTGGCAGCGAGTGGCTGGGCTCCGCTCATGCCACCCATGCCGCCACTGACAATCAGCTTTCCGGCGAGATCACCGCCAAGATGCTTTTCCCCCGCAGCGGCGAAGGTCTCGAAGGTTCCCTGAATAATGCCTTGCGATCCGATATAGATCCACGAACCGGCCGTCATCTGGCCGTACATGATTAGTCCGAGTCTTTCGAACTCGTTGAACTTCTCCCAGTTCGACCAATGGCCTACAAGATTGGAGTTCGCCAGGAGAACGCGCGGCGCATACTCGTGCGTTTTGAATATGCCCACGGGTTTGCCGGACTGTACAAGCAGCGTCTCGTCATTGTCGAGCGATTGCAGCGACCGCACGATGGCGTGGTAGCAATCCCAACTACGGGCAGCGCGGCCTGTGCCGCCGTAAACGACGAGATCGAGCGGGCGCTCGGCGACTTCTTCGTCGAGGTTGTTCATCAACATGCGCATGGCAGCTTCCTGCTGCCAGCCCTTGCAGGAGATCTGTGTGCCGCGCGGTGGACGTACCGGGACGTAAGTGTTCGTGGAAGTATCCATATCAACTGGCATAGAGCCAAAATGTTAGTTCTTTGCGGCAGCAGGCGCAACCGTGCCGCCGGGTTTCAGTTCCTCGATAATCCAGGCATTGCCTCGCCCACGCTCCTTGCCGTCCGAGGGCGAGTTAACAATGCGTAAGTCGCTTGTGAAAGGATCAGTTGTGCGGCTCGAGTTCGGCTCAATCGTCCCGTGTGCCGCGTTCACGCTGCGAACAGCCATGACGGATGAACCGCCACCATCGGTGTTCATCGCCTCTGTGCACCCAAGCGAAAGCATCAGCGAACCAAGTTCTTCCAGGGTCATGCCAACGCTAAGGGAAGGCTGCCTGCCGTCCACAACAGTGAAGATGACCTTCGACGGGTTGTAACAAACAGCAGTTCGTGGATGTCTTTTCCGCAGACTCTCACCCGGCTCGCCTTCGATCTGTAGTCGTCCGTCCCGCACAAGGATGGGGAATCCACCCACCACTTCTGGCGGATTGTTGGCCTCAGCAACACGCACATTGAAGCGCAACTGAACACGACGTCCCTGTCGAAGCGGTGATGACTTCGCGTCTGAGATCGGCTCAACAAGAACGAGCGCATCGTCTGGGACATCGATCTCAGTCGCAGAGGCGAGAACGCGAAGCACTTTTCCCTTCACTGTGGAACCCACCCGGACGGGCAGGCTGGGGGCGAGCGCTCCGATGACGGTTGCACGAAACGGCGCTTCGGACTTGATCGCGCCCCGGAAATCTCGAGTGTATAGGGCCGGATGCGTGAATCTGGCGAATGGCTTGTTGAAAGCGGTAATCTGCAAAGCCTGGCGGCCAGCTCGGAGCTCAACTAAGAACTCCGGCGTTCCAATCACTGGTACGCGCTTAGCCGTGAGTGCGAATGCCGGCCATCGGCGGTTCCCGCCAGCGGTCCACAAACGACCAGAGGTGACGGAAGGTCCAACCGAGACGCCCATCAGCGGCGCGGCATCGAAGTCGCCGTTGACGACGGCCAGTACGTTGGCACCTTCGGCAGCGGCACGCGACGCCATGCGCGTTGGCTGCTCCCGCTGCATTTCTGATTTATGCTCGTCTCCTCGGCCAGAAAGGACACGAATGTTGATTGCGGGGCGATCACGCGATGCTTCAAGCACGTGAATGGACCATGGACCGCCATCTGCGGCAGTTGAGCAGATGTGTCGATACTTAAGACCGATCGCGAGCGATGTCTCTTCAGGCTTGCAGCTTGCAGGGGCAGCAGCGGTTTGCGCCGAGGCAGCAACGGCGATCGTCAGGGACGCAAGAAGCAGTATGAAACGTAATGAGGATTTCACGCCGCCATTCTAACGCGACCACACTTTCGGGCGACGTTTCACCTACCAACTGCTGTACGGCGTTCCTTCAGAACTCATCGCGTCGGAACCGCTGTGAACGTCGGTGATTCCTGGCTGGGTCTGGTCCACGCTCATCAACACGTCTTCCTGCTCAACAACCCATGTATCGCGCGAACCAGTGAACGGATCGATGGGGATCTGTTTGAGATATCCCGCGCTGACAAGATCTTCCAGTGACTGCGGAGCCTTCTCCTTGTCCATCGTGTACTGGTTTATGAGCGAACGCATTGTAAACAGGTTATTGTGCAACACAGCCTCGCGCGCCCGGATGATCGACTGGTTGTAAATTGGCACTGCCATCGAGATGAGAATCAGCAGAATGCTGACAACGATCATCAACTCGATCAGGGTGAAGCCTTTCTGGCGCACACGGCGCGCACGCAAACTCGTGCGTACGGAGTCAGTTGCTCCATGTTGCCTACAGCCCAGTTCAGCTTTCATGTGCTTCACCATGTCTTGTACTTAGTACCATCCATGGCAGTGCCTTCTGACTTGGAATAAACATCGAAGACGCTCTGCCCACCCCATGATTCCGATTCCGGATCGTCCTGCATTGACCGAAGCCCCCATTCGGCCTTTCCGGTCATGGGGTCAACAGGGACGCGCCGCAGGAACCTGACTTTCTTTCCGGCGATATCTACTCCCGTGACAAGCGTCTCCAGATCCGGCGGGTATCCTTCCGACCCAAGCTTGGTTTGGAAGAGCCCACGATCGGCCGCGTCCTTGTAGCGGTCGATCGAATCACGCATCTCCCACAGGTACCGGCGCAACTCGCGTTCCTTCTCGCGTTGAATCCGGACGCGAGCAATTGGAATAGCAGCACCCGTCAGGATGGCGAGGATAGCCGTGGCCACGATCAACTCGATGAGAGTAAGACCGAATTGACCTCGGTGTCTTCCGAAACTTCTTCCCGTATTCAGCGGGGTTAACTTCATGGTTACTATTGTAACGGACTGCTCTGGCTGAAGTGCAATCCAAATCAACTCGGGAATGAGCCACCGGCCCATTCCCTTGTACATGAATTTTACTGCGAGATGTTGATGGTCGCCTGCGATCCGCTTACCGGGATGCTGTTCATCATCGCGTCTTTAATCCCCGCTCGAGTGATATTGAGCACGGCTTTCCCCGGCGCTTTAGCCATGAAAGTCAGCGTGAACACCGTTCCATCGCCATTTACGCCACCGCTGTTCGGTGGACGCGTGGCCGTGACCTGTAGCGTGCCTGTTGAGCCGTCGTCCCGGTGAACGAGTGCTACGGCCTGGCCGTCGCGTGACAGGAAGTTGCCATTGGACACGTTCACAAGCTGAAGCAGCTTCGGATCGTAGCCTATCTGCACGGGGACCGAGTAGATGTTCTGTCCACCCGCCATCTGGACGTTCACGGAGAACGTGGAGCCAGGGGCCTGCGTTCCTTGTACCGGATCAAAGCTGAGCACTGCCGGACCCGACGGCGCGGGAGGCTGAGCTGATGGCGGTTGCTGAGGCTGAGCCGGAGGAACTGGAGTTCCGGGAGCGGGAGTCGCCGGAGCGGGCCGAGTGCCTGGAGCCTGCGACGGAGTAGTTCCCTCAGCAGGTCTTGAGGACATTCTCAGGTCGATAACCGTGCCTGTGCCGATGTCCAGCGGTCTGAGGTTCAGAGTGCTCAACTCCTGCGCGCGGACCACATGCGGAACGAGAGCGAAAACGATCTCGTTCTCTTTGTGCTGAGCTGTCTCGGAGCTAAACAGATACTTCAATATCGGCACTTGGCTGATCCAGGGGAAGCCGTTCAGCGCCTTGGTCTGTGTATCTTCCAGAATGCCGCCCAGCAGGTTAACCTCGCCTTCCTTAAGGCGGATTTCGTGCTCAATCTTTCGCTGACCTATGATTGGCTGATTGACTCCGCCGATGTTGGACTGCCCGGTGACGGCGGAAATATCCAGCATGATTTTCAGGCTGATGTCCCGGTTCTGATGAACCTTGGGCGTGATGTCGATGTTGACGCCGACATCAATGTACTGGAACTGGGTGTTGACGAGCGAGTTTAGGCCAACGCCGCCGATTCCAGCTCCGAACGAACCAGTGGCGACGGGCACGCGGTCACCGATCTTCAACGATGCCTTTTGCCCATCCAGTGCTCGGATTTGCGGATTCTGGATTAGCTTCGTGGTGCTGTCGGTGGCAAGAAAACTTACCGAGGCGGGCGGGATGGTAACTACAAAGTCCTTCGCTGTCAGGTTACCAAGCCGGTTCAGGTTGATCTGGTTCGCTGTACCAGTGGTAGTGCCGTTTGTGTTGTTCGTCGTTACGTTTGGCTGCAGGGCGATGCTGGCACTCGTCGGGGGCTGAATTCCCAACTGGCGCAGCTTATCGCGGCTAACCTGCATAACCGCCACCTCAACGATGACCTCGGGACGAGCCTTGTCCAGGTCTCCGATGAGCTTCTCGGCAAGGGCAACCTGATCGGGCGTTCCGCGGACGATAATCGCGCCTTGACTCGGCATCTGCGTAATTCGGCTCACCTCCAGGATTGTGCGAAGAGTGTTAACAACGTCCTGGAGCTCCGTTGGTGCCGAAAGATTCGCAAGGTAAAAGGTCTTGATGATGTTCTGCTCGAGTTCCCTGCGCTTGGCCGGTGTATCAGCAGCGACGAAGATCGTATTCGGCGTGACCGGACGCCAAAAGGTCTTCGAGTTCATGGCGACAAGCTCGAGAGCGTCGATCAGCGAGACCCCGTTCAATTCAATATGAATGCGACGGGAGGTGTAATCGGGGTCAAACAGAACGTTGATGCCAGCGAGCTTACCAATCGTCTCGTAAACAACCTTGGTGTCTTCCGTAAGGCGCAGGGTGATGGGAACATCTGAGACCGGGGCCAGTTCCACTGGGCCGCCGGCCTGGGCGATTCGCTTGCCCAAAGGGCTGACGGCAGCCTGCGGTGGTGGCCCCGCCTCACCACGCTTGATCTCCTCCTGCGTGCGTCGCAATTCCTGCTGAGCGATGAAGCTGGAGGGATCGATCTCAACAGCCTTCTGGAACTCGACGAGCGCTTCCTGCAGTTTGCCCTGTTCGCGCAATATCTGGCCGCGATGCACGTGGGAAGCCGCGCCCATGAACTTCATGCGTTCCATCGAGGTGCGGTATTTGAGGTCTTTTGGTTTGAGGTCGAACGCCTGTTTATAGAAGGCGTACGCTGTTTCGTAATCCCGCCGGGCTTCCGCGTCCCTGCCCTTGTTGTAAAGCGAACCGGCTTTGTCCGCCATGGCAGGAACGGCAAAAACCAAAACCAGGCAAAGCGCCGTCAAACGGTAGAGTTGTTTCATAGCATTCCAGGGCAAATCAAAGTCACGCGATTAAGATGCCACAGTTTACGAAACCGCACATAAAATGCGCGATTATACATGCAGCGGCACGACTTGAGGCCGTGTCCCGTTCAATCGCGCTAGAACCCGCGCCGAAGCGCTCGATTTGCGCTGTGTTAGCATACAGAGTTTTTGGGGACCTAGCGCAACATTTCAAGGACGCCCCTTGGAGCGCTCCGGGGATATAAAGCCCGTTTCGGGCAAGTTTAACCATGTCTCGGCAAACCAAACCGACCGCACCAGAGAAACCGAAGAACGTCAAACGCGACCCGATCGCCTCAGGAGAGCGCGACGCAGCGCAGAACCGCGCTGCGGGCCATAACTATTTCTTGCTCGAAAAATTCGAGGCTGGGGTGGTCTTGACCGGCACCGAGGTTAAGTCCGTGCGATCCTCTCGCGTCAACCTCAAAGACGCGTATGGCCTGATCAAAAATGGTGAGTTGTGGCTGTTGAATGCGCACATCAGCCCTTATGAGCATGGAAGCTACTCGAACCACGAGGCACTGCGGACACGAAAGTTGCTGCTTCGCAAGGATGAGATTCGCAAGCTGATCGGAAAAACTACCCAGAAGCGTCTCACTCTGGTACCGACGCGAATGTATTTCCGAAACGGTAAAGTCAAAGTGGAGCTTGCACTCGCCAAGGGCAAGCAGACTTGGGACAAGCGCGAGACCGAGAGAAGGCGTGTCGCGGACCGGGAAGCGCGAGCTGCTGTGCAGCGAGGCCGAAAATGAGGCTCCTACGGCACCTGGTCGCGCCCGCGCTGTTGCTGCTGATCGCCGCGCCTGCCGGATCCCAGGAGCTCGATAAGGCCGACACAAAGACTGAGGCGGTGTGTAGAACAGGCAAGGAGTACCGCACTTTGGCCGAGAAGGCTGTCCGCACGGGCAAGAGGGTGCTGGCAATCGATGCGGACGGCCGGGTCCTTCTTCTTTCTATCGGTGAAGGTGGACGCGTCACAGACACGGAACCTCTGGGATATGAACAGCAGCCCATGCCTGAGTTTCCTTTTCTCGGTTCATTGCCGAAAGATCAAGCTTTGATGATGCTGCGCAGGGTAAGTTGCGCTGACGGGAAATGGAAAATCTGGGCGGCGCTAACCATCGGATTCGAGCAACCGCCCCGCCAAAAGGGAGCGGCGAGTCTAGTCCACAATCTCCTGGTTTTTCGAGAGCCCGAACCTGACGACAAGAACCCCGTGCTGGCCGAAAGTTTTCGCGAGGTGGTGGAGTTAACCGTCGATGACGTGAATGGCGATCAGCGAACCGAATTGGTTGTGCAGTACACCGACGAAGATGCAAACTCTTGGATGAAACTGTGGCAGGTGCACGAAGCCGGCAAACTCCGCATCATTGCCCTCGACAACCTCAGGAACGACCTAACCGGTGTTCCCAGCCAGATTGAAATTGGGTTGGGCGACTACCGGCACGGTGGCGAGTTGCTGTTTACCGAGCAACGCATTCAGACATCAAAGGGTTGGCATGTAACGCGCCGTTACTACGACTGGGACGACGCCACTCAGAAATATGAGCTCTCAGAAGTGGTACAGAGCGACGAAATCATAAACAAGTAGATGAGCCGAGTTGCAGAGAGGAAAGGCATGAACGTAAAGCTCTCCTTCGCTAATCCCGCCGAAATCGAAACTGATTGTCTTGCGATCATCGCTCTTGACGAGAGTGCCGAGCCGAAGAACGGAAAACCCGAACCCAGAATACAAACCGGTGAAAAGCGGTTGCAGGACGCCGCTGAAGAAGTAATTGCCTCAGGGGAAGTGACCGGCAAAATCTTCGAGACGGTGATGATCCATCGACCGAAAAACCTCATAGCGAAGCGCCTGCTCGTGATCGGAGGCGGCAAGGCTAAGAACTTCTCCTCCATCGAGTTGCGGAAGCTGGCAGGAACTGCCGTGCGCTTCCTGAAGCCGAAGAACATCAAGAGCTTCGTGTTCGTCGCGCCGCAGATTGCGTCGGGAGCAACCGACAGCGCGAAGTCGGTGGTCGAGGGTGCTTTCGTCGGCAACTTCGATCCGGACAAGTACAAGAGCGACAGGAAAGATCAGAGCGTTGATGAGGTGACTATTGCCGGGCTTCAGCAGTCCGATGACCTGCAGAAAGCGCTGGATGAAGCTCGGGTCCTTGGTGAATCCCAGAACTTCACGCGCGAGTTGGTGAACGAACCTGGAAATCGGATGACGCCATCAATGCTGGCCGCACGTGCCCGCGAGATGGCAGAGGCAGTCGGCTTGAAGTGGGAGATCATGGGCGCCGAACAGATCCGCCAAATGAACATGGGAGCGTTCTGGTCGGTAGCGCAAGGATCGGATGAACCTCCGGCTCTCATCGTATTGAGATACGAGCCTGAAGACGCACCCGAAAAGCCGGTCATCGGCCTCGTTGGCAAGGGCATCACATTCGACAGCGGCGGCATATCCATCAAGCCCAGCGAAGGTATGGAAAAAATGAAGTACGACATGGCAGGTGGTGCCGCGATGCTCGGCGCAATGCGGGCGATCGCCCTGCTTAAGCCCAAGGTGAAGGTGATTGGCATTGTTTGCGCCACGGAAAACATGCCCTCGGGCAAGGCCCAGAAACCGGGCGACGTGCAGATCGCGATGTCGGGCAAGTCGATCGAGATCATCAACACTGACGCCGAAGGACGACTGGTGCTGGCTGATGGATTGCACTATGCGCGTCAGCTTGGCGCGACGCATTTGATCGATGCCGCTACTTTGACTGGTGCTTGTGTGGTCGCGCTGGGATACGTCAACGCAGGAGTTTTCGCGAATGACGATCAGATGTACGAGCACTTTGTGCAGGCCACAAGGCGCGCTGGCGAAAAGATGTGGCGTCTGCCGGTCGACCCGGAATATCAGGAGATGATCCGGTCGAGCATAGCCGACATCGTCAATAGTGGCGGACGCTGGGGTGGCGCGGTTACGGCAGCGATGTTCCTGAAGGAATTCGTTGAGGATACGCCCTGGATCCACCTGGATATCGCTGGCACGGCCTGGGTTGAGGACAACAAGGCTTGGATTGCCAAAGGGCCTTCCGGCATCGCGGTGCGGTCGATTGTGGAGTACGTCAAAGATGTGGCTACCGGCGATGGCGGCCGCCAGGTCGGATTCACTGGCGGTACCCAGACCGGGACGCGTACCGCTACGCAAGACGCCAAAACGCGGTCCGACACGGGAGCGGGCCTCTAAACACACATGCGATTATTGCTGAGGACGGGCGTCATGCCCGTCCTTAACTTTTTGGAGAGAAACACCCAAGTCGCAGAGAAGCGGGACCGGCACAGCCCCGTCCTCAGATTGCTGAAACCCACCCGATTTCGGGTGGGTTTAGAGGTTTACTGCGGAGCGCCAACCACCGTTGCACCTGCCGTGTCCGTCGGCATGCCCGGTGCCTTCTCGGCGAAGTAGCTGTGCGTGTACAGGCTGCGGTAGAAAAGTCCGGCAAGTTCGGCGGCCTTTGGCCCGAACGTCGGACGCCCACCCTGCAGGAAGATCACCGTCACAATGCGACCCCACTGAGTATTCGCGTACGAAGCGAACCAGCCGTAGCGCGTTCCTGAGTTGTTAGAGCATGTCCCAGTCTTGCCCACAACCTGCTCTTCGCTGAAGTTCACTCGCAGGCTGCGAGCGGTACCGTATCGCACAGCACCATCCATACCAGCGAGCACTTCCGGAACCAGCGGGGCAATGTCGAGGCGACGCTTCAGCTTCGGCTGATAGTTCGCAACATCCTCGGGCGACCTCGGATGCTGGAGATAGTACAGATTGCCGCCGTTCGCCAACGCCGACATTAGCGCGCCTAACTGCAGCGGAGTCATGGAAATGCCCTCGCCGAATGAGCACATCTTGCCTACGCCGCCGAGACGCTTCTCTAAAGCTTGTCGGGGGAACACGCCCAAATGCTCACCAGGAATGTTCCATCCTGCTAGTTCGCCAAGTCCGTACTGATGGGCATAGTAGCTGTACTTCTCGAAGCCCATTTTCCGGCCAAGAACTTCGAAATAGGTGTTGTTCGAGTGCGCCAGCGCTTGGGTCAGATTCATCGACCAACGCTTGCCGAGAGCAATCTTCGTTTCCTTCGTGATGATTCCCTCAGTCAATGCAGCCAGAGCAACGGGCACTTTGATCGTGGAGCACGGCGTCGCACCAGCCGACAGCGCAAGCCTCTGGTTCACCATGGCTAAGATTCTTCCGCTCGCCGGGTCAATCGCCACCACTGTCCCATTCATGCCGTTCAGCGCTTCAATAGCAGCCTGCCGCACAACCGGATCTTCGCCAGCGGTAATGTCGCCTTCGGTGACATCATCCGCGAAAGAATTCATCGTGAAGCGCTCGTAATAGCGATGACGCCTGCTTGCACGGACCTTTTTCGATCGACTCTTGCGCGCTTTCGCAGCCGTCCGGCGGCTGTGGCGCAATTTTGCCATGCGCTTCTGAGCGCGAGTATTTTCACTTACGGATTGCGACTTCTTAGGAAGACGAGATAAAGAACGCGACGACACCGTGGCCGCAAAAGCACTTGCACACAGCAGCACCGCTACCAGCATGACCAGCGCGACGTGAACAACAGCGGAGCCTTTTTTCATCTTGAGATTCAAACCTGGACCAAAACCCCGATCATGATCTGGTTACATTAGCGCTCAGTCGTAAGTTGTTGACTGGGCGTGACTTCTTCTTCCCTGCGCGTTTCACTTGCTCGCGTGCGGGGCGAAGGGGGAACTAACGCGATAGTACGGGAGTTCTGCTTTTGTTTTCAACTCCAAAAGTACCAAGATCGTTAACAGCCTTAGGCCTCCAACCTATTCTGATGCAGAGACTTACCCTCAGAGATGCTGACGGGCAGCGACCTTCGTAACTTGTCGGTGCTTGATGAAGCCCTAATTGCCAGTTGCACTTATATCTCGCTCGCGCAATTGGCACCGATCTCAGAGTGAGAAACAGAAAAGGCCGGGCGAACCCGGCCTGGCATCGAAGGTCACGCAGGACTTAGGTCTCGCTCTTCTTCCTTAAGAATGCCGGAACGTCGAGATCATCGCTTTCCTCGAATATCACGCGGTTTTGCCGGGGAGGTTCGACGGGCGGTTCCGCCTCAGGGCGTGCCGCAGGCGGCGCTGTCACCTGCGGTGTCGATGGCAGAGGCCGGGCAGGCGCCGCACGCTCGACCCGGGCTTCCTGCACCTGATCTTCTTCGAAAGGATCAGGAGTCCGCTCCGGCACGTGTCGAAACACGGGTACGGCTGCGTGAGAGACGGCAGTCGCTGCCGCACCTCTGCGTTCGGCACGCGGCAGGTGCTCGGTCTTAAATCCGGTCGCAATGACCGTGATCTTGACATCGTCCTTCATCTTCTCGTCAAGCACTGCGCCGAAAATGATGTTGGCGTCTTCGTGTGCAGCATTCTGGATGATGGTCGATGCCTGATTCACTTCGGCCAGTTTCAGGGAGCTTGAACCGGTGATGTTGATGAGAATGCCGCGAGCGCCGTCGATCGCGCCAGCCTCAAGCAGAGGAGAGGCAATGGCGCGTTGCGCAGCTTCGATTGCGCGCCCCTCGCCGCTTGCGGTAGCCGTGCCCATCACGGCATAGCCCATGCCGGCCATGATGGCTTTGACGTCCGCGAAGTCACGGTTGATGATGCCGGGAATCGTGATGATGTCCGAGATGCCTTGCACGGCCTGTCGCAGAATATCGTCTGCAACGCGGAAGGATTCGAAAAAGCCCGCATCCTGGGCCACCGCGAGCAGCTTCTCGTTCGGAATCACAATGGTTGTGTCGACGGAATCGATTAGCTCGGCGATACCGCGGTTCGCCTGCGCCATTCTTCGTTTGCCTTCGAAGCCGAACGGCTTGGTGACTACTGCAACCGTCAAGGCGCCCATTTCGCTCGCCAGCGACGCAATGATCGGCGCGGCGCCTGTTCCGGTGCCGCCGCCCATGCCGGCAGTCACAAACACCATGTCGGCGCCTTCGAGCGCCTCAATGATCTTGTCGGCATCTTCGAGTGCAGCCTTGCGGCCGGTTTCAGGGTTCGCGCCTGCTCCTAACCCGTTGGTAAGCTTCACGCCGAGCTGGATTTTTACCTCGGCCCGGGACATTCGGAGCGCCTGAAGATCTGTGTTGGCAACCAAGAATTCGACGCCTTCCAGATGGGCGTCGATCATTCGGTTGACGGCATTGCTGCCTCCGCCACCCACACCGATGACCTTGATCTTTGCATTGTTCTTAGGATCGCTGTCGAACTGGATTCGGATATCTTCCTGGCTGTTTTCGATCATCTGGGAACCCTCACTGCGTCCCTTTGCTTTTGGGGTCATATCGGAATCCTTGCTTGCTATTCCTGTACCCTTGTTCCGACCGAACGACTTAGCTTGTCATTTGGTCAATGTTGTCTTGTGTTCTTGCGCGCACGAGTGACTATGCTCTGGCGCGTGCGAAAAAACTCTTCAATCTACGAAACGGGCCGGATTCGTGCTTCGTAGCGCGGGTCATGCGTGCCAGATAGCCGTACAGCAACAAGCCGATCACCGTCGCAAACTCAGGTTCGGCCAACTCGGCAGGCATCTTTGGTAGCGAAGCAGGAGTCGCCACGCGTGACGGCTTATGAAGCACCGATTCGACGATGTCCGCTAGTCCGGCAAGACGCGCGCCGCCACCAGTCAGAACAAAACCGGTGTTACAGAAACCACGGCCGGAAGGATCAATAACTCCAGCCTGCCGCAAGTGGTCTCGGGTCATCTCGAAGAGTTCCCTTGCGCGCGGTTCAAGGAATTCGGCCACAAGCCTCTGGGCCATCATGCGCGGCGGACGGTCGCCGACTGACGGCACCTCAATTTCGTTCGCCTCCGGAATACGCGTGACGACTGCGCATCCAAAGCTCCGCTTGATCATCTCAGCATCACCAACCGGGGTACACAGGCCCACAGCCAAATCGTTGGTGAAGTGGTAGCCGCCTATCGGAATAACGCCGGTGTGCACGACCACACCTTCATGAACAACCATCAGGTCACTTGACCCTGCGCCAATGTCGATGACGCATACCCCAAGTTCTCGTTCGTCCTGCTTCAGTACGGCATCAGCCGACGCCCTCGCTTCGAATGCTCGATCCTCCACCTCGATTCCCGCAAGGTTCAGTACCGTAACTACGTTTTGTGCCGCCACCGTGGCACTCGTGATCAGGTGTACCCGGGCTTCAAGCTTCATGCCCGGCATACCCTCGGGATCGTGAATCCCGTGCTGATCGTCCACGATGAAGTCCTGCGGCATGACATGCAGAATCTCGCGGTCGGGCGGAAGACTCACAGCACGCGCCCGCTCGATAACTTGCTTTATGTCCTCTTTGCTGATGTCACGAGGGCGTGAGCCAATCGTGATGCCACCCTGGCTATTCAACCCGCGTATGTGCGGTCCGGCCACGCCAACCACGGCGCGCTCCACAGCTGCGCCAGTTGCATTCTCTGCCTGCTCGACTGCTTTCTGAACGCTTGAAACCGCCTTATCGAGATCGACAATCAAACCCCGCCTGGACCCTCGAGAGTCGGCGATGCCGTGGCCGCGATATCGCAGTCCGCCATCGGTCACCTCAGCGACGACAGCCACCACCTTCGCGCTGCCCACATCAATCGCAGTCAGCAGGTTCTCACTCTGTTTACTCATACTCCTTCGATTATTTCGCCTCTACCGATGTCTTCGTGTCTTCGTTGTTCTGGCGGTTTTGGCACGCGCAGCAGGCTTCTTCGCCACACGCGTAACTGTCGCTTTCTTCTCTGCCTCTGAATAGGCTGGCCGCTCCGCCGCTCCGCCGGGGGTTGAACTCGCGCTTGACGACGCGGAGTCCCCTGCGACCTGGGTGCCTCCACTTGCATTCTCCGCCACCATCCCGGAGTTTACGATGATTTGGGGCACGTAACGCACATCCACCGACTTCACTGTGCCCAGCTGTTGCCGCCACTCCTGCACGTGTGACACGTAAATCTTGTATCGCTCGAGATAGTTGCCGTCACCGAGTTGTACGAGCACCCCGCCATCAGTTACCGTGATCTTCGCGTTCTCGGGATCCGAGAGATCCACCTCGCTCAGGTCTTTTGAGTAGCCAGCCCCGTCCGAGTCGAGATCGCGCACCAACCCCAGGTAGATCTTCATGCGCGCCGCTCGCGTCGAGAGCGGCTCAGAATCAGTGAACCCCACAAGAACCGGAAACGAGTATTGCTTCACCGCACCAGGCGGCATTTCCATGATCACGCCGCTGGAATCCACAAGTGCTATGCGAGATCCGACCTGCGCGAAAGCTACCGGAGTACGCTCCTTAACTGCCACCGCGATCTGGTTCGGAAGGTAGCGCATGATCGTCACAGACTCGATCCACGGAATCTGCTCCAACTGTCTCTTTCGCTCGTCCAAAGGCACAGCGAAAACGTTGCGGGAAATGTCTCCGCCAAATGCGTCCAACACCTGCGATCGTGCGACATTTTCGTTTCCCGAAACTTGGATCTGATCGCTGGAGTCTATACGGAAGCGCCAGGACTTAAGACCATATTGGCGAACGGCGAAGGCGCAACTTCCGGCGACGGCAATTCCGAGCGCCGCAGCCAGAACGATCTTCAGGCGATTAGCAGCCTTTTTCGGCAAGGGGCCACGCCGGGCCGGAACCCGTTTGCTGGCGCGCAGAAACGGTGACTGTTGCTCCGGTTCAGCTTCGTTAGTGCGTGCGAGGTCCAGCACGTCGTCGGTGTCGAACTCCGATCGCGCCAAGGCATAGTCATCCACCTCGGCACGAGCGGAACCGTACCGCGACGAGGCTTCTAGTTCGTCGGGAGTTGGGCCGTTCTTACGCGCCATTGAAACCGGAGAAAGCGGCAGAGATCGCCGCAGAGACTATAACGTGTTTCAGGTCGTTTATGGAGAGGAATTTACGCTTAGGTAGGCCCCGAACCCATGCAAAACTTCGTAATTTCCGGAATCGCCTCTCACATTCCAACGACTACGTGCGGGACGAATTAGGGCCCGTGGTGAAGGCGGCTTTAGCCTGTCGCACCAATCTCGGGGCACTCTCGACATTGTTAGACGCCGAAGCCTTCTTCAGCAACCGCAGACCTGCCTCCGTGTCGCCAACCGCCATCTTGTACTGCGCCATAAGGTAAAGCATATTTGGGTTGCTGCAGATGTAGCACCCGATCGACTTCTGGACCTGATTAGTGAATAGGAAAGCAGCAAAAGCAAGAACGGCGACCGCTAGTTTCGTGCCAATCATCACTCACCCCGTCTGTGTGTAAAGACGAAGACGATCCGCAGAAGTTAGCGGCACGACTGAGATTTTGTGAAAACTCTCGGCAGAGTGCCCGAAACATGCCCCTTGACATTTTCTCGGCGAGCTAGACTCATCGTTTCCCTTCCCCGTTCATCTGCCCTGGGAACAATTTTCGTGCACATACATCCTGTCCCCCGTTGCACCAAACAAGCTGATAAAGCGGCACGTCCTCCGGCTTCACAGAGTACGTTCCGTTCTGGATCGCGTCAGAATCGGAATACTGCCAGACGACATAGGGGTTTGGACCGGTTGCGCGCACCCGGAACTGCCTCGAAGATGGTTCATAGTTTCCGTAGCTGAAGCACCGGCCGATGCACGCGCGATCAACGGCATGAGCCAAAAGATTCACACGGCTATGCTCATTCTGAAACGACGACACGACACGTGCGCCGGAAGGAAGTTCCGCCACAACCGCTGAGATCCTGGTTTCCATCAGGTTCGCTTTCGCTGTCTCCCGGTAGTTCCACGCGAAAAATGCGAGTGCCACACAGGCGATCCACACTCGTTGCCATCGGGTCGAGCCCGCCCTCGCCAGCAACGCGCACACGAGAACACCGATGATCAGCGACGTACGTTCGGTCACGTACATCAAACCGTGCTCGTATCCCGCCAAAAGTACCGCATTCGGCAGAATGAGCACCACGGCTGCCGTTAGAGCGAAAAGCTGAAATGTGGGCGTACCGAGTATGCGCCTGTAGCCGAACTTCTTGCGCAGGCCGCGCCACAGGGAGAACCAGAACACCAGGACTCCCACGCAGATGAGTCCGTACTTCGCCCCGAATACGACCGTTTGGTCGGCCCCGGTCATCGCAAATACCTGCCGAAAGGAATGTCGTGTCTCGAAGCGCGCTGTAAGTACGAAGCTGACTGCACCTAGAGCTAAACAACAGACCACGAACGGAGCCAGCCGCACATGCTGCCGCAACCGCTTGATAACGCACACATACGCGATTGCACCCGCGGCCCAGGCTACAGGCATGAAGTGTGCCAGCGTACCTAACCCAAGAAGGGGCACCGCCCAAAAGGATCTCGCGCTGGAACCGCGCCAACATGCAGCAACCGCTGCGAGGCTCAACGCGGCGGAGATGTAGTAGTTGAAGAAACCCATGTGGAACACCCAGCCATAAGCAAGCATGGCCAGGGGCAAAACCATATCCCACCGCTCGCGGCGTGAGACGACTTTCAGGAAGTAAAAAGCGCTCCAGAAGAAGAGCAGAACGGCCGCAGAGACCGCAATCTTCTGCGCAGGCGCGTATCCAACCACTCGAACAAGGCCACTCAGGACGATGTCGAACAACACATTCGTCCAATGCCCCACTACGACTAGACCCGGCAGCTTTCCTTGCCGGATCTCGCTCGCCAACCAGGTGTTGTAAATGTGGCTGGAAAGGTCTCCCGCCTGAATACGGGACTGCCAGAAACAGGGAGTAATCAGCAGAATAGAAGCTGCCAGGTACGCGATCAGGCGAATTCGGAGATTGGGAGCAGCAGGCCGCACGTCAGCGTATCGAGCGACTCGCGTTGCAGCCTGCTGTACGGTCATTGCGTTTACGGTGTCTTCGCGGCCTGTAAGGCCTCGAGCGCATCCACGATTTGCGGCGCCAGATGCGAAACGTTGCCCGCGCCTAAGGTCAATATGATCTCGCCTGCCTGCGCAGCGCCGATCGCAGCTTCAATCGCTTCCGTAGCCGACGACACGTGGGCAGCAGTTCGACCTTGTTCCCGGATCTTCTCTACCACACGCTCCGCCGTAACTCCCGGAATTGGCTGCTCACTGGCCGGATAGATATCCAACACGTAAACAGCATCAGCGTCGGCGAAAGCGCCTCCGAACTCTTCCAGCAAGGCCTGAGTTCGCGTGTAACGGTGAGGCTGAAATATGACGTGAATCTTCCCGTACCCGCACTGATGCGCTGCCGCCAACGTAGCCTTAATCTCTGTCGGATGATGCCCGTAATCATCGACCACAGAAATGCCTTTGACGCAACCCCTCAACTGGAACCGCCGGTCTACGCCCCGAAAATTCTTCAGTGCTTCGCGAACTTTCTCCGTGCTGATATCGAGACCAACTCCGACCGCAATCGCGGCAGTCGCATTCATCACGTTGTGAGTGCCTGGGACGTGGAGATCGAACGTCCCCAGCGAACGCCCTCTGTACTCCACGCTGAAGCGACTCCCCGGCACGCCATCCTGGGCTGTGCAATCAACGTCCATAATGCGGAAGTCCGAATCGTCGCGCGTTCCGTATGTCACCACGCGCCTTTGAACGCTAGGAATCAGAGTCCGCAACCGCTCATCATCATTGCAGGCAACCACTGTTCCATAGAACGGCACGCGATCCATGAAGTCCAGGAATGTCTGTTCGACATCTTCCATGTCGCGGTAGGTGTCCATGTGTTCACGGTCGATGTTCGTGACAACGGAGACGATTGGTGAGAGCTTGAGGAACGACCTGTCGCTCTCGTCCGCCTCGGCCACCATATACTGCGACTTGCCGTAGCGCGCATTGGACCCGAGGGCATCAACGCGCCCTCCGACCACGATGGTCGGATCCAAATCGCCTGCCTGCAGCACCGCACCAACCATGGACGTCGTCGTGGTCTTCCCGTGCATGCCGGCGATCGCTATGCCATATTTCAAGCGCATCAACTCCGCCAGCATTTCCGCTCGCTGGATGACAGGGATGTGCTGTCGGCGTGCTTCTGCAACCTCGGGATTGCCCCGCGAGATTGCGGAGCTGGTCACTACGACTTCGGCGCCCTCGACGTTTTCGCTCCGGTGCCCCTCAAACGTCTTCGCTCCTAGACGCGCCAGCCGTTCTGTAACCGCCGTCGATTTCAGGTCTGAACCCGATACTTTGAACCCGAGCGTGAGCAGCACTTCGGCGATACCGCTCATGCCGATGCCACCAATCCCTACGAAATGGACTCGTTGAATTTTCGCAAACATCTTATGGAGTGAACCCCGATACTAGCTTCTTAATGCCGCACTCAGAGCGCCTTCAGCTGCTCTCACCGATTCTGTCCAGTGTACCGCGACACCTGCGCGACACAGCAACAGGCCACAACTTGCCGCCTAAACGCGACGATCGCCCGATGACCCGAATGCGCGGCTTTCCGGAGCGTTGATCATTTCTCCCGCCAGCCTGGCAGCCATGTTCGCGATCTCTCCCGCAGCGTCCGGATGCGCGACTCTGCGTGCTGCTTCGGCCATTTTGACGAGCTTTGTGCGATCAGCAAATAGGCTTTTAATCTCACCAACGAGTCGCTCTGGGCTTAGTTCGCTCTCGCGTAGAAGAACTGCGGCTCCTGCCTTGACCAGTGCTTCGGCATTGCGGGTTTGATGGTCGTCCGCTGCGTGGGGGAAAGGGATGAAAATGGCTGGTTTAGCTGCGGCGGTGATCTCGGCAACCGTACTCGCGCCCGACCGGCACACGATCAAGTCCGCCTTCCGGAAAGCCTCCCACATATCGCTTATGAACGGATAAAGCTCCGCCTTGACCCCGGACTGCAGGTAGGCTGATTGCGCTTGTTCGTAGTCCTTCTCGCCAAGCTGGTGAATGATGCGCAGGCTCGGAAACTCGCGTTGAAGGCTGTCGAGCGAATCGATTAGAGCTTGATTAATGGCGTGCGCCCCTTGGCTGCCTCCGAAAACGAGCAGCGTCGGTGTGCACTGTTCCGCGCAACCAGCGAGCGGCTTGTGCTCCGGTGCAGACCCCACTTTGAAAAAATCCTGTCTGACCGGAACTCCCGTCACTCGGCATCTCTGGAAATACCGACAGGTCTGCGGGAACTGTACCGCCGCCGCCGAAACCATTACGCCAACAACTTTGTTCGCGAAGCCCGGAACCACATTCGGTTCGAAAGCCAGCGTCGGCACACCACTTAGAACAGCAGCGAGCATTGCGGGGCCCGAGGCGTAGCCGCCTACGCCAATCACCACATCCGGCCTGAAGTCGTCCAGGATCGTCTTCGCCCGTAGGATCGCACGAGGCAGATCAAACAAAGTCTTCAGGCGAGTAGCCAGACTGACTTTCTTGAGGGCTCCAATCTCCACCCGTTCAAGACGATATCCGGCCCCAGGCACAAGACGGTTCTCAATCCCCCGAGAAGTTCCGATAAATACAATTTCGGCGCTATATCGCCGTTTGAGTTCCTGCGCGATCGCCAGCGCTGGAATCACGTGCCCGCCGGTGCCGCCGCCTGCCAGTATGACCCGCATGTTAATCCGTTTGCTGAGTAATATTGAGCAGCACGCCCACACTGGCCAGCGTGACTGCCAGAGACGTGCCTCCGTACGAGATGAAGGGTAAAGGTATGCCTTTGGTCGGCATCAGTGCAAGCACGACGCTGATGTTGAACAACGCCTGTATAACCACCATTGCCGTGATCCCTGTCGCAAGGTAACGAGCGAAGGCATCCTTCGTAAGCACGGCCGCACGAATTCCGCGATAGCAGAAGATCGCAAACAACGCTACGACCAGCAGCGACCCGACAAGTCCCCACTCCTCCGCAGTGACCGCAAAAATGAAATCGGTCTGCGGCTCGGGAAGGTAGAACAGTTTCTGTTTGCCTTCCATCAGACCGGCACCGGTCACTCCACCTGTTCCAACAGCAATCAGCGACTGAATGATGTGGAAGCCGCGACCCTGCGGGTCCGCGAACGGATCAATGAAAGCCAGAATGCGGTCGTGCCGCCATTTGACCCGCCAAACCGCAAAATAGAAAACAGGTGGCACGAGTGCGAGCGGATACAGGAAGTACCGCAACTTGACGCCGGCTACAAAAAGCACAGTGAGCGTGATCAAGAAACACGCGATGGCCGTCCCCAAATCCGGTTGCTTGCCAATAAGCGCCGAGAAAAGAAGCGTTGGGACCATGGCTGGAATCAACGTCTTTTTCCAGTCATCTATCGCTTTCAGACGCGGTTCAAGAAAGTAGGCCAGAAAGAGAATCAGTGCAGGCTTAGCAAGTTCAGAGGGTTGTAAAGATGCCGGGCCAAGCCGAATCCAGCGATGCGTGTTGTGTGAACGGTCGAGGAAAAATACCGAAATCAGCAACACCATCGTGATCGCGATCAACGAGAACACCACGGCAGGATGCTTGTATTTGCGGTAGTCCACTCCTTTCAGCACCCACATCGCGATGAATCCTGCGATCGCAAATCCCAGTTGCCGCTCGAGAAAGTGGTAGGGCGAACCGAACTTCTCTTTCGCCATCACTGCCGACGCACTGAAGATCATCACCAGCCCGACAAACACGAGCAGCAGCGTGGTGGTGAACAGCCATCGGTCAACACTGACGCGTTTCGCCAATCTTCGCCCCTGTCCTCTGCCTACGCCTTCACTGCCGACTGCGATCCCTGCAGCGCTTTCACCAATTCTTTGAACACCTTCCCCCGGTGTTCATAGCTGTTGAACTGATCGAAGCTGGCGCACGCCGGTGCCAGAACAATCACGTCACCTGGCTGTGCGGCCGTTGTGGCCTGTTTCACTGCGTTATCCAGCGTGCCGGATCGCACAAGGTCAACGACTCCCCCGAGGTGCTTTTCAATTTTCTCGGCCGCCGCGCCGATCGTATAAACACGTTTTGCACGCTCTTTCAGCAACGGCTTCAGTACCGTGTAGTCGCTGCCTTTGTCCTTGCCGCCCAAAATGATATGTATGTTGCTCGGGAACGACTCCAGCGCTTTGATAGTCGCATCAACGTTGGTCGCCTTCGAGTCGTTGTAGTACTGAACACCGTTCAACGTCGCGACGTACTCGAGCCGGTGCTCAACCGCTTTGAACTGCGATACGGCGTTTCGTATCGCCTGCAGTTCGCAGCCACACAGGATGCCGCAACACACTGCGGCCAGAACGTTTTCGTGGTTGTGCGCGCCCTTGAGTTGCAGTTCAGAAAGCGGCATGATCTCCCGCTCACCCTGCGCGTCGCGGTAAATGAGGTGGCCGTCGCGTATGAACGCACCAATCTCCACTTCCTTGCGGGTGCTGAACCAGCGAATTTGCGACTTGATGTTCTTCGCGTAGCCGCGGCAGGTTTCGTCTTCCGCGTTCAGGACCGCGTAGTCCTCCGCGGTCTGGTTCTCAAAAATTCGTCCTTTCGCGGCAGCGTAGCCGTGGAAACTACCGTGGCGGTCAAGATGGTCCGGAGTGACATTGACCACAGCGGCGATGAACGGACGGAACGTCTCGATTGTTTCGAGCTGGAAGCTCGAGATCTCGAGCACGACAAAGCCGTCGTCAGTCGATTTCGGTACCAGCGAGATCGCTGGTGTGCCGATATTGCCGCCGACCTGCGTGTTGAATCCGCCAGTCGAAATCACCTCACCAGTCAGCGCGGTCGTAGTGGTCTTCCCGTTAGAACCGGTAATGGCGACGATGCGACCCTTCAGGTGGCGCGACGCAAGTTCCACTTCCCCGATCACGGGGATCCCCTGCCTTCGTGCCTGCACGAGGTGCGGCTCATCGAACGGCACTCCCGGGCTTACGACGATGACCTCCTGGTCGCGAAACGTTCTTTCGCCATGGTGCCCTGTTTCGACCGTCACCCCGTTGTCCAGCAGCACTGGGATTTCTTGCTTGAGTTGCTCTTCCGTCTTGGTGTCGGAGACGGTAACCCGGGCGCCTTGCTCCCGCAGAAACAGTGCAGACGCTACTCCGGACTTCCCCAACCCGACCACCAACACGCGCTTTCCGTTCAGCTCTAGTATTTGAGACATGTTTCTCGATCCGTCTTGATCGTATGCTGCGATTCCGATTTATCTCAGTTTCAGGGTCGTAAGCGCAAATAGTGCGAAAACGAGCGAAGCAATCCAGAACCGCACGATCACTTTCGACTCCGACCAGCCCAGCAATTCGAAGTGGTGGTGCAGTGGAGCCATCTTGAAAATTCGCTTCTTACGCAGCTTATAAGATCCGACCTGCAGGATGACCGAGAGCGCCTCGATCACAAAAACTCCGCCGATGAAGGGCAGCAACAGTTCCTGCTTGATTATCACCGCAATGGTGCCGATCGCTCCACCCAACGCCAGGGACCCGACATCGCCCATGAAAACTTCAGCGGGGTGTGCGTTGTACCAGAGGAAGCCTATGCTGGCGCCCACCATCGCCCCGCAGAATATCGTCAACTCGCCGACCTGCGGCATTCGCTGCAATTCGAGATAGTCGGCAAAAACTGCGTGCCCGCTTACATATGTGAGCACGGTCAACGCTCCCGCCGCCACTACGGTGCAGCCGATTGCCAGTCCATCGAGGCCGTCGGTCAGGTTCACCGCGTTGCTTGAGCCCACGATTACGAGCGCAACGAAAATAATGAACGGCAGGAACGCCAGCGGCCAGAGATATGGGTTTTGCAGCAGCGCCGTAATCACCAGATCCGGGCGAATGTTCTTGAAGAACGGCACGATCAGATGTGTGGAATATAGTCCCTTGCTTTGAAGCAGAACCAGCGCGACAGCCAGGCACGCGCTCACCAGCACTTGAAGACCGAGCTTTGTGCGACCCGTCAGACCGAGATTGCGTCGGTGAACTACTTTCAGGTAGTCATCAGCGAATCCGATCGCCGCAAACGAGACGGTCGAAAGCACCGCCATCCAGATGAACCTGTTGCTGAGATCAGCCCAGAGCAGGGTCGGGACCACGATGGCAATGGCGATCAACACGCCTCCCATCGTTGGCGTGCCCGCCTTCTTCTGATGCGCCTGTGGACCTTCCTCGCGAATGTACTGCCCGATCTGGAACTCGCGGAGTTTGCGAACCACCGCGGGGCCAACGATAAGCCCCATGAACAGTGCCGTTAGGCTCGCAAACACGGTCCGGAACGTCAGGTACCGAAAAATGCGGAAGGGGTTGAAATATTCAAAAAGCTGTCCGTATAGCAGCCAGTAAAGCAAATCTCTCCTGTCCTCCGCTCCTCAGCAGCTCGAATGTGAGGAGCCCCTTCCCAATGTATTTACTGCAAAATAAGCGCGCGAAACAGCGCGTGATGCCCAACGAGGTCGGCCCATCACTCCTGAGCCGCGGCCATGGTGACGCGCTGCTGCCAGGTCTCAATGGCCTTTTCCAACTTCACGCCCCGGGAGCCTTTCACAAGCACGATATCTCCCTTTCGCGCTTCTCGCGCCAACCACTCGCCAGCCTGTTCCGGGGTCTCCACGAACTCTGCATGAATGCGTCTGGAAGCCTGTTTCGCGCCCGCCACGATCATACGGCCCAATCCGCGTACTCCGACGACGGCGTCAACACGGCTCTCAGCCATGTGCGCTCCACTCCGACGATGCAGGTCTTCCCCAGCGGGGCCCAGTTCAAGCATTTCACCTGCGACTACAATGCGGCGACCGCCCGGGCCTGGAACCATTCCCGCTAGTGCGTCAACCATTGAGTCGAGTGCTCGCGGGTTCGAATTGTAGCAGTCGTTCACCACCGTCGCGCCGGCGATTTCCGTTACCTGTCCTCGCTTTTCGACCGGGCGAATCGTGGCCAGTGCATCTGCCGATTCTGCAACCGAGACATCGTGCTGCAGGCCGACAGCGATTGCAGCAAGTGCGTTGTAAATGTTGTGTTGCCCGATCAGCGGCAGCGCGACCTTATGCCGGGCGCCGTAAGCGACGACATCGAACAGCGATCCGCTTGGCCCGCGCTGCTCAACGTTGTCCGCGCGCACATCGGCTGGACGGTTCACCCCGTACATCACGATCTTGCCTTGAAAGTTCATGCCGAACTGCGAAACATACTCGTCATCGGCATT
>Ga0196970_1000509_pt1 | contig 43198 bp, 26 predicted proteins | sample S1v_513CmetaG_FD_148672 | JGI IMG/M metagenome (GOLD analysis project Ga0196970, IMG submission 148672) | Soil microbial communities from Anza Borrego desert, Southern California, United States - S1+v_5-13C | ecosystem: Environmental > Terrestrial > Soil > Desert | place: USA: California... | reverse complement strand
GGCACGCCGCGTTTCCAGGGCGAGAAAGAAATCCGTCCGTTCGCTGATCAGTTGCAAAAGATCCTTGAGTTGCAGGTCGGTGAAATGGTGCAGGAACAGATTGGCGAACATCAGGTTGCTGCGATCACGGTCGCGTTGCAGGAAATCGAAGACATCCGATTGGACAGCGCGCACGTGCCAGTTGAGGCGCTCAAAATCCCGTTCTGTTTCAGCGGTCAGAAGGTTCTGCAGGTCAACCAGCGTGACGTCCACGCGCGCAGCAGGGTTGCGGCGCCCGAGCCGTTGTGCGACGCGCAGAAGGCAGATGCCATCCCCGGCGCCCAACTCCACGAGCGTGACAGCTTTTGGTTTTTCCAGTTGCGCCTGGAGGCTGTCGGCAAGCAGCCGCGCATGGCCCATGGCGGCATTCAGACGGCGCAGGTCCTCGCGCGAGCGGATGGCCTTGGGATCTTGCGGCGACAGGACGTCGAGCAACTCAGGTTGAACAACTCGGTTCATTGCAGTGGAGTTTACCCAACCTCAAGCAACGCGCCATGACAACTAAACCCCGCTCCGAACGAGCTCATCCACCACAGCCCGTCAGGAACGCTGTCTTGAAGCGCATTTTGCAGGACGAAGTAAACAGACGGACTGCTGATGTTTCCGAAGTCGCGCAGCACGGCTTCGCTCCAGCGAACGTCATCGGCGGACAGATTCAGTTTATCACGGACCGCGGTCAGGACATCGCGTCCGCCTGGATGAAACACCCAGCCTGCAACTTCCGAGGGCGACACCGCATGATCGCGCAGCGTGGAGGTGAAGAGATTTTCGACGTGCCCGGCTGCGATCGACGGCACTTGCGGTGCGAGGATGTTTCGCAACATTCCATTGCGCTGTTCGAAGCGGAGCAACTCGCGGTCGTTGGGTTGAAGCATCGAGCGGCTGGTTCGCCACTTCACGCGGCGGTTGGTGGAAGGTTCATTTGCCAGCACCGCGGCGCCCGCGCCATCGCCAAACAAACACGCGCTGATCAGCACGCCGATGTCGTCATCCAGGTAAAACGCAGCGCTGCAGACTTCCACGCAGATGGAAAGGACCCGCTTTGCCTGGCCTGACTTGAGCAGTGCCTCGGCTGAACGAAAATTGGGCAGCGCAGCTCCGCAGCCTTGGCCAACGAGATCGAGGCCGAAGACATCGGGCCGCAGCCCGAGCCGCTCGCCGACGTAGCTGGTAAGGCCGGGACAGAGGTACCCCGTGCACGTGCTGATCAGGAGCGCATCGATGTCCTTCGGATCCGTTGCCGCATCTTTCATGGCGCGTTCGGCTGCCTGCGACGCAATCGCGGGCGCGGTCTTGATGAAGCGCTGGTGGAGGGCGTCGGGCGTGAGATCGAAGGCTTCGGAAAGGTTGTCGAAGGCGAGGTGGCGAGTCGCAATGCCATTGTTGTTCGTGAGCACCTTTCGAAGGATCGCGCGGGAACGCGGGGCAAGCTGATGAAACTGGATGGACGACTGAAGCGCCTCCCAGCATTGCATCTGCGAGTAGCGATTTGGCGGGGCGGCAGTTCCAATTCCGATGATGAACATGGGCGGACACTAGCCTGATTCCGGTGAATGTGCCATCGGCGGTGATCCCCATGTTCGGAGCACCGACTGCAGCGACCATTTTTTTCATGCTTTGTCCCCAGCACTGGGGACATGCGCGATTCCAAGGTTCGCGTAAGGTTATGGGCGTCGGCGTTAAGTTCTCATTGCGCCGTGTGTAAAGCCGGACCTGTTGTCCGGCTTTTGTTTTGTACACGCGGCTTTCGCGGAACGGAGTGTGCCTGCCGCGGGCGCGGCAACGTGCGAAACCGAGCGCGCTGATATTTCCACGACCCTCGACGACCCTGCAAAACCGAATGCAACCACGAACCACACAGCGGGGCAGAGCCGCGACGAAACGGAAGGGGGAAACGGGTTTACGCGAATTCTCGCGAATTTTCACGAATTGAAGAGAGGAGCTTTAACCACGGATGGACCGAAGGCGTCACTTCCACTTGAAGGCAAAGTAGGCGCAGGGTTTGTCCGAAAGGTTGCGAAGGCCGTGGGGTTGGTTCGAGGGAACCAGGTAAAAGTCTCCTGCTGAACCCTTGTAATCCTTACCGTCAATGCTCATCTCCGTGTCGCCAGAAATGACCAGGATGATTTCAGATTCCACGTGGGAATGGGGCGCGTGGCTGGGGCCGCTCTGATGCAATTGTGTAACGTGCAGTTCAAATCGTTCGCACATGGCTGTCGCCCGGTCGAAATACGCACGGCCCGCGCCGCGCGCGCTCGGTTTGAGAGGGAGCTTCGTCACATCGAACATGCGCGAGGCGCCGGACGCCGTGGCGCGCTCCAGCTGCATCGGTTTTTCGGATCGATATTTCATCACGTAGTAAGTGAGCGGAACATCGCCGACGTTGGCGATCTGATGCATCTGCCCCGGCATCAGGTGCACAACGCTGCCGGCCGCGAGGACTTCGCTGTGATTGTCGAACGTCATCTTGAGCAAGCCTTCCTTCACGATGATCAACTCCTCGGCGTCGTCGTTCGCCCGCGCGGGCCGGGGTTGGGCGCCGACCGGCTGCGTTGTGGCATGGATCTTCAGAAATGACAGGTGCGGCGACGTCCCCTCCAGGATGGCCCGCGTCTCGCGGTTGCTGTCCGCCTGCACGGTGTGATCGGACCAGCGGTACACTCCGGGTTTCACCGGTGCGAGTTGGGCAGAGACGGTGAGCGCAGACGCGCAGATGGCAATGGCGAGCACGCTCGAATAGTGAGAGAGGCGGGTGAGCGCCGCGGTGGCATGGTGCATGGCTTTTTGTGGATGGAGGACTGCATTAGTTCACGAGGTGACATCGATGATTACACGGGCGTAACGGTTGAGACGCGGCGAACCATGACTGGTTACGGTGAAGCGTGGACAGTGGAACCGGCCCTGCAACCGCGCGGCAGAGCAGCAACCAAAGCGGGAAGGGGAAAAACAGGTTTACGCGAATTTCACTCATTTTCGCGAATTGAAGAGGAAGGTTAACAACGGACGGACACGGATTCTCAAACCACACGCTGAAACGAAAACTGAAAGCCATACCGCACAGGACAACCAGCGCCGAATATCCTCGTCAGCCAGTATTGAGCCTTAAGCTGCAAGTCGGCTCCCCGGCGGCCGATCCCGCATGCGCAAGGGCTGCGAGTTCGATGTGACGAAGCGGGTTGCAACCAGGGCGAACTTGTCGCTCAATGATACGCAGCCATGACTAGAAATTCAGCATGTTCCCTCACCAGCCCAGTCTGATGCGCCGATGCAGCCAGTCCGTTTGGCGTGCGCTTCTTTTGCTGGGGGCGCAGATCCTGTTTGTTACATGCGCCTTATCGGCGACGGATGCTGATGAATCCTTTTCCATCAGAACCTGGCAGGCGGATGATGGATTGCCGGAGAATCGCGTCATTGGAGTGGTGCAGGCTCCTGACGGATTCCTCTGGGTGGCTACCCAGAGCGGCCTGGTGCGGTTTGATGGAGTGCGGTTCCAGCGCGTCGATCGACCCGGTGTCCCAGCGTTGATAGCAGGCACCATGCGGGTGTTAATGCTCGATCGGAACGGCCGCATCTGGCTCGCGAAGGAGGAGGGAGGAGTGCTGTTTTGCTTCGAAGGCACAGGGATGCGCATGTTTGGTGCCGAGCAGGGATTGTTGAAGAACGAAGCCCAGCGGTCGCTTGCTGTGGACGGCGCTGGGGGAGTTTGGATTGCCCATAGCGCCGGGAAACTTGTGCGGCTTGCGGTGGGAGAACAGGCCGAAATCTTTACGCAGGCGGAAGGACTGCCGCGCGGCAGTGGCATCGTCTGGCTCGCGACCGATCGCAGCGGAACGTTGTGGTTCGCCAAGGGAAATAGCGTTGGGATTTTCCGCGACGGCAATTTCGAGCCGCGCCATGTGTTTGCCGCCTCATCCTTGCGGGTGGCTCCGGCGCGCGATGGTGGCGTCTGGGTTTGTTCCGGCCTTCAACTGTTCAAATGCGACGGCACGAATGCACCGACAGAGTGGAGCCGCCTTCCTGCAGAAAGGCGGGATCGCTCAGGGATGGAACCCGCAGTGCTTTTTGAAGACAGGGCGGGTGCTGTCTGGGTGGGTACCGTTTCCGCTGGATTGTATCGATGCGAAACAAACCAGGTCACACGCGTGGAGGTGCCGAATGCGGGAATTTTGAGTCTTACGGATGACCGCGAGGGCAATCTTTGGGTGGGCTCGCGCGGCGGCTTGCATCGTGTCCGGCAAAGGCTGACGACGCTCACGGGCCAGAACGCCGGCCTGCCTTTCGCCGCCGTTCAATCAGTTTGTCAGGATTCGACGGGAGCGCTCTGGGCCGTCGGTGACAACGGAGTCATTGCCCGTGAGGAGAATGGGGGCTGGCAGATTCAAACAATCGCGGTCAGTGGGCCGGAAGCCTACGCTACGTGCGTGGCTTCCGGCGAAGCGGGGAACGTTTGGGTCGGCACGCGGGGAGGGCGATTGTTTCGATGGAAGGACGGGAAGTTCACCAACTTGAATGTGCGCGAGCAGTTGCAGGAGAAATCGCTGCGGGCATTCCTGGTTGCACGGAATGGTGATTTGTGGATTGGGACGGACGCCTCGGACTTCATTTACCGGCTTCGGGAAAACCAGTTGCGTGCTTTTGCGCTGCCTTCGGGCCGGCGGTTTGTTCGCGCCATGGCGGAGGATGCAGCAGGTAATTTCTGGGCGGGCGCATCGGATGGCCTGCTGATTCGCGTGACGGGAGAGGACCTGGTGGATGAAACCTCCAAGACCACCGGTCTGTCGATTCGTGGATTGCATGCAACACCGAAAGGGGACCTGTGGCTGGGTTTTGCTGGCGGCGGCGTGGGACGCCTGCGGGCGGGACAACTCCAACGTTTCACCACGGAACACGGTTTGCCGAACGATTACGTCTCCCAAATTCTGCACGATGATCGGGATAGTCTTTGGTTCGCCGGGAACCAGGGAATTTTTCAGGTGCGCGAGAGCGACTTTGATGACCTGGCGCGCGGACTTGTGACGCGGCTGACGCCGATGATTTATGGGCGTGGCGAAGGGATGCCAGGCTTGCAGGCGAGCTTTGATTATGCCCCGGCTGCAATTCAAACGTTCGATCAACGATTGATTTTCACCATGCTGTCGGGATTGGCCGAGGTTCGCCTCGATCGGATCCGCTTGAACTATCGCCCGCCGGAAGTCGTGGTGGAACGTGTGCTGGCGGATGAACGCGTGGTCGCGGCCTACCAGCTTCTGCCTCGTTCCGACACTTCCGCGCCGGTGGAATTGCGCAACCGGCCGGCCCGGCGCGAACTGCGCATCGGCCCTGGCAAGCAGCAGGTCCAATTTGAATTCACCGCCTTGAGCTTTGTTGCCCCGGAAAACGTTCAATTCCGCTACCAGCTTGAAGGACTCGACGAAAATTGGATCGATGCAGGAAACCGCCGGACAGTCAGTTACGCGCATCCGCCCCCGGGTCGATATCGCTTCAAAGTCACCGCCTGTAACAACGACGGCATCTGGAACAAGGTTGGTGATTCGCTGCCAGTCGTGTTCGAACCTTTTGTCTGGGAAACGCTTTGGTTCAAAGTGGCTGCCACCACCGCCAGCTTCGGAATCGCGTGCGGACTCGTCGTGTTCGCGCTGCGGCGGCGGCATCGACTCCAGCTCGAACGTGTCGAGCACCAGCGCGCAGTCGAAATGGAACGCACCCGCATCGCGCGGGATCTGCACGATGACCTCGGCATCGGGTTGACGGAGATCGGGCTCCTCGGCGACCTCGCCGGCGCGGGCAGTCTTGCATCAACCCATCGCGAACACGTCAGTGAGATTTCCAGCCGCGCGCGGTCGCTGGCGGCCTCCCTGGATGAAATTGTGTGGGCCATCAATCCTGCGAACGACACGCCGGAGTCGCTGGTGGATTATCTTTTTCCATACGCGCAAAAACTGCTTGGCCGCGCTGGCATTCGATGCCGGCTTGAGATCAGCGGGCCTTTGACGGGCCGGGCACTCAATTCAGAGCGGCGCCATGAACTCTTCCACGCGTTCAAGGAGGCATTGAACAATGTGCTGCGGCATTCGGGCGCCACGGAAGTCCAAATCCGGTTTCTTGCAACGGACGGACAACTGCAAATCCGCATCGAGGACAATGGACACGGTGCCGGCAAGTTCGAACACAAGGCGGGCCAGGACGGACTTGCAGGAATGCGCGCACGCCTGGATCGCCTCGGCGGTCACTGTGAAATCACAAGTGACGAGGGCCGCGGAACTGCAGTAACCTTCAGCCTTCCGCTGCCGAAGGTTTGATGATGATGATCAAAGTGGCCATAGTTGAAGACGACGTGCGTTTTCGGAAAAGCCTGCGCAAGGTGATCGAATCCAGGCCTGACGTCACCTGCATTGGCGAGTACACGACAGGAGCGGAAGCCGTTGAAGCGATTCCCCGAAATCCACCGGACGTGGTGCTCATGGACTTGAATCTGCCCGACTCGTCGGGACCTGAAGTGACGGCTCGTTTGAAGTCGCAGCTTCCGGATCTCAGTGTCGTCGTCCTGACGGTTTACAACGATGCCGAACATATCTTCAAAGCGTTGCGGGCGGGGGCGGGTGGTTACCTTTTGAAGCAGGCCACTGCCGCCGAAATCCTTGATGCCATCGCTGAGGCGCATCGGGGCGGGGCGCCGATGACGAGTGAAATTGCGCGCAAGGTGATCGCGGCATTTCACGAACCGAAGCCCGAACGCGACGAGACCGAAGCACTGGCGCCGCGGGAACGGGAGATTCTTGAGTTGGTTGCCAACGGCTACGCCAACAAGGAGATTGCCGATCGGCTCACGATTACTTTGAGTACGGTGTGCTGGTACTTGCATGAGATTTACCGCAAGCTGCATGTGCAAAGCCGCGTCCAGGCCGTTAATAAATTGCGGCAATCCAGCGCGCGCCTGCCGCCAGGTTGATCGCCTCGCGTTGTTCCTCCCTATCGTTTTGTGGGGTGGAGAGGCTGTTTCCACACCGTAAAATGCGGCCATCAAATGGATATATTGGAACGAAAACAATGGGCTGGGATTGCGGTGTGCCTCAGCTTGATCGTCCCCGCTGCGATGGTTGGCAGCGAAGTCGAAGTGGCGCGGGAGCCGCGCGGCCCTTACACGGCTTACGCAACGCGGACGCTCGAGGATCTTCCCGAACTCGCCGCGTTGCCGGCCGATGCGAACCTGAGTCAATACGGCGGATGGAAGGGCAGGCAGGTTCAGGCGACGGGTTTTTTCTATGCCACGAACATCGCCGGGCGCTGGTGGCTTGCGGATCCCGAAGGTTTCTTATTTCTGCACAAAGGAATCGCGGCGGTATCCCAGCTGAACACCCCCGGCGCGCGTGCAGCACACGGGAAAATTTTTGGCAATGAGAAGCAATGGGCGCAGCATACGGCGCAGTTGATGCGTTCCAACGGATTCAACGGGCTCGGTGCGTGGTCCGACACGGAACGTTTGCGCCAGGCGAGTCCGCCCCTTGTTTACACCCGGATATGGAACTTCATGAGCGGCTATGGGACCAAACGCGGTGGCATCTACCAAAAATCCGGGCACATGGGGTATCCAAACGATTGCATTTTTGTCTTTGATCCCGGGTTCGAGGCTTTCTGCGATGAACACGCAAAACGGCTTTCGGCGCAGAAGGACGACCCTTGGCTGTTGGGCCATTTTTCGGACAACGAGCTTCCACTCTGGCGCACGTCGCTGAAGGGATTTCTCAAGTTCCCCGAGAATGATCCCGGACATCAGGCCGCTTTGAAATGGTTGCGCGAGAGGCATGGGCAGGACGCAACGGTGGCGGATATCGCGGAGCAGGATGAAAGGGATTTTCTGGGATTCGTTGCAGACCGCTATTTCAGAATCGTTTCGCGGGCCATCAAGAAATACGACCCCAACCATCTCTTTCTCGGGTCGCGCATCAATGGCCGTGCCACGACGTATCCTGAAATCTTTCGTGCTGCGGCTCCTTACCTGGACGTGATCGCAGTGAATTATTATTGGGCATGGACACCTGACGCGAACTTGATGGGAATGTGGAATCGGGAATCCGGCCGTCCCGTCATGATCACGGAATGGTATGCCAAGGGCATGGACTCGGGACTTGCGAATCGGAGCGGCGCCGGATGGACCGTGAAAACACAAGCTGACCGCGGCCGATTCTACCAGAACTTCACCCTGAGCCTGCTCGAATCCAAAATTTGTGTCGGTTGGGATTGGTTCAAATACACCGACAACGACCCCGACGCGGTCGGGGTTGACCCTTCAAACGTGGATTCCAATAAGGGGATCGTGAGTAATCGCTATTTGCCGTACAGGCCGTTGCTGGATGCGATGAAGCAGGTCAACGACCGCAGTTACGGGCTGGTTCACGCGATGGATGCGGTGAGCGAAAGAAAATAGGCCGTTCCGGTGCTCAGGGATTTTCGACGTGCGCTGGAATTGTAAAGTGAAACGTCGCGCCTTTCCCAGGGTCACTCTCGGCCCAGACCGTGCCGCCATGGCTTTGAACGATGTGTTTCACAATCGATAGGCCCAATCCCGTGCCGCCTGTTTCACGCGATCTTGCCTTGTCAACCCGGTAGAACCGTTCGAAGACGCGGCCCAACGCATCCAATGGAATTCCGGGGCCATCATCCTGAACCCACACGTGCACCCATCCGCCCTGTTGTTGTTGCGCGCCAATTTGAACCGTGCCATCGGGCTTCCCGTACTTCAAAGCGTTGCTGATCAAATTTCCAAGCACCTGGTGCAGCCGGTCGCTATCCGCATCAATCATCATCTCTGGCGATTCGTTTTCCACAACAGTGCGGCGCGCTGCGATTTCTGATCGATGATCGTCGATCACTCTATCGATGACTGCGCGCAGTGAAACCGGTTGAACGTTCATTGCCATCCGTCCGGACTCCAATTCCGATATGGTCAGCAGGTCTTCGATAAGAAATTGCAGACGTTCGGAATTGCGGCGGATGGTGTGGAGAAATTTTGTTGAAAGCTCCGGATCATCGCGCGCGCCGTCCAGCAGCGTTTCTACATAGCCTTTGATCAACGAAAGCGGTGTGCGCAGCTCGTGGCTCACATTCGCAACAAATTCCTCGCGCGTGCGTTCCAGTTGCTTGACGCGGGTCAGGTCATGGAAGACGAGGATCGCGCCCTGGCGAGTGCCCTCGCTGTCCTGCAATGTCGCAGAATTGATGTGAAGCCAGCGCTCAGCCGAACCTTCCAGGGTGAATTCATACTCCTGCCCAGGCGTGTTGCTGTCGGCGCGCTTCAACAACTCAGCCAGTTCATGGCGTCTCAAGACTTCCAGGACCGTCTTTCCGCGCACATCGGTGTCGATCTGGAACAGCCGAATGAAGGCGCGGTTTGCCAACTCGATCCTGTCATTCGGATCGAGAACGAGCAATCCTTCCACCATGCTGTCGAAGACGCGTTGCTGCCGCGCCTCGCGATCGAGGACTTCGCTGTGCAGGCGATCTTCGAGTTCACGAATCTGCCGCCGCGCGTCGGATTGTGCTCGATTGAATCGGTTCTGCCACCGGAAATGGAGCGTGACAGCGACAACCAGGAACAGGATGGCAAGGGCCGGCCAGAGCACTTTATTGAGCTTCGATGAAGCGGTAGCCCACGCCTCTCACGGTATCGAGATGTTTTGCGGCAGGTCCGAGCTTTTCTCGAAGGCGCCGCATGTGGGTATCGACTGTGCGTGTATCGACCAGGCTGTTGTAATCCCACACGTCCCGCAATAACTGGTCCCTTGACTGAACCCGGCCGCGGCGCTGCGCGAGAAGCGTCAGCAGCTTGAATTCGGTCGCCGTAAGGTCCAGTGATTCACCCTGCCAGCTGACCATATGCCTCGGAATGTCGATGACAAGCGATCCAAACCGTATTACGTCCTGCGAATCCTCCTTGCCGCGCTGCAACAGCTTTCGAATCCGCAGGACAAGTTCGCGGGGACTGAACGGTTTCGTAACGTAGTCGTCGGCGCCTAGTTCCAGGCCCACCACGCGGTCCACTTCCGCAGCCCGCGCCGTCAGCATGATGATCGGAATGCTGGCCGTGACTGGCTGGCGCCGCAAGATCTTGCAGACGTCCAATCCGCCAATCTCAGGGATCATCAAATCCAGCACGATCAAATCAGGAGGCTCGGTGCGAATCTTTTCCAGTGCCTCAGCGCCGTCAGCCGCGGTGATGACCTTGAACCCCGCCTGCTGCAGGTTGAACTCGACGAGTTCCACCGCTTCGGGTTCGTCGTCCACGACGAGTATCTTCGATTTCACAGCCATTGCATAACATGATGGGGCGGTCGAACGCATGTAACAAAATGGTTACAATGACAATCCTAGCGAGTGCTTCCCTGGGAAAAGCGTGCTTTGCTGGCATGACGGATATCCTGCGCTTCACAAAGGAAAACAACTTCCTCGGCCACATTCTTGGCGTGATCGGCAATGCGTTCCAGGCTCTTAACCACCACCATCAGCTTCAAGCACCCCTTCACTTCACTTGAATGGTTCGACATGTGATCCGCAAGGACGGCGCTGAACTGCTTGTTCATCGAATTGACGCCGCGATCGCGCGGCAGAATTTCCCGAGCTGCAGCAGCATCGCGCCGGACGAATGCATCCAAAGCATCCCGCAACATGGAAATGGCGAGCGCCGCCATTGGCTGCACGTCGATCTGGACCCGCACGGGCGCCTCGCCGCTCAGGTCACGAGCGCGCTTGGCAATCTTCGCTGCCTCGTCGCCCACGCGTTCGAGATTCTGAGAGATCTTCATTGCCACGGTTACGAACCGCAGGTCGCCTGCCAGCGGAGCTTTCGCCAGAAGCTGGATCGCCCTTTCGTCGATCTCAATTTCATAACGGTCGATCACGACATCATCGTCGTTCACTTGCGAGGCCAGAGCGTGGTCACGCTCCTGCAGGGCGCGCACGGCGCGATTCACCGCGGTTTCAGCGTGGCTCGCCATTGTCAGCAAGGCCTGCTTCAGTGCGTCGAGTTCCATATCGATGAGATGCTCCATGATGATGCGCTCCCGTTCAGCCGAATCGCCCCGTCACGTAATCCTCGGTCTGCTTGTTCGCAGGACTGGTGAAGATTTTTGAAGTGGCATCGTATTCAATCAACCTGCCGAGATAGAAGAAGGCGGTGCGATCCGCTATGCGCGCCGCCTGCTGCATGTTGTGCGTCACGATCACAATGGTGAATTGCTTTTTCAATTGCAGGATCAGGTCCTCGATGCGGCTCGTTGCAATGGGATCCAGAGCGGAACAAGGCTCGTCCATCAGCAGGATTTCTGGTTGATTGGCAATGGCCCGTGCGATGCAAAGACGTTGCTGCTGCCCGCCTGAAAGGCCCAACGCGCTGGTGTGCAGGCGGTCCTTGGCTTCATCCCACAACGCCGCAGCGCTGAGGCTGCGCTCAACCGCCTCGTCGAGCCTGGCCTTGTTCTTCAACCCCGCCACGCGAAGGCTGTAAACCACATTTTCATAAATCGTCTTGGGAAACGGATTGCTCTTTTGGAAAACCATGCCAATGCGTTTGCGCAATGCAATGACTTCGAGATGCGGATGATAAATGCTTTGCTCGCGAATCTTGATGTCGCCCCTGTGATGCACCCCATCGATGAGGTCGTTCATCCGGTTCAGATTTCGCAGCAGCGTGCTCTTGCCGCATCCCGACGGTCCGATCAGCGCCGTCACGTTCCGCTCCGGGATTTCGAAGGTCACGTTGTGAAGAACCTGCGCGGTGCCGTAAAAGAAATCGTAGTTCTCAATGCTGACGAGGCGCGGATCGAACGGTTGCGAAGGGTTGCTAGCGCGCATGTCGTTGTCAGGCCCGGGATGCAGTGCTTTCGCTTTGCTGCCGGCGTAAGAATCCGCGCCGTTATGTTGGGTCACATCCATCGTTTCTGGCCGTTGATACAGCGATATTGCAGGGTTTGCAGGCATATTCAATTCATCACGCTTCAAAATGCCCCGGTTGCGTATCTCCGGCGCAGCCTCTCTCGAATCACAATCGCCATCAGGTTGAGGACGATCACGAGGCCGATGAGCAAAAGCGTTGTCGCAAAGACCATCGGCTTGGCGGCGTCGGAATCCGGGGATTGGAATCCAAGGTCATAAACGTGAAACCCAAGGTGCATGAATTTTTGATCGAGGTGAACGAACGGAAAATCCAGGCTGAACGGCAGGTCACGCTGGAGCTTCACCACGCCTACCAGCATCAACGGCGCGACTTCGCCCGCGCCCCGCGCCATTGCGAGAATGAGACCCGTCAGGATTCCCGGAGCGGCAGCAGGGAGCACGATGCGCTGAATGGTCTGCCACTTGGAGGCGCCGCAGGCCAGCGATCCTTCACGAGCCCCGCGGGTTACGGATGCCAGCGCTTCCTCCGTTGCCACAATTACCACCGGCGCTGTCATCAAGGCCAGGGTCAACGATGCCCAAAGGATGCCGCCCGTTCCGAAAACTGCGGAAGGATGGTCTGGAAACAAGAGGGAGTCGATCGTTCCGCCCAGGAAGTAGACAAAAAATCCGAGCCCAAACACTCCGAACACGATTGACGGAACGCCCGCGAGGTTATTGATTGCAATCCGCACTGCGCGAACAAGCGGCCCCTGCGTTGCATACTCTCGAAGGTAGATGGCAGCCAGCACGCCGAACGGTGTCACGGCAATGCTCATGAGCAATGTCATCAGGAATGTTCCAAAGATCGCCGGAAAGATGCCGCCGTCGGTGTTTGCTTCGCGCGGTTCGTCGCTGAGGAGCACCCAGATGTTCCTGAAGAAAACTTGCAGACGCTCCAGATTTCCAACCTGGTTGGGATAAATGAAATCAATCACTCCTCCGACCGGCATCCGCATTTCAGCTCCTGTGAGCAGGCGATAAACAAGGATGTCATCGTCATGCTGGTCGCGGAGTTCACGAGCGCGTGCTGCCAGTGCCGCATATGTTTTTTGAAGGCCGGCCTCGCGAGCGGCGATCGCTTCCCACCGCGAGCCGGGTTCCGAACGCTCCACTCCCCTTCGTTCCAGCGCCGCTCGCTCAATCGCCAGATCCTTCATCTCCCGGTTGATCGTGCCGATCTCGGTTCGCTCGATTCGTTCAATCGCGCGCCGCCGTTTATTGGAATCGTCGATGCGCTGTCGCAACGCGCTTTCGAATTCGGCGTTCGTCGACGAGATCATTCCGTTCCGGCTGGTCTCCAGCGCGACGGGAATGCCAATGGCCGGGCCATACTCGATCCGTTCGAAACGCACAACGTCCTGTGGATGCCGGATTGCCGCAATATCAGTCGCATCGACGAATCGAAAGCTCAGGCCATAAGCGTCCTTGTTTCCAACAAACAACTGCCATTCCCTCGGCGCGTCTGCGTTGCCGCCGGCCTGCGAAACGCCATGGGATGTCTTCACCCGCTGCATCACGATTTCACCTCCAAGGGTGAGCGAGCCCTGCAATGCGTGTTCGCTGCCGGCGCGGAGCGTGATCTCGACCACCCGTTTCGGCCAGAAGGGTTCCACGCCTTTCACGACCACGAGTCCGAGCAGTCCCAGGATCATCGCGAGCCCAATCGTCAGGCCCATTGCAGCGAGCCATACGAAGGATTCGCCCGCGGGTCTCCGACTCCGCCTGTTGTTCAACGGCGTTGTGCTCATCAAATCGTCTTGTATCGTTCGCGCAATTTTTGCCGCAGTACTTCCGCGACTGTGTTCACCGAAAACGTCAACAGGAACAGCAGCATCGCGCCCAGGAAAAGCGTGCGATATAAAGTGCCGTGGTGCGGGGCTTCGGGCAGTTCCACGGCAAGGTTGGCTGACAACGTTCGCATTCCGGAAAACAGGTTGAAATCCGTGATCGGTGTGTTTCCCGTCGCCATCACCACGATCATGGTCTCGCCGACGGCCCGTCCCAAACCCACCATTACGGCCGAAAAGATGCCCGCGGACGCAGTCGGGAGAACGATGCGCAACGCCGTCTGCCAGCGGCTGGCGCCCAACGCCAGTGACCCGCTCTTCAAGGCGCCCGGCACATTGCTGAGAGAATCCTCCGCAATCGTGAAAATGATCGGGATGACGGCGAACCCCATCGCGAATCCCACGACCAGTGAGTTGCGCTGCTGGAAATCCGCGCCTGTGAACTGGGTCCACCAAAGTCGAAAATCTCCCGCACGCTGGCCCGTTTCGGGATCCGTGATCACGAACAAACCCCGCTCGATGACTGGCCCCATCTCCCAGCACATCCAGACCATCGCAATGAACAGCGGCGCGAACGCGGCAAATTCAAAACCAGGCCGGATGAGTGAACGATGGCGCGCCGGCAAGGCACTCCAGAGTGAGCCCCAGCAAATTGCGCTCAACGGAAGGAAAATCACCATCAGCAAAATCGACGGCACCCTTGTCTCCAGCAAAGGCGCGAGCCACAGCGCCGCAAGGAAGCCAAGAACGACCGATGGAAGGGATGCCATCATCTCCATGGCGGGCTTGAACACGGATCGAAAACGCGGGTGCGCAAACTGCGATGTGTAGAGAGCAGCGAGGAACGCGATTGGCACTGCAAACAGCATCGCGTAGATCGTTCCCTTCAACGTCCCAACGATGAGCGGGATCATGGAAAGCTTGGGTTCAAACTCATCTGAACCGCCTGTCGATTGCCATTCGTATCGCGGCTCGTTCGCGCCTTCATACCACACTTTTCCGAACATCGCCTTGACGCTCGCCTCGGGATGCGGGTCGTCGAGGGAATACAAATGAATACGGTGATCAGCATCCAGGAACGCCAGGCCATCATACTTGGTCCCAATGGCGGCGAGCGTCGCCTCGAAGGGCATCGTTTGTTCCCATCGAGTCCGCTCTGTGGTTGCAAATCGAAGGCTCGCGTTCTGTCCCGATCCAACCAGGAAGGCTTTGTTGCGAAGACTGCGTGCATAGAACGCGGCGCCTGACGTGAGCGGATCGAATTCCTTGGTCTTGCCGAACATCCGCTGCGAGCCACCTGCGGGAACGTAGAGGCTGAACAGCCGGTTCACTCCCTCGCTGCTGGTCAGCACCAGGGTCACGTCGCCAAAGAGGTAATCCATTGAGGCGATGGATTTCTCGGCCAGGCCGGCAAAAGGCGTGAACGTCTGACGCAGTTGGAACTCTTCATCAATGAGGTGGAAATAAGATATTTCTCCGAGGTCGTTGAACACCACCACGCTGTTTGCTTCATCATTGACAAGAGCCTTCCTGGGGTGGCCCCGGATTTTACTCGTCAGATCGTAGGTCCTCCCGCCCGTTGCCTCGCTCGATCCGAACAAGGTGGTCTGCTGCGACAGGCTTGTGACATGCAATTCCAGGCGGCCCCCGATCTCCTGCAACGCGGCCGCCAGTTTGAAATCTCCTGCGTCGCCATAACTGATGTCGCGAATTGGATGCCCCGGCTTTCCGATCGGGGTAAATGGGCCAGGTTGCGGCTGCGCCCAAACATGGCGTTTTCCATCCCGAACCTCGCTGCGGTAGCCAATTTTCACGATCGCAAACCGCCCGTCATCGGTTCCGTAGATGAGTTCCTGGGCGACTGCGTTGTAACTGACACAGGTGAACACGGCATTGGTTTCCGTGAATCCCGCGTTCGTCAGAAGTATTCCGCCGTTTGCAGCATCCACAACAGTGAGCCGCCCGCGCTCATCCGCCAGGATCGGCAATTGCGCGTACTCGTCGAGTGCGAGCACCCGATAGGTCGATGGCGGAAGTTGAATCGATTGTAATTCCTGGACCTTTGCGGTGCGAAACAGTGGAATGATCTGCCACAGGAGGAACAGAAAGATTCCGAGCACTACCGTGATGATGCCGACGCCGCCGATTTTGATGAACTGCGTCATGAAACGGTCCATCAACAATGTGGACCTCGCCGTCTGGAATCTTTCCGAAACGGCGGGGGCCTTGATGGAGCCCGGTGGTTCAATCAGCGACATATCTTCACGTCCAGCTCGAGTGTCTGAATGGCGGCACGGAACTCAAATCAGTTGTTTGTCACCTTTTTCGTTTCGGCCGCTGCGGGCTCGGCGGGAAGGGGGAAGTATCCGTCTTTCACAACGATTTCCTGGCCGGGCCCCGACAAAATGAAACGGATGAATTCAGACGTCAGCTTGTCCATGGGCTGGCCAGGCTTCTTGTTAACGTAGATGTAGAGGAATCGCGCGAGCGGGTATTTGCCGCTCACGCAGTTCTCGAGCGACGGCTGGTGCGGTTTCCCATCCGCGCCAGAAAGCGGCAGCGGGCGCACGCCCGAAGTCATGTATCCAATTCCAGAATAGCCGATGCCTGCCAGGTCGTTCGCCACCGCCTGTACAACCGATGAGGAGCCAGGTTGCTCTTTGACTGTGGCTTTGAAATCCCCGCCGCGCAGTGCCACATCTTTGAAGAATCCGTAGGTTCCCGACGCGCTATTGCGTCCATACAAGGACAACGGCCGGCTTTTCCATGTGTCTGGCATGGCGAGGTCGCCCCATGTTGCGAGCGGCAAACTGCCCGATTTCCGGGTGCTCGAAAATATCCCGTCGACCTGCTTCATCGACAGCGACGGGATGGAATTGTCCTTGTGCACGTAAACGGCAAGCGCATCGATTGCGACTTTGATCTCCGCCGGCTTGTAGCCGTGCTTGCTTTCGAATGCGTCAATTTCGGCCTGTTTCATGGGACGGCTCATCGGACCCAGTTGAGCGGTGTTTTCGATAAGGGCTGGCGGCGCTGTTGAGGATCCCTTTCCTTCAATCTGGATTTTTACGTTCGGATAATAGGCCTGAAAACTCTCCGCCCAGAGTGTCATCAGGTTGTTCAGCGTGTCCGACCCGATCGAGTTCAAGTTGCCGGAAACGCCGGAGACGGTTTCATAAGGTGGAAGTTTTTCGTCCACCTTGACGGGTTGCGCGACAGCGACGCTGCAGGCGCAGCTCAGTGCCGCAACGAGAAATTGGCTGGAAAGTATTTTCTTCATGATCGTGTGTTGTTGTTCCTGATGATTCGTTCGCGTTGCAGGCGGGTTAAAAATCCACTGCGAGCCGCGTTTGAAAGATGTGCGCGCTGGCCTCAACCCCGCTCCGCTCCACATCGGAAAAGACATAGTTCCACATCACGCGGGTGTTCGGGTTCAAATACCAGTTCAACCCAAGCGTGATATCATCCATCTCTCCGCCGCTGATTGCCCCGTCGTTGAGGTTGAGATGTGAGTAGCGGGCGAGCAGTTCCCACGCTCCGGCGCCACCCTCCGTTAGCGAAAAATTGTGACGCGGCCGGATCCGGTCGAAGGCTGCGCTCGATCGTTTGTAAGGACGATGCTCACCCGTGATGAAGAAGCTGCCCAGGACATAGTAGCCATCGAACGAAACTTCCCCCGATCCCGGAAGAGAAACCCAGTTCCGCAGATACTCCGCTTGCAGGGAGAACGGTCCCACCACGGCCGCCAGTTCCGCCGCGGCGAGATATGTTTGATCGGCATCAAAAGCGCCGGTGTCGACAAACCGCGGCGCGAGGTGTGATTCGGGACGCGAGCGGAATCGCGCCTCGCCATTCGATGGTTCGATGACGCTTCCACTGAGTCCCACGTGTACAAACTTCCGTCCCTTCGATGCTTCATCCCAATACGGAAGAGCGGTAACTCGCCCGGACACACGGAAGGTGCCATCCAGTTCGCTGTTGCCGCTTTCGCCACTTTCAGTGAACGCGCCGAGTGCCCAGGTCATCCGGTCTTTTAGCAGGGCATTCTGGAACATCGCTCCCGTGTTGCGCTCGGGTGCAAAGGCTTCCACGGGAGCCGCGCGTTCCATGAATGGGATAAACCTGCTGCTCGTGAGCATGTCGAGGCTGATGGGCTCCTTGAAATGTCCGGCCTGGAACGAGCCCACGAACGGCAGATCGGCGAATCCAATGAACACATCCTTGAACGATACTTCCGCCCCGCCGAAATCGAGTTCGATTTTGTAAAACGTCGGCAGGGAAAGTTTGAGCTCGCCCTCCAACGCGATCCGCGCTCTTCGAAATTCAACGCCGGCGGGAGTCTGGCCCGCCAACGATTCAAGGTCGTCATCCTGGGAGGCAAATCCCGCGTCAAAATGAATGCGTCCGCCGAGTTTGCCATTGAAGGTTTCCTTGTCGGCCGACTGGATGCTGATGCCATCCTTCCATGCGAAGTTCAGGGTGTTCGCCGGCTTTTCTCCCAGTTCCGCTTTGATTTCCTCCGCTTCCTTTGGCGTGAGGATTCCTTTGCGAACCAGCGCGTCTGTCAACGGATCGATGCCTTTCCCTGGAGTGTCAGCGGCATTCGAGGCGGATCCCATCAGACCTGCGATGGCTCCGCAGACCAGGACCCTTGCGACCGTTTTAGTATTCATGCGTGTTTCAATTCTGTTACGGCGTCAGGATCACAGCGCCGTGTTACAGGTCCTCGGCGGAATTGTTACAAACGTGTGACGAAAAAAGGTTCTTCGTCGCTTGGATGGGAATCACGGAGCCACATCGAGGCAGAGCCGCAACGAAACGGGAAGGGTGAAAACGGGTTTACGCGAATTACGCGAATTGAAGAGAGGAACTTAACCTCGGAGGGACACGGATCAACACGGATGCCAAAACGCAAACGTTTCCGGTGAGGAGGGGTTAACCCGAAACACACGAATCACACGAACAAAGATCGAATACGTCCAAGAACGGCGAAGACGAGTTGAAGCCCTGAAGGAGGCTGATGAACACGGATTCGCAAGGCACATCGCACCCTCAGGATTTGGATCCGGGGGAAAAGAGCGAAGGCGGCTTAAATCGAAAACACGGAAACCTGCCGGTAGTGATTGCCCTCTGCATAGACGATGATCATGAAAACTGCATCCCTGAACGACTCTTCCCGCTGGACGGCCCCTCGCTGCCGCTGGTCGATGTGCCTGTCGGTTCTCTGGCTGGGCGCGGCATTCCCGAGCGTTGCCGACGCTGCGCCACCTGCGGAAGTGAAGGTGAGTGTGCGAACCGATGTCGTGGCCAATACAGTCGACAAGCTCGTATACGGCCATTTCTTTGAGCACATTTACCATTCGGCGAACAACGGTTTGTGGGGGGACGTGGTTTGGAACCGATCGTTTGAACAGGATCGCGAGAACGCAATGGGATCGCCGGGTTGGACCACGCGTGGCGAGATCATCTCATACGATGGTGCCGAGCCCCAGTCCCGCCTTCTTGGCGGCTTTGAATTCCGCGACCTGGATTACACGGTTGAAGTCCGCAAGACAGCAGGGGAGGGCGGCGTGCGTGTTCTTTTCCGCGGTTCGGCCGCGCTCACGCTGGGAGCGGAGAGCAATTCAGTTCACGTCCTGGAGGTTCTGCCGCTTCGTGGCCGCGGCCAGGGCGGTGGCGACTCCCGGCCGGTTGCACTCGCCGAGCCTGTGCAGGGAGCGTTCGCGCCTGACAAATGGCACAAGGTCCGCGTTCGAGTGGAGGATCAGCGGGTTGAAGCCTGGCTCGACGGAAAGCGGATCTTTGACGTCCAGCCAACCAATGGCGGGCCCTCCCGAATCCGCAGCGCTGGTTGGATCGGAGTTGGCGTTGCGGGCGCCAAGGCTCAGTTTCGCAATTTCCTGGTCAAGGGCCTCGACGGAACCGTGTTTTGGAATCGTCCGCTGGCAGCCAATGTTCCCGGCACGATTGTTGAACGTTGGAGCGTGACGGGCGGAAAAGCGCGCGTTGTCGATACACCCGGAGAGGCATTGAACGATGCGCGCTGCCTGGAACTTTCAGGCACGGGGCGGACGATCTCTGGCAGCCGGATTTTAATTTGAAGAGAAACGATCCACTTGAAGGTTCGTTGTGGCTCAAGGGCAGTGCGCCCAACGGCGTTACGGTGCAGTTGGTGAACGGGGATTCCGTGGTCGCGGAACAGAAACTCCCGGCGCCGGCTTCGGAATGGAAGGAGTTTCCACTTCGTCTCAACAGCCGCAGGACCGTAAATGCCGCCACCCTGAGAATTGTGTTTGATGGCGAACATCAGGTGTTGATTGACCAGGTGTCGCTGATGCCCAAGTCAGCGCGCGACACAGGCGGGTTTCGCGCTGATTTGCTCGAGGCGTTCCGCGGATTGCAACCGACTACGATGCGCTGGCCGGGCGGTTGTTACGCCGAGACGTATCGTTGGAAGCATGGCATCGGACCGCAGAAGGACCGCAAGAAAGGCCTCCAGCCTTGGTGGGAGGAATACGATCCGAACGCACTCGGCACTGACGAATACATTCGCCTCTCGCGCATGCTTAATTCGGAGCCATTGATCGTCGTCCAAACAGGCATGCACCAGGTCAAGCCGGGCGGCAATCGCCAGGACGGGGACTTCATCGATACGCCTGAGGAATGGGAGCCGTTCGTTGTCGAGGCATGCGAATGGATTGAATACTGCAACGGCCCTGCAACGAGCAGGTGGGGCGCAGTGCGTGCTGCGAATGGACATCCCGAACCTTACAACGTGAAGCTTTGGGAAATCGACAATGAGCTCTGGCGTTCGCGGGTTCGCAATCCGTCTGTTTATGCACAGGCGGTGAACCTCTTTGCCAAACGCATGAAGGCGCAGGATCCATCCATCACGATCATTGCCCATGGCGGCAACGGGACCGATCGCAATTACAACAGGCCCGTCGTGAACGATGCGGCGGAGAACTTCTCGATTCTCTCGATTCATCATTACACCGCCGCGGAACGCTTCGTGTCTGGAATTAACGACCAGGACCGGCTCTACACCGACGTCGCCGAGCTGATCAAGGGCTCAAGGAATTCCGACGTGCAGGTCTATGTCTCCGAGTGGAACGCGCAGACGACAGACTGGCGGACGGGCGTTTACGCGGCTGGCATTCTCAACGTTTTTGAGAAGCACGGGAAGTATCTGACCATGGCGGGGCCTGCACTGTTGGCGCGCCATGTGAGCGCGCACGGCTGGGACAATGCGTTCATCAACTTCGACAACAAGGAATGGTTCGCGGGACCCAATTACGTGGTGATGAAGCTGTGGCGCGAACACTTCGCACCGAATCGTTTGGAATCCCAGAATGCGAACGAGGAACGGTTGAACGTGGTCGCCACCACAACCGACGGCAGGGATGAGGTCATCCTCAAGGCAGTGAATCTCTCGGATGAACCGCTCGAAGTGAACGTTGCGTTCGAGGGGGCGTTCAAGGGACGAAAGGCCGCGATGAAGCTGATCGCACCGGCATCGACGCAGGCGCGGAATTCAATGACTGAAAAGGCAAACATCAAGCCCGTGAACGCCCGCGCCCGCATGGACGCGAACAGGGTGAGGTTTGCCCTGCCGCCGCATTCTGTGGCCGCGATTCGAGTCAGCAAATAGCACCCTCGTTAGGGACGCGGTTTGTCGCGCAGACGCGTTCGATGCGCATCTGCGCATCAGCGGCGTTCGAGCCGGAATCGATACGTTCCCGAGCCGACCTCCAGCACGTGTTCAGAGAGTCCCTGGCGGATGACCTTCACGCCGCGTGCGCCGGAAATCCTTCGCCCGGATTCCCTGAGGTTGCCATCGAACACTCCTGGCACAACGACAGTGGCCGTGGTGTTCGCGGGAACCGTGACGTTCAGGTCGAAGCGATCGGGGGATCGTTTCCATTCGCTCCGGATGGTGCCATACATGGATTCACGGGTTGCGCGCGCCCACGTGAGATCGTCCGCGATGTTGGGCTGGATGAGAATGCGTTTGTAGGCGACGTCGCGGGAGTCGTAGCGGATGCCTGCGAGATATTCCATAAACCACGATGAGATGTCGCCGAACATGATGTGGTTGCGGGACATGGCGCCGGGCCAATCCTCCCACAGCGTGTTTGCGCCGAGCATGATCCAGTTGCCCCAGCTGGGCGAATTCGTTTGAGTGGCGACCTTCCACGCGACATCAAAGTGCCCGTGGTCGCTGAGTGCACGCAGCAGGTACTTGGAGCCAAGGATCCCGACATCCAGGCGGTGTCCGTTCGTGCGCACCTGTTCCGCAAGGTTTTGCGAGACGGCGCTTCGATGCGGATCGTCCACGAGATCCTGATAGAGAGCGCAGGACAGCGCGGTCTGGGTGCCATTTGCATACAAGCCCGTTTCGGCGTTGAAGAACTGTGTGTTGAATGCGGAGCGGACGTTGTCAGCGAGTTTTGCATAATGCCTGGCTTCGTCGATCTTCCCCAGCAGGTCGGCGGTTTTTGAGATGATGCGCAGACATTGGTGATAATAGGCGGTCGATGTCACAGTGCGCGGGGTTTGGGACCGGGCGGGGCACCAGTCGCCGAGGCCGTAGTTCACGATGTGGTTGGTTGCGATCCCGGAATACCAGCCGATCCACTGTTTGAAGCCGTCATAGTGTGTCTCGAGGATGCGGTGGTCTCCCGCCTGGAGGTAGAGTTCCCACGGAATCAGAACGAAGGCCGATTCCCATGCCGGGCCATCCAATCGGTTGTAACCCCAGCCGCCGGTGGGAACGATGCTCGGCAGTTTGCCGTCCGCGCGAACCATGCTGCCAACGTCCCGCAGCCATTCCGTGTAAGCCGCCTGTGCCCCGAAATATTCGAGCCCCATCTGCACGATGAGCTGCGCGTCGCCTGTCCAGCCGTTCTTTTCCCTATGCGGGCAATCGCTCGGGAAGCCGACGAAGTTTCCGACGTAGGACCAGAGTGCCGCGGTTTGGATTTTATTCAACAGGTCATTCGAGCATTTGAAGCTTCCGGCGCGCTCGAAGGCGGTGTGCACAACCCGGCCTTCGATGGCGCTGAAATCGGGTTTGCCGGGGAAGCCCTCGAGCTGCACGTATTGGAATCCGTGAAAGGTGAAGCGCGGTTCCCAAACTTCAGTTCCCTGGCCCTTGAGCGTGTAGGTTGTCAGCTGGAAATCGGTTGAACGAACGTGCTGCGCGATGTCCTTCTGGTCGAGCGTTCCATCGGGATTGAGCCGTTCTCCGCATTTCATTTGAACGGTTGTTCCGGCGGCGCCCTTGACGCGAAGGCGCGGCCAGCCGGCGATGTTCTGTCCGAGGTCAAACACGAAGACCCCGGGTTTCGGTTCCTTCACGCTCACGGGTTCAAGCGTTTTCATGACGCGGATGGGTTCCACGTTCGCCGCGGTGAGAATGGCTTTCGGACCTTCGCGGACTGCGGCGGGGGACCAGCCGGAATCGTCGAAGCCTGGTTTGGACCAGCCGGGTTTTTCCAGCCGGGCATCGTGAAATTCGCCCACGCGCAGCTGGTCGAACACGATCGGGCCGCTGGAAATTTTCCAGGTGGAATCGCTGACGACCTGCTCGGAGGACCCATCCGCATATTCGATGTTCATCTGCAGCAGCAATTGCGGCTGCGCGCGCCACGGGGCCTTGTCAAAGTCCCATGCCTCGCTGACGGTTGCGTTGTACCAGCTGTTCCCAAGGGTTACGCCAACGGCATTCTTCCCGCGGTTCAACAGGCGTGTGACATCGTGGGTTACATAAGCGGCGCGCTTGTCGTATTGCGTGATCATGGGATCAAGGACGCGATTGCCGACCTTGGATCCGTTGAGCTCCATTTCGTAATAGCCGAGACCGCAGATGTAGGCGGTGGCGCGGCGGACCGGCCGCTTGATGTCGAAACTTTTTCGCAGCAAGGGTGCAGGAAGGGGAGCCTTCAGCTGAAGATCGTTGGCAGGAACCGGGTTTCCGATCCATTGACCTTTCCAATCGCTCGAATTCAGAAGGCCGATGGACCACCTGGCTGGGTCGCTCCACCGGGAAGCCTTTGCAGACCCCGCCCAAACCCGCACCTTCCAGAAACATTGCTGGCCTGCGCGCAGCGGCTTGCCGCCATATTCAACATGGATGGATTGATCAGACTCCACCTTCCCGCTGTCCCAAAGATCCCCCCGGTTTTGCTTGAGGAGTTCCGCGGTGGAGGCGGCCAGAACCTGATACCCCGTCTGCACGGTCCCACGGCTGGACGCATCCAGAATCCAGCTGAGGCGCGGGCGGACGACATCCAGGCCTTCCGGGTTGGCAAGATACTCACAGCGCAATTTCCCAACCGACACTGCTCCATGTGCAGCCGTCGACGCGACCAGCAGGGCCATGCAGATCCAGGATTGAATGCGCGAGCGATAGGTTGTCGGGAATTGCAACGTGGCGAAACGCGCGAAGGGTTGAAGAAGGGCGGTCAGACGGTGCTTCATGATGCGATTTATCATACTGTTTGCGGCCGCCGCAAACCTTGATTGTTCGGCCGTGACAACGCACCAGGCATTCGGTCCAATTCATCAATCATGGCTCGTCGATTTCTGATTCCACTGTTTGCAGCAGCGATCGCCGTGTGCATCGGCTATTGGCTGATGCGCCGGGAACCTTTGCCAGTTCCGGTCCCTCAAGGTGCCACCGAATATTCGGCTGCATCCGCTACACCCGAACCACGACCGCCACGCGGCCGGAGCCAGCAGGCGTCGGAATCGATGGACGGGGCCGAAGCTGTCAAACCAGTGGGTTCCCTTGTCGAACAGTGGCTGGCGGGCCGCAATCGCACCGCAGGAAACTTGCTCGCGGCGTTCCGCGTCACCGATGACACAAACTACCTCCACGCTGCGGCAGCCGAATTTCCAAATGACCCGATGGTTCAGTTGGCGATCCTTTCTGGAGATTTCTTCCCCAACGATCGGCGCCTGTGGCTGGATCGATTCAGGGAATCGACTCCGGCGAAATCGCTCGCGAATTACCTTTCGGCCGAGGATTACCTGAAGCAGGGGCGCACCAACGACGCGATTGCCGAGTTCCTAGCGGGTTCGGAAAAGGCGGAGCTCGGTGGTTCCACACTGGAGTCAATGATTGATCTCGAGTCTCTGGCTCGCGCCATGGGGATGAGCGATCTGGATTCGGCGCAGGCGTCGATCTCTGCGATGTCGGGTGAACTCATGCCGCAGTTCCGCAACTTCAAAGTATTGTCACAGGGCATGAAGTCTGTTTCGGAGTCATTGGTCATGGCAGGCGACGTGAGCTCAGCGCAGAATGTCGCGCATCGGGGATTCATCGTCTCGCAACAATTGCGCCACAGCGAGAGCGGCAAGCTTCTCATCACGCAGATGGTGGCGGATTCGTTGGAAGCCAATGCGATTGCGGGCCTGGAGCAAGATCAGGCCTATGACTTTTTGGACGGCCGTTCGCCAGCCGAGCTGGCACGGGCCCTCCGCGATAAGAAGGCTTCCAATCAGGAACTCACGCGGCAGGCGATGACGTTGCTGCCGACACTCTCGGAATCGGAGTTCAAGGCGTATCTTGATCGGCTGAAGGTGTATGGCGAAATGCCGGCAATGCGCTGGCTCGTCGAGCAGAAGCAGTCAGCGAATTGAGGCGCGTTCCCGGCGTCCTGATAAAGCGCGGCGGGAAAATGGATTGTGACAGCCATGCTCCTGCCGCGCGCGGCAGGAGCATGGGCCTAAGCTGTTGCGGGTGTGGGGACAGGTGCGGGAGAATAATTCAGCCAGTGTCCCAGCCAGCGTTCGAGTTCTGCGACGGCCATTCCTTTGCGGCGGGCCGCGTCTTCCACTTGATCCTGCCCGAGTTTGCCAACCGCGAAGTACTTGGATTCCGGATGGGCGAAGTAAAGGCCGCTGACGCTGCTTCCAGGCCACATGGCGAAGCTTTCCGTCAGCTGAATTCCCGTGTGCTGCTCGACATCGAGGAGATCCCAGATCGTCTCCTTCTCGGTGTGATCGGGACACGCTGGGTAACCCGCGGCGGGACGAATACCGCGGTATTTTTCATCGATCATCTCATCCGTTGTCAGCGTCTCCAGCTTTCCATAACCCCATTCCTCGCGCACCCGCTTGTGCAGGTATTCAGCAAACGCCTCGGCCAATCGATCGGCCAAAGCCTCCGCCATGATGGCGTTGTAATCGTCGTGCTTCGCTTTGAAGCCCTCGACGAGTTCCTTCAAGCCATGACCCGAGGTGACGGCGAATGCGCCGATGTGATCGGCTGGTATTTCGGATCCGCGCGGTGCGACAAAGTCAGCCAGGCACCAATTCGGCGTGCCGTCGCCTTTCTCCATCTGTTGCCGCAGGAAATGAAGCGTCGCTCGCAAATGACGTCGTGAACCATTGGTATACACTTCAACGTCGTCGCCAACCGCATTGGCGGGGAACAGACCGTAAACGGCACGCAATCCAAGTTGCTTTTTGGAGACGATTTCCTTCAGCAGTTCCTGCGCGTCATCAAACAATTTGCGCGCCTCTTCGCCGTGCTTCTCATGCTGGAAAATCTTGGGGTAAACGCCGCGCAACTCCCACGTGTGAAAGAAGGGTGTCCAGTCGATGAACGGGACAATCTCCTCAATCGACACCGGAAATGCGCCCGCATGGCCATGTGAGGAGCCACAGTCGCATCGGCCGGCATCGAAGGTTCCTGACGACAATGTGCGAATGCCTGTGAACTCCGGCTTGGGCAGATCGTCATGCTTCAACTTGGGTGCGTTGGCGCGCGCTGCCTCGATGGTCAACAGTTTCACTGCTGGACCCGCGTGGTGGAGCCGCAGCTTTTCGTAATCCTCCTTCAATTGCTTGACGAACGGAGCCTTGCCTTCAGCACTCAAGAGGCTGCTGACAACAGGAACGGCGCGTGACGCATCCAAAACGTGAACGACGGGTTCGCTGTAATGCTGTGCGATCTTGACGGCGGTGTGGGCTTTGCTCGTTGTGGCGCCGCCAATGAGGAGGGGGATTTTGAAACCCGTGCGCTCCATCTCGCGCGCAACGTGGACCATTTCGTCCAGCGAAGGTGTGATGAGACCGCTCAGGCCGATGATGTCGGCATTTTCCCGGCGTGCGACTTCAAAGATCTTTTCGCACGGCACCATGACTCCGAGATCGATGACCTCGTAGTTATTGCAGGCGAGGACGACCCCGACGATGTTTTTGCCAATGTCATGGACGTCGCCCTTGACCGTTGCGAGAACGACTTTTCCGGCTACGTCGTTTTCTTCGGATCGGTCGGATACGGATTTTGAGATTCGCGGAGAGCCTGTTCCGCCTGCTCCTTCCGCTGCCGCTCCAGGCCCGCCTCGCGCAAGGCGTTCAGGGTTGCTTCGACCAACTGGTGGGTGCGTTCCTCCACTGTCGGTCGTTTGGAAGAATCGTTTGCTAACAGCCCGGTAGTCTGGGTCGTCGCTGTTTTCATGGATATAAGATTCGGCTGCTTGCTGGCCTGATTCAAGGAGTTTTTCAACGGATGGATGGAGGTGTTCGCGAAGCCAGTTCATATCGCGAAGAACGGGTTTCGAGAAATCAGAGTTATCAAATACGAGGATCTGAAGCTGCATGCGGCCAGCCTGAAGTTCCCTTGCAACGGCAATGGCTGTGCGCGGCGAATGGAAGTGGCCGCCCGCGGCCCGCTTCAAGGGAACCACACGGCCAGTTTCTTTCGCGGCCCGCCGGATTATGTTTCGAACAGCGTGCGTCCAGGGACACCAAACGAATCGAATCCGAACCGCGTGTCCGCATTGCAGTGCAGCACGGATGTGCTGAAGGCTTCGCGGTTCATCCTGGAGCGTTCCGTCCATCAGGATATCGGCGGAACGTTCAACGTCCGTTTGACGCGTTGCTGTGGTCTTGCCGCTGCCCTGGCCGCCCGCGTTGAACGCGATCAGGCTCTCGGGCGGAAGCTCGCTCAACCGCTTGTGATAAAGCCAATCGATGAACGCTCCCGCAGGCGCGAGCGTCGCGACGCTCCAGCGCTGCCGGCTCTGTGCATCGACCGCGTATTCCGCGCAAAGTTCCTGCGCATTGTTGCGATCGTAAACGTTGCGGAACTCCGCTTCGTACCGGGTGCGTGCGCCTTCAAGGTTTGCGGCGAGTTCCGCGGCGAACTTCTGTTCGATCTCGCGTTCCTCCGCAGAAAGTTCTGGAAACGGCTCGTAAGTGAAACCTTCCACGAGCGTGACAGTTCCGCTCGATGCTTGTTCCTCGGCCAGCAGGCGCAGTTCACGGGCGCGGCGTTTCAGCGCCTTCTCGGCTTCCATGAACGGCGTCAGGTACGCCACTGATTTCTTCATCACGCGCGCCGATTTCACGACCTGCGGCAGGAACATTTTCCCGGCGCCGAACAAGTCACCAACGATTCCCATTCCAGCCATCAGAGGGCCTTCGATCACGAGCAACGGCTTGGAGTATTTCTGCCGCGCTTCCTCGGAATCCTGCTCGATGTAGGCGTCAATTCCCTTCACCAGTGCGTGCGAGAGCCGCTCCTCGACGGTGCCCTTGCGCCATTCCTCCTCCACCTTTTTGTCGGACTCGGTTGTGCCTGCGCTTGCCGCTTTCAGCTTCTCCCCAAAAGTCACGAGGCGCTCGGTGGCGTCGGGGCGGCGGTTCAGCAGCACGTCCTCGACGAGTTCCTTCAGTTCGGGCTCGATCTCTTCATAGACCTCGAGCATGCCTGCGTTCACGATTCCCATGTCCATGCCGGCCTGGATGGCGTGATACAGGAAGGCGCTGTGCATGGCTTCGCGGACGGGATTGTTGCCGCGGAAGCCGAACGAGACGTTCGAAACTCCGCCGCTCACCTTGGCGTGTGGGAGGTTCTGCTTGATCCAGCGCGTCGCCTCGATGAAATCGACCGCGTAATTGTTGTGCTCCTCGATGCCTGTTCCGACGGTGAGGATGTTCGGATCGAAGATGATGTCCTCGGGCGGGAAACCGATTTCATCGACGAGAATCCGATACGCACGTTCGCAAATCCGGATTTTCTCGGCGTAAGTCGCTGCCTGGCCTTTTTCGTCGAAAGCCATCACGACCACTGCGGCGCCATACTTGAGCACCTTGCCGGCGTGTTCGCGAAACTTCGCCTCGCCTTCCTTGAGCGAGATGGAATTGACGATGCCTTTTCCCTGAATGCATTTCAGACCGGCTTCGATGACGTCCCACTTGGAGGAGTCCACCATGAACGGGACCTTGGCGACCTCGGGTTCGCTCGCGAGAAGGTGAAGGAAGCGCGACATGGCGCTCACGCCATCGATCATGCCTTCGTCCATGCAGATATCGATGATGTTGGCGCCGTTCTCGACCTGCTGCCGCGCAATGGCGACGGCCTCCTCGTATTTGTTATCCTTGATCAGCTTGGCGAACCTGGGGGAGCCGGCAACGTTCGTCCGCTCGCCAATCATTATGAAATTGCCAATCTGCTGCGTGAACGGTTGCGAGCCGCTAAGGCGCAGGGGACGGGGAGGTTCCTGTTGCGTCGTTGCGTCGCTCCGCGTTGCGGGGAAGATGGTTCGTGTCGATGCCTTGAGTTCGAAGTCGCGCGGATGCCGCCCCTCGAGCGCCTTCGCGATTGCGGCAATATGTTCCGGCGTGTTGCCGCAACAACCTCCCGCAATGTTGATCAACCCGCTCTGCGCAAATTCGCTGAGGAAATTCCCCATGTCTGCCGGCTTCAGGTCGAAGCCCGTTGCGGAAAGTGGATTGGGCAACCCTGCGTTCGGGTAACAGGAGATCGCCGTGTTGGATTTTTGTGCGAGATCCGCGAGGAATGGGCGCATCAGGTCGGGCCCAAGCGAGCAGTTCAACCCGATGGCAATCGGGTTCACATGCTTCATGGCGTTCCAATACGCTTCAATCGTCTGCGCCGAGATCATCGTCTCGCCACCTCGACCGACTGCCGCCGAAATCATGATCGGCAGGTGCTTGCCGTCGGCCGCGAACACTTCCTGGATCGCCACCAGCGCCGCTTTGGCATTCAGGGAATCGAAGATTGTTTCCACCAGCAGGATGTCTGAACCTCCCGCGATCAGCGCGCGCACCTGGTTGACATACGCAGTTTTGACCTGGTCGAAGGTCACGACCCGAAAGCCGGCATCATCGGCATCGGGTGAATTGGAGAGCGACACCGTCAACGGTCCAATCGCGCCCGCGACAAATCGCGGGCGGCCCGTTGCGTCGGCAATGCGATCGGCCCATTCGCGGCATTGCCTGGCAGACTGCTCATTGATCTCCCATGCCAGGTCATTGAGCCACTTATCGTCAACGATCTTCTGATAGAACTCGGGATTTTTGCGGCCGCCGTGTTCCCGCGGGTCATCGACGAAAAACTCGCTTTGGCCGATGCTTGTGGCGGAGAAGGTGTTGGTCTCAATGATGTCCGCGCCTGCCTCGAGGAAGCGCCGATGAATGTCGCAGATCGTGCCGGGCTGGGTCAGCGAGTACAGGTCGCCGTTGTTCTTCAGGTCCTTCTTTGAATCTTTGAAACGTTCCCCGCGGATTTCGGCTTCGCCCAGCCCGTAGGTGCGGATTGTGGTGCCCATCGCGCCGTCGATGATGACGATGCGTTCCTGCAAGGCTTTCAACAACAACTGCGCGTTCGCACTGAAGTTCTGACTCGGATTCACGCACGGAACTTAGGCGACCCGTGCCGCATCGTGCAAGTTTAAAATCAACGCATCCTGATTTGAAGATACGTTAGCATGAAAATGTTACTGGGGTTGGCCGGCAAGCGTCGGATCATAGCCACTCAGGCGGAACGCGAAAATGAAGTTGGTAATGGGTGCCGTGGCGGGGTGCTGCGCGGCGTGCAATACCAGTGCATTGCGGAAGCGTCCGAGATCCAGATACGCCTGGTATTCGGCTGGCACCTTGAAATGCGAAGCCATCGAGCCCGAACCGCGGGCCATCATCGCGTAACTGTGTGGGGACGCCATCAGCGTTCGATTAAAATTCGCCGCAAGCATGCTTGAGGCTGAGGCGACCGTGGCGGGACTGTAGCTTGCAATCGTTGCGAGGAGCTTTTGCTGTGTCGAAGTAACAAGTTCGATGCGGCCGACCATGACGCGTGTCACCTGCGCAGGCTCCGAGATCTTCAATGGCAAAACGTGATCGGTCCATTCGCGCGGAACGAGGAAGAACAGCCGCATTCCTTCGCTTTTGAAATAGGAAAGCTGCCACGTGTTCAACAGGGAATCCGCTTCGTCGGCGAACAAACCGTCCGCCACGAGCGCCCTGCGCAAGTCGCGGCGCAGGCGTCGAAGATTTCCGGCGCTGTAATCCTTCTCAGGAAAGGACCCCGCCGTCCGCCCCAGGAACCGCGTGGAATGGGGTTGAGCGTCGAAACCGGGGATTACGCGGTACGCAAGATTTCCGTCCGGCCGAATGTCGACCAGCCACAGTTTGGATATGGCCAGGCGATTGCACGAGGGAAGATCAAACTGGCCCCGTATGACGAGCTGCCCGCTGGGGAGATCGCGGGACACCCGAAGCGGCGCGTCCAGATTTCCGATCCCGCGATAAAACAGGAACTTTTCGGCTTCGTTGTTCGTGGCGCGGACCAGCGATGCATCGACCGCACGCGGGGCGGTCCAGACACGGTCTGAGGTGTTGGTGAGACCCCAGTTTCCACCCACCTGCAAACCGTTCCACTGCAGCGAACCAAAAGTCTTCGGCGTGATCGGGCCGAATCGATACAGTCCGAATCGTCTCCGATCACCCTCAATACCTGGAGCGGCAGCCCGCGCATGCGGATAAAACTCCGTTAACCAGCCTCCGCGAAATCCGACCTCAACATCAAGCGTCCGAATCGAACCGCCTTGCGGCAGATGAAAATAGATCACGGGCGTTTCGAGGCGCATTGTGGCGTCGGGGTGGCCGTGCGGGGCACCCTTGTCGAAGCGGTTCCTTATGTCGTTTGGGGATAGCAGCAGCTGGGGATCCAGCTGATGCACGAAATGGGGAACCGGTTCATCGTCAGTGTTGATTCCGCCAACGCTCCTTCCAGATTCATCCTGAAGCGACGTAAACGTGCCCCATTCGTGAAGGACAAGCTTGCTATCCGCGGCTGAAGCCGGCGTTTCCGGGGCGGCCAGTGACAGCAACAAGCTTCCGCCGATAAGGAATGCGATGCGTGTTTTCATGGTCTCGAGGAATTGGACAAGGCAGGTAACGACTTGTGTCATGAGAATGCGATTTTTCGCGAGCTGCACGGCCGGTTGCGTCGACTGCGCCCCGCAGGTCGGGACCGCGATAAAGAATGTCGGAGGTCTGCGTTGGTTGGCGAACGCCTTCGAAGACCCTGGGGGTGGCGCAACTTGAGTTTTCGGCGCTCCCGCTTACCCTCCGTAAAGTCTTTGACGCACTGGCGGCGTTTCCGTAGCGTTAAGCACTTTTTTCTAAGGTCACATGATAGGTTTTATTTTCAAAAAGATCATCGGCTCCAAAAATGAACGGGAGCTGAAGAAGCTGCGTCCGTTGGTGCAGAAAATCAATGCGCTCGAGGCAGAACTTCAGAAGGTGTCCGATGATGCCCTCCGCCAAAAAACCGCGGCCTGGAAGGAAGAGCTTTCCAAGATCGAGGACAACGCTGAACTGGCCCGCCGCCTGGAAGCAATCCTCCCCGAAGCATTTGCGGTGGTGAAGAACGCCTGCCGCCGCCTCTGCGGCCAGGATGTCATCGTGCGCGGGCATCCGCTGCGCTGGGAAATGGTTCCGTTCGACGTGCAATTGATTGGCGGCATGGGATTGCACCTCGGCAAAATCGCGGAAATGGCCACGGGTGAAGGCAAGACGCTCGTCGGCACCTTGCCCGTCTACCTCAACGCGCTGACGGGCCGCGGGGTCCATGTCGTAACCGTGAACGATTATCTTGCCGCCCGTGACTCGGAATGGATGGGCGCGGTTTACACGTTCCTCGGCTTGACCGTCGGGTGCATTCTCCATGACCAACCCCCCGCCGTTCGCCGCCAGCAATACGCCTGCGACATCACCTACGGCACAAACGCGGAATTTGGATTCGATTACCTGCGCGATAACGGCATGGCCACTCGCAAGGATGATCAGGTCCAGCGCGGGCATTATTTTGCGATCGTTGACGAGGTCGACTCGATCCTGATCGATGAAGCGCGAACGCCTTTGATCATCAGCGGACCGGCCGTGGTGACTTACGACGAGCAGTATGCGACGTACCGGCCTGTCGTTGAAACGCTCTTCTCGGCACAGGTCAAGTTGTGCGATCGCCTGCTGACCGAGGCTGAGGCGCTCATCAAGAAGTTGCATCCCGAGGACGGTTCGAACCCGCAGAACCGTGAGGCGCTGGAGCGGGAAATTGGGCGCCTTCTGTTCCGGGTGAAGATGGGCCAGCCGCGGTCGGAAAACCTCCTGAAGATTCTTGAGAATCCCGAGAACCTCCGCCTCATGAACCAGGCTGAGCTGCAGTTGCATTCGGATCAGCGCAAGACAGAGCTCTACGCGGAAAAGGAAGAGCTGCTCTTTGCTATGGACGAGAAGAGCCATGAGGCGGACCTGACCGAGAAAGGCCGCAATTTCCTCAGCCCAAAGGATCCCGACGCGTTCATGCTGCCCGATCTTACCACCGCACTGCACGAAATTGATGTCGGAGCGGAGGCGGATCCCAAGAAACGGCTGGACGCGAAGGCCAAGGTGCAGCAGGAATTCCAGGCCAAGGCACAGCGCATCCATGCCATTTCCCAGTTGCTGAAGGCCTACACGCTTTACCAGAAGGATGTTCAATACGTCGTGCAGGACAACAAGGTCATCATCGTGGACGAGAACACGGGACGCCTGATGACGGGACGCCGCTGGAGCGATGGATTGCATCAGGCCGTTGAGGCCAAGGAGGGCGTGGCCATTGAACGCGAGACTCAGACGCTCGCCACGATCACGATCCAGAATTACTTCCGGTTGTATCTGAAGCTGGCGGGCATGACGGGAACGGCGGAAACGGAAGCGCAGGAATTTTTCGACATCTACAAACTCGGCGTGTTGATCATCCCGACGAACCGTCCTGTCGCGCGCAAGGATTCGAACGATTCCGTTTACAAGACGCGCCGCGAGAAATATCAGGCGGTGCTGAAGGAGATTAAGGATATTCACGGCAAGGGCCGTCCAATCCTGGTCGGCACAATCTCAGTCGAAGTGAGCGAGCACCTTTCGCGCATGTTGAAGAAGGAGGGAATCATTCACTCCGTTCTCAACGCCAAATACCATGAGCAGGAAGCGGAAATCGTCGCTCGCGCGGGCCAGCGGGGCGGGGTGACCATTGCGACGAACATGGCAGGCCGCGGAACCGACATTAAACTGGGCGCAGGAGTCCCGGACATTGGCGGCCTTCACGTCATCGGCACCGAACGGCATGAGTCGCGGCGCATCGACCGCCAGTTGCGCGGACGTTGCGCGCGCCAGGGCGATCCGGGTTCGTCACACTTTTTCATTTCGCTCGAGGACGACCTGATGCGCTTGTTCGGGTCGGACAAGATCGTCAAGTACATGGAAAAGATGGGCCTCGAGGAAGGCCAGGAGCTGGAGCATCCGCTGTTGAATCGCTCGATCCAGCAGGCGCAGAAGCGGGTCGAGGGGCACAACTTCCAGATCCGCAAACGCACGCTCGAATACGACGACGTGATGAACAAGCAGCGCGAAGTCATTTACGGCTTCCGCAACGAGATCATCCGAGCCAACGACGTTCGCGACCGCCTGATGGACATCATGGAGGAAGTGGTCGTGCAGAAGGTCGAATCGTTCACCAAGGGCGAGTTCGACAACAACGAGTGGAACGTTCGCGGGTTGGCGGACTGGGTCAACCTGAACTTTCCGCTCGGGATTCCTGAGGAGGAAATCGTCAAGGCCGCGCAGTCCGGCAATGAGCCTCCTGTTCCCGGTTCGTTGTTTGACGGGCTCACGCATGCGCAGTTCGCGGCGGTGACTTTCATTTCGGACAAGGTGCGCGACCTGTACGACCTGAAGGTTCAAAGCGAGAATCCCGCTGCGCTCAAGGAGATTGAGCGTTACACGATCCTGAGCGCGATTGACCGGCTGTGGCAGGAGCACTTGTATGAAATGGACAGCCTGCGTTACAGCATTGGATTGCGCGCGCATGGGCAGCGGGATCCGCTGATCGAGTACAAGGCGGAAGCATTCCGGATTTTCGATGAGTTGATGGTCAACATCAAAACCGAGGTTTGCCACAACATCTTCCGCAGTGCATCGAGCCTCATGGCTTTCGAGAATTTCCTGCGCAACATCCCGCAGAAAACCAGCCATCAATCCACAAGCGCGTTCGGCGGTCCAGCCACGGGTACTGACACCCAGCAGGCGCCGGGAGCAGCGAAGCCAAACAACGCAAGCGATGTCGTCAGCGAAGCCGTGGATGCCGTGGAGAAAGCCAGGGCCACGCCCGTGAGGACGGGCCCGAAGGTGGGCCGCAACGATCCTTGCCCCTGCGGCAGCGGCAAGAAGTACAAGCAGTGTTGCGGACGCTGACACGTACCCCTCTGCAACGGAGCGCGTGCCTTCAGGCCGCCTGGGCGCGGAACGTTGCGACCGCGTTGAGCAATTGCCGCCGAGTTGGGATTGAGAGCGCTGAAGCGGCGTGAACGCCGCGTGCCGTCTGCGGGTCTGAATTCTGCTTGATCCTGACGTGTTTGAATCCGACATATAGGCCGCAATGACGATCAAGCCGCAACTGCTGTTGGCATGGGTGCGAGATTCTCGACGCCTTTGCGCAGTGTTTTGCCTCGCGCTGTTTGCGGCGGTCCACGTTCTTGCCGCTTGCGAAAGCCTGCATCAGGCAGTCCATATGGACGCTGCCACCCACGGCCATGAATGCGTGGTGACTTTGCTGGCCCAGGGCGGATTTGCCGCTCCCGATACAGCCTTCGTTCTGGATGCCGCACATGGGACAGTGATGGCTCAACTTGAGCCGTCATGCGCGCCCAGCACGGTTTTCGATCCTTCTCTCGCTCCAACGCGCGGACCTCCCGTCGGTTGATTTCCCCACCTGTTATCAGCTCAATGCCACTCAAGGGCGTTGGGTTGTGTTGGAATCAACCTTTTAGACCGGAGATTTTATGAAACGATTTTTGTTTGTGGCGTGCGTCAGCCTGGCCGCGGCTGCCGTTGCGCAGGAGAGTGAAGTGGAGCTTCTCAAGCGGCAGTTGCAGCAGATGCAGGAGAACTTCGAACGCGTGCAGCGTGAACAGCGCGAACAGATTGAAGCCCTTTCGCAACGGCTGAATTCGCTGACGAATCAAGCTTCAGCGAGTGCGGCAAGTGTCGCGGCCTCATCGTTGTCCGAAGCAGAACCAGCATGGAACGCCGCCGATCCCGTCCGCATCGGAAACGGCGGCAAATCATTCGTGGACCTCAGCCTGATCGCCACATTCGCTGCAGGCACCTCGACGGCTGAAGACATCCAGGGTGGAACGCAACTTGGAGGACACGATCCCGCGCAACGCGGTTTCACCGTCCAAGGCGTTGAATTGAATCTGCAAGGCGCGGTCGATCCTTATTTCGGCGGCAATGCCAGCATTCTGTTTTCCATCGATGCAGAAGGCGAGTCGTTCGTGGAGTTGGAGGAGGCGTGGCTGGAAACGGTTTCGCTTCCGGGCAACCTGCAGGTTCGGGCGGGGCAGCTGTTGAGCGAGTTCGGCCGCCACAATACGCAGCATCCGCATTCGTGGGCTTTCGTGGATTCGCCACTCGCAAGCGCTCGATTCCTCGGAGCTGACGGCTTGCGCAACCCCGGCGCGCGGATCTCGTGGCTGGCCCCCACGCCATTCTACTCGGAACTGTCCTTGGGAATCCAAAATAGCCATGGCGAAACCGCAGCGTCATTTCGCAGCAGCGGACACAGCCATGGAGACGATGAACACGAGGCTCTGCCGTTGGGATTCCGCCACCCGGACAACGATCGTGGGGTGAAGGCGATAGACGATTTGCTGTTCACGCCCAGATACGCGCTGTCGTTTGACCTATCCGAAGCCCAGACGCTCCTGTTTGGTTTGTCCGGCGCCTTCGGTCCGAATTCGAGCGGCGCAGGAGGCGACACTCGAACTGCGATCGGCGGCGCTGATGTGTATTGGAAGTGGAAGCCGGCGCGTGCGCAGGCTGGCTTTCCGTTTGTTTCATTCCAGGCGGAAGCGATGGTTCGGCGCTATGAACTGGGTGCGTTTAACTGGGACGAGAATGAAAACGACGCAGCGGACGAAGGCGAGGTCACCAACCCGGGTGGACTGCCAGCAAGCCTAAGGCGCGAATCAGTGACCGATTGGGGCTTTTATTCGCAGGTGTTGTATGGTTTCCGGAAGGGTTGGGTCGGTGGAGTGCGGTGGGATTATGTCACGGGCGAACGCGGCGATTACGAGCAGGCGGGATTGAGCTTCAATGGAGCGCCACTTGGACGGGACCCGATGCGCGACCAGCGATGGCGGCTCTCGCCAAACCTCACGTGGTACCCGACCGAGTTTTCGAAGCTCCGGCTGCAGTATAATTATGACGATCGGCGGAACATCGGCGTGGATCATTCACTCTGGCTGCAATTCGAATTCCTGTTGGGTGCGCATGGTGCGCATCCATTCTAAAACGTGCCCATGAAAACATTGATTACCCTTTGGTGCGTCGTTCTTCCCTTCGTCATACAGGCGAAGTTGAACGTGGTTGCAACGACGCCCGACCTCGCATCGATCGCACGGGAAATTGGCGGCGATAAAATTGAGCTCACCACCATGGCGCGGCCGACGGAGGATCCCCACTTCGTCGATGCAAAACCGAGCTTCATCGTGAAGCTGAACAAGGCTGACGCGTTGATCCATGGCGGCGCTGAGCTGGAGTCAGGCTGGCTGCCCAGGCTGCTGCAGCAGGCGCGGAATGCGAAGATTGTATCGGCGGCGAAGGGCGATGTGCGCTGTTGCGAAGGCGTGCAGATGCTGGAGATCCCGGCGCAATTGGATCGATCGGGTGGTGACATCCATGCTGCGGGCAACCCGCACTATCTCGTTGATCCCGAGAACGCCCGCATCGTGGCGCATCATCTGGCAGACGCGTTCGGAACGATGGACGCGGCGAACCGCGCGTTCTATGAGGAGCAGGCGAAGAGATTTGTGAGCGATGTGGAGGCGAAACTCACTGCCTGGAAAACGAAGCTGCTTCCGTTCAAAGGACAGCATCTGGTGGCCTACCATAATTCCTGGCTCTACTTCGCGCGCCGTTTCGATTTGAAGACCGAAATCTTTCTTGAGCCGAAGCCCGGCATCCCGCCTTCGCCGGCACATCTTGCAAAGGTGATGACGCAGATGAAGGCGGAGCGCGCTCGCGTGATCCTTGTCGATCCCTATCTGAATCGAAAAACCGCCGACACAGTCGCGCGCGGAACAGGCGCCACCGTGGTGAACGTCACGCAATACCCGGGAGGGGTGAAAGGAACCGAGGGCGGCTATATCGCCATGATGGATTATCTCGTGAACGCCGTGGCGGACGCGCTGAACGGAGCAGCAAAGCCATGACAGAAATCCTATCGGTCATGAAGTGGCCGATGATTGCGTGTCTCGTGCTGCCAGGGATCCTGGTCTACTACGGGCTGCACATCATCCGGCGCGAAGTGATCTTCGTGGACCTTGCACTGGCCCAGGTGGCGACGCTGGGCACATGTTTGTGTTTGTACCTTGGGCATGAAGCGGACGATCCACACAACTACATCTGGTCCGTTGGCTTCACGCTTGCGGGCGCGCTGTTGTTCACGTTCACCCGTGCGAGCAAGCAGGCGCGCGTGCCGCAGGAGGCTTTGATTGGAATCATCTACGTGGTTGCCGCGGCCGCGGGGATCCTGTTGCTGAGCAAAAGCCCGCACGGCAAGGAGGAACTGCAGCGCACGCTTGTGGGCGATCTCCTGACGGTGACGCCCGGACAAATCGGGAAAACTGCCGTGTTGTATGCAGCCATCGCGGCGGTGCACTTCATCTTTCGCCGAAAGTTCATAGCGCTATCGTTCACTCATGACCGCGTGGATAAAGGGCTGTCCTTTCGCCTTTGGGATTTTCTGTTTTATGCGCTGTTTGGATTGATTGTCACCAGCTTCGTGCAGATCGGCGGAGTGCTGCTGGTCTTCTCGTACCTGATCGTTCCCGCTGCGTGCGGAACGTATCTCGCAAACTCGCTTGCAGCGCGGCTGCTTGTCGGGTGGGGCGTGGCGACTCTCGCGAGCATGGCTGGCTTGTACGCGTCGTTTCGACTGGATCTGCCGACAGGCGCGGCCGTCGTGTGTGTGCTGGGATTCGCGTTGCTTGTGGCGATTGTATTCCGACCGCGGCGGAGCGCCGGCTTGCAGTCGTTGGCTTAGCGCTTCCAAGTGTGCTTGCGGCGCTGCGTTGCACCCGTGGCTCTCTTATGCGGAACCCACACAACTGTCACTGTGGACGCGATCAGTTCTTCGATGATCGAAAGCCGGCTGCAAGTCGGCGCTCCGGGTCGCAGACCCGGCTGGAGTTCGGCTTTACTGCATACCGCTTCTTCCTGACAATCGGCCGCATGCCGCTGCGACGATCGCTTGTTGTAATTTGGATGCTCCTGGCGATCCTGTTTTCCGGCCGCACTCCCGCTGCGGTAACCACGGTTCTTCCGGGATCCCCATTCGTCGTCGATGCCTGGGGGATTGGGGATGGGCTCCCGCAAAGTTCTGTCTTCGCAGTGACCGTGACGCACGACGGCTATCTTTGGCTGGGGACGCTTGGGTTGGTCCGCTTTGATGGCTTGAAGTTCACGCTGTTCGATGAATCGAACACCCCTGGTCTGAACAACAGCCGCGTATTAAATGTTTTCGAAGACACACGGCGACGGCTCTGGGCGGTGATGGAGAACGGCAGCGTTGCAGTCATCGAAACGAACGGCGCTGTGCAGAACTTTTCCCTGGGCCAGGAAAGCGGCGGGCAATGCAGGATTGTCGAAGATTCGAAAGGCGTCGTTTGGATTCTGACAGCGCAGTTGCTGGTGCGGCACGAGAACGGAGGCTTGAACGGGTTCTTCGGATCCTGGAAATCCATAGTTGCGGAGGCGTCGGGCGACATCTGGCTGGGCACGGATGCAAAACTCGTGCGGCTGCAGGACGAACGCGAAATTCCTCTCAGCGGCCGCCTGGATCTGCTGCTGGCGAGCCGCAAGGGAGGGTATTGGCGCCTGGCCGACGGCCGCATCCAGAAGTGGAACGGCGACCAGCGTGAACGCGACTTCGGCCGTTATCCGTGGGGCGACACCCCCGTGCTCACAGCTTGCGAAGACGCGGACGGCAACTTGATCGTGGGGACGTATGGCGATGGGGTGTACTGGCTTCAGCCAAGCCGCCAGTTCGTCCACATTCGCGACGAGTTGCAGCATGCCTCCGTGCTTTCGGTGACCATTGATCGCGAAGGCAATCTTTGGATTGGTACCAACGGCGGCGGGTTGCACCGCGTCAAGCGCAGGACGTTCGGCATCCTTGCAGATTCGGAAGGGCGCGTGGTTCAAAGTGTTGCCGAAGATGCAGCGGGCGGGATCTGGGTCGGCTACAATGGAGAGAGCCGGGTCGATTATTTTCGCGACGGAACGAATCGTTCCCTGAGGATTATCCAGGAACCGCGAATCGCGCAGAACTGCGACGTCAAATCGGTCTTCGTGGATGCGGGCCAGCGCCTGCTGGCGGGACTGCGCTACAACGGCGATCCGCGGGAGTTGCCGCTGCGATTGTTCGAGCGGGCAGGGGAGGGGTTTATTCCGCTCGGGCATAATGAGCTCGCAACCGAAAATGTCTCCGTGCTGTTCCAGGATTCCAAGGGCGTGATGTGGGTGGGCCTGCAGAATGGACTCGTGAGGGTGCAGGAATCCAGCGTTCGCAAATTCACCCAGCAGGATGGCCTCGCGGGCGATGAAGTGCGTGCCATCCGCGAGGATCATGAGGGACATTTGTGGATCGCAACCCGCAATGGTCTCAGCATGTTCGAGACGAATCGTTTCACCACGTTTCGAAAAGCTGATGGCTTGCCCAGTGATGATCTTTCGTGCCTCTACGTCGACTCAACGGGCGAACTCTGGGTCGGGACGCGCGGCAGTGGAGTGGCACGGTTGCATCGCGGTAAATGGATCTATCACACAATTGCTTCGGGCCTGAGCGGCAACAGCATCGGGTATGTCATCGAGGACGCGGAAAAGAATCTCTGGATTGGTTCCAACGCGGGCCTCATGCGGGTGACACGCGAAAGCCTTGATGCGTTTGCGGAAGGTCGCGCTGCTCGCGTGTTGTGCCGAACCTACATTGAAGCCGACGGCCTGCCTTCGCGCGAATGCACGCAAGGATCGCAACCCTCCGCTGCGCGAACCGCTGACGGGACGCTTTGGTTTCCAACAACACGCGGCCTGGTTTCGGTGCAGCCGGACCGATTGCGGCAGAATCCCTTTCACCCGCCTGTCATTATTGAATCGATTCTCGTTGCGGGCATCGAGCAGATCACGAATCGCCTGCGCGCGATCGCACCCAAGGTGCTCGTGATACCGCCCGGGCGCGAGAGCCTCGAGTTTCACTTCACCAGCCTGAACCTTGGCGCTGCGGAACAGTCGCGTTTCAGGTATCGGCTGGAGGGCCATGAAGACGATTGGATCGATGCCGACACCACGCGCAGCGTGCGTTACACGCGCCTTGCGCCGCGGGAGTATCGATTCCTTGTCACTGCGGCGAACGAAGATGGAGTTTGGAATCCCAATCCCGCCATTCAGCTGGTTCGCGTGGAACCGCCTTTCTGGCGGACGGCATGGTTCCTCGCCCTTGTCACGGTGGTGACGCTCGGACTGATTGTGGGAACGGTCCATTATCTTTCGACCCAGCGATTGCAGCGCGAACTGGCGGAGTTGAAACGCCAGGAGGAATTGGAGAAGGAACGCGCTCGGATTGCACGAGACCTGCACGATCAGCTGGGCGCGAACCTCACACAGGTCGCGCTGCTCGGTGAACTGGCCGAGGCGGACAAGGAACTTCCAGAAGAGGTGGAAGGCCACGCGAGGCAGATCACTGACACCGCACGAGAAACCACAAAGGCGTTGGATGAAATCGTGTGGGCGGTGAATCCATCGAACGACACGTTGGATGGCCTCGTGAATTATCTCTGCAAGTATGCGCAGGAATATTTTGAGCTCGCTGGATTGCGTTATCGCATCGAGGTTCCAGCTGAATTGCCGAAGCTGACGCTCGAGCCCGAAGTGCGCCACAACGTGTTCCTCGCCGCGAAGGAGGCGGTGAATAATGTCATCAAGCACGCGGCTGCATCCGCCGCCTGGTTGCGTCTGCACCTGGAACCCGGCCGTTTCACGCTTGAGATTGAGGACGACGGCAAGGGCCCCGCGGGCATGAACCAGAAAACGGGAAGAAACGGCTTGCGCAACATGCGAAAGCGGCTGGAGGATATTGGCGGCAGTTTTTCGATCGACCCCGCGGCAACAAAGGGCACACGGGTGCGGCTGAGCGCTCCAATCAAGAAAGCACGATAACCACATGCCAATCACAGTTTCCATTGTCGAGGACAGCGATCGTTTCCGCACGACGCTCGCGCGCGTGCTCGACCGTGCGGAGGGGTTCAAGTGCGTCAGCCATTATCCCAATGCAGAGGACGCGCTCAAGGGCCTGTCGCAGGTCAAGCCCGAGGTGGTCTTGATGGATATCAACCTTCCCGGCATGAACGGCGTTGAGTGCGTGCGCCAGTTGAAGCAGCTGCTCCCGACCGTGCAGGTGATGATGCTGACGGTTTACGAGGACACTGAAAACATATTCAACGCGCTGGCCGCGGGCGCGACGGGTTACATGCTGAAGCGCACACCGCAGGCGCAGTTGCTCGACGCCATCCGCGAGGTGCATCGCGGCGGCTCGCCGATGACAACGCACATTGCGCGCAAGGTGGTGTTGTCGTTTCAGCAGAGCGCGGCATCCGCGTCAGCGACCGAGAATCTTTCGCCCCGCGAGCAGGAGGTGCTGGACTGTTTGGCGCAGGGTTTTCTGTACAAGGAGATCGCGGAGAAGCTGGGCATCAGTTACGAGACGGTTCACACCTACATCCGGCGCATTTACGAAAAGCTCCAGGTGCGCACGCGCACGGAGGCGGTCGCGAAGTTTTTGCGGCGCTGAAAAGGGGACACACATCGGGCTTATATATTTAGCAAACGCTTGGACCGCGGATGTCCGAGGGTGCTGCATAGGCTCGGTGGCATGGAAACCTCAAAGAATAAGGCTGAAGCCTGCGTACTGGCGGATTCATTTCAGGCGCTCGGCGATGAAACCAAAGCTCGAGATCTTCTGGAAGCTTGGCGCTGGCCAAACGGTCCAGTGTGTCCCCGCTGCAAGAACGCCGGCGACAAACGAATTT